>ENA-UOJO01003004-UOJO01003004.1-human-gut-metagenome-genome-assembly--contig:-P57-NODE-3004-length-16507-cov-9.699429_pt1 | contig 16507 bp, 12 predicted proteins | sample MGYA00242351_ERZ723898 | MGnify/ENA metagenome assembly ERZ723898 | reverse complement strand
AGAAAGGAAGTGACCCCTTGAACCAGACAAAACTCCTGTTCCCACTGATCTTTATCCAGCCTACTCGAATGTCTTAGAAAGCGATCTATCTGTAACTTACAGGATTAAATTCAGAGATCCGGGAATGTTCTATGCTTTTAGCCGGGAACATTCAGACGTTTGGGCATGCGATGCAAGTACATATACAATAATGTACGTTTTCGGGTAGGTGGTGAAAGAGTTATGCGTAACTGTTGTAGAAAATTATTATTGATAATACAGATAGTCCTAATTCCTGCTCTCCTGTTGAGTGGCTGCGCAGACCTCAAAATTTCCAAGGCGCTTGTACAGCATGCTGTCGGGGGAATTTATGATCCAACCGACCAGATTGCGGAAGATCAGCTAAATGCCATACTGGAGGCTGCTGTGGCGCAGGATGCCGCTGCGATCAAGGCGCAATTCGCGCCGAACGCTGTCGCGGCGCAGCCGGAGCTGGATGACCAGATCGAGGCGCTGTTGGATTACTATGCGGGAAAACCCTGGGAGATCGACAGCCCCGGATGCATGACTATGGATTCTTCAAATGCAGATGGGACGGGTGGTCGGACCAGCTCCTTCCAGATGCACGGAATGATTTTAACCGATCGATTCTATCGTTTTTCCTTGCGCGGTATTTCAGTGGACACAAAAAATCCAGACAATGTCGGCATTTGGGCATTGTTCCTGCTCCAAGTGGATCAGCCTACGGACTATGCGTATTGTGTGGCTGGTGAAGATGACATGGTTGGCATATATGTTGACCTCCCAGCGGAGCAATTTGATTATGAAGTGACTGGCTGAACAAGCCATTCTTGCTAAAGATGTAACTTTCGTCTTTAGCAGGTCCACACCGGCGCTTCGAACGGGATGCCATTAAGATGGCGGGAACCCAAAGCCAGCCTGTAGCGGCGCTCCCTGAGCGCCTTGTACGGGGATGATTCAACCGCAGAAGGGCACTGGTGCACCTCGCGCTCTCCTGACGTGTCATTGCGAGGAGTAAAATGGTATGCACTCCCGAATTGTCATTGCGAGGCCCCAAGGGGGCCGTGGCAATCTCGCAGTACCCGGTGGGATAACAGGAAAGCCCGGCGAAAACGCAACTGCCTTCCCGAGATTGCACCCCAAGGGCACTTCCTCGCGCTTCGCGCTCAGGGCGCCACGTCGGCCGTTGGCCTCCTCGCAATGACAAATTTGGGGCTTTTACGCCATAGAATCGGTGCAGCCATTTGACGGCCTGTGCGGAAACCATACAGAAGGGGGGATATCATGAAGAAAAAATGGATCATTCCCGCCATTATTGCAGTAGTCCTTGTTGCGATTGCTCTTTTTATAGCTGCCTATCCAATCCTGCTCTTTGTCGCTGCAACGGATGAATCGATAAAGCAGCTGAACAATTCGTACATCAACAGCGACTATCAGGGCTGGCACGAGGTGACTTTCTTTGACAAGCACCACTTTTCCCTGCCTGATACATGACGCATTGAAGCCATCGATGATACGACCTATTGCATTTATGCGGAGGATGCGCGGGTAATCGCCTTTGTTGGAGAGTTGGGAAAGGACGCGCCATATAGAGATACGGATGCATTCTGTGCTTCGATGTTCAAGAGCGTGGAAATTGTTTCGCGCACGGAATTACACGTCGGAGAACACTTCGGGAACGGTTGCAATGCATATCAGGCAACAGCGCTTATGCAAGATGCGCAGCAGGAAGAATTTATTTATGTTTTTGCACAATATGTCCTTTCTGCTGATTTTGATAAACGATGTGCAATTCTCTTCCAAAACGACGCATTCAACCGCGATGAGATATCAGAGTATGCTATTGCAATTGCCTACTCTTATCGATCGGGCGACTACAAGGATGGAGAATAGGCTGAGATATTATTTGTAAAGGATTAATACCTGCTAAAGATGAAACTTTCACCTTTAGCAGGTTCCGCCCCATCCCCCAGAAAGGAAGTGACCTCTTGAACCAGACAAAACTCCTGTTCCCGCTGATCTTTATATCGCTGGAGGACGATAGCAGCATTGTCATCCCGCCGCAGCCAACAAGCCCCGGCGAGATCATGTCCGGCGGCGAGGGCGAACCGGTCGAGGCGGACGTTCCTGCTGAAGATGAAACCGTCTCCCCGCAGGGAACCCATGTCACCGGAACACAAACAGTTACCCACGAGTATCTTACACTGAACGGAAAAGTTGCCAGAGAGACAATTAAAACGAATAACTCCCTGACAGCGGTCCTTGATTTCATCTATGATGAGTCTGGAAAGCCGTTTGCACTGAAATATTCCACCGATGGCGCTACCTTTGATACCTATTACTATGTCCTGAACCTGCAGGGCGATGTTGTCAAGCTGATTCAGGCAAATGGACATATTGTTGCGCAGTATACTTACGATGCATGGGGCAATGTGTCAAGTTCCGGTAGACTGGCTGAGATCAACCCGCTCAGATACCGTGGATACTATTATGATAGTGAAACGGGATTCTATTACCTGCAGTCTCGTTATTATGATCCTGCGAACCGAAGATTCATTAATGCCGACAGTTATCAAAGTACAGGGCAGGGATTCATTGGAACCAATATGTTTGCGTATTGCAACAACAGCCCAATTCTCTTTGTCGACCATGATGGAGATGACGCTGAGGCGGTTGGTTGGTGGGCCAGCACTATGTGGTGGCTCTGCGCTGCGGACGGGCCTATCCCAGTCGGTGATGCGCTATACGGCTTAGGGATTATTGTATTTGGCGGTATATCAATTTACACCGCCAGCAATTTTTCATTTGAAGTTGATCTACCGAAGGAGCATTCGTCGCCATGCGAAGTCGAGGAAGAAACAGAGGTACCGGAGGTAACATATCCCGGAGATGATCCGGCAGAGGCCCCAGAGGGATATGAATGGCGCGGGAATGGTCAACAAGGAAGTAGCAAAGGCGGCTATGCAAATTCCGGTGATGGTAAAGATTCATGGCATCCTGATTTGGATCATGGCGGTGACATTGGTCCGCATTGGGATTACAATGATGGACACGGTCACAAGTGGCGTGTTTTCCCGGATAACAGAATTGATTTTGTAAAATAATGAGTACCAATGATTGGAGTATAACTATGCAAGAAAACTGGTATGACTGGGCTGTTAGAACGAAGGACTATCTGCACAATGCAACGCTTTCCCCGCGGCAATTTGACGCGGAGAAAACGGACCATGTCCACTGCGAGATTTGTTGGGCAAAATTCAGCAAGCGTCCCGAGGATCTGCATTTCGGCTATTATGAAGAGAAAAGCAATAGTTGGATCTGCGAAGAGTGCTTTCAAAGCTTTGGCGCATTATTTCATTGGCAACTAAAATAATGTCCATAATTTTTGAGATGCTTGTAAAAGTCATTTCTAAGCAGTCCATAGCAATGGCAGGAAATAGCCTTATTCGGCTTTCTACATTAAAATGACACCTCGGTGCTAGTCAGAACGGCAAACCTGCTAAAGGCGAAACCTTCATCTTTAGCAGGTACACCAAAAACGAACAGGCAGGTGATACATTTGCAGCAAACCAGATTTTTCTTTCCTATGATTTTCCTTTTGGGCGAGGAGGCAATCCCGAAAAGGGCCGGTTACACAGGATCGTGGCCGAAAACAGGCGCGATCCATGCGAACACGACGATCACGGCCATCTATACGCCCGACAGCAGCATTGTCATCCCGCCGCAGCCGACCAGTCCCGGTGAGATCATGTCCGGCGGCGAGGGCGAACCGGTCGAGGCGGACGTTCCTGCTGAAGATGAAACCGTCTCCCCGCAGGGAACCCATGTCACCGGAACACAAACAGTTACCCACGAGTATCTTACACTGAACGGAAAAGTTGCCAGAGAGACAATTAAAACGAATAACTCCCTGACAGCCGTGCTGGATTTCGTCTATGATGAATCAGGGAAACCATTCGCACTCAAATACTCGACAAACGGAACGAGCTTCCAAACATATTATTACGTTCTGAATTTGCAGGGCGACGTGGTAAAGCTGATCCACTACATCCCCGGCTTTGAGTATGAGTCTGTCGCGACCTATGAATATGATGCATGGGGAAATATCGTGTCCAGCTCCGGCAAACTGGCCGAGATCAACCCGCTCAGATATCGTGGATACTATTATGATAATGAGACGGGGTTCTATTACCTGCAGTCTCGTTATTATGATCCCGCAAACCGGAGATTCATTAATGCAGATTCGCTCTCGAGCACGGGACAGGGGTTCCTTGGTACGAACATGTTCGCGTATTGCAATAACTGTCCTACCATTTATCATGACCCTAGTGGCCATGCTATTAGCCCCTTGACTAACAATCGCACAGCGATCCGTGAAGGAGATTATGGAAAATCAAACAAGCGACCCGGTCCGCGCTCAAATGCAGCAAGAGATGAACTTATTTCGTATTTTGAGTCTCTTACTCCGGCATACAATATTGAGGACTACTATGGCGTCCCGTCTAATATTAATATAACTGTTGAGTATGACGGAATTTACGAAAAGCGAAGTCGTGTCGCAGGGGATCTAGCAGTGATGGTGGTAGGCGTAGCAGCTTCTATATTATCACACATATGGGGACCGGCAGCTATTATAGGAGAGATTGCTACATATGTTGGCGCTGTGTCAACCGTTACAGGTTTGGCCGACTCCTTACCAGAAGGTGATTACGATGCGTATGTTGTTACAATTACATGGGATATTCCTTATGTAGAGCTTCCATCTTCCAATAATACTCCAAGACTGATCGGATATTCTGCACAATATTATATGGTTTATTGCGATTCGTATCGTGAACCGTTTTGGTGTATGCTTGACTACAGCCTAACCGAAATTTACGGCTGAGGGGAGGAGAAAAGCATGGAACATCGACACATTCCTGCTTCGAAGGATGGCAGCATTCCCAGTGCAAAAACACGCTTTTGGCGCGGAGAGGACAACTTTTTAGAAGAGAAATGGTATGGCCGCTGCGCGATCTGTGGTGAGCTGATTTGCCCGCCGAAATATTGGCAGCTATTGCGACGCGCAGTTGCAGGCCCAGCGAATGTGCCATACCTGATAGCGGCATACTTGCTGATGATCAATGCGACATCTGAAACAGCTGGACGGGTATACCTGCTTATCGTTATGGGTTTCGCCATTCTTGTTGTTATTTTCAAGTTCATATTGAATGCATATTTAGCTTTCGGGAAATGGCAAACTTTTCCGGAAGGGCCGGAAGCCAAGCAGCTACAGCAGCGAAACGACAGGAAAAGCGAAAGATCGTGGTGGATTCGTGCGCTTATAGGCTGGGTAATTGCGGCCGCAGTGATTCTGCTATATCTGAGCCTCGTCGTGCGGCGGCACCCATAATCCAAATTCAGTAATTATTGTTTCACAAGATCAGTGCGCACATTTACGGACATCACCCTGCTAAAGATGAAACTTTCGTCTTTAGCAGGGCCACCCAAACCGAAGACGAGAGGAGAAACGACACATGGATGCACCTTTTCGGGCCACCTATCAGACGAAGCGCATGCTGTACGAGATGATGCTCTGTGCAGAGCACCGCGGGGCATATGTCGGGTACGTCCGCGGGGAATTCTCGCGGACGCTGACGGGCTTTTTCCAGGAGGTTTCAAGTGCATTCCGGTTCCCTTACACCTTCTCCTGGAGCTGGGAGTCGCTGGACGCATGCTTCCGCGACCTGGAATGGCTGTCCTTTTCGCAGCTGCTGTGGGTCATAAGCCAGCCGGAAAAGCTGTTCACGCAGGAGGAGGACCACATGGCCCATGTGAATGCCCTGCAGCGCTCTATCGCGGCCGCCGCGTCCTTCTGGCGGGAAAGGCAGGTCCCGTTTGACTGCGTACTGAATCTGTTTGAATGATGATACAGAAAGAGAGGAGATCACGATTATGAAAAAAAGCCTTTGGACCCGGCTGCTTTCTCTCCTGCTGGCGGTGGTGCTCTGCGTCGAGCTGCTGCCTGCGGTGGGGTCTGCGGTTTCTCCTTCCGAAGATTTGGAGCATACCGTCGAGGGGACGGTCGAGGAGCCGGCTGAAGTCGCGTTCGAAGAGGCCTCACTGCGCGGCGAGCGCGTCAAGCATTTCCGCATGGGGGACGGAAGCTATGTCGCGGTGCAGTATGACGTGCCGGTCCACCATCAGGACGCGGACGGCCAGTGGCAGGACATCGACAACACGCTCGAGCCGGTCGGGCAGACCTACGCGGTGGAGGACGGAAGCGTCGCCTTCGCGGCCAGTCTGAACGGAGACGCCGTCTTCACGGCGGACGCGGACGAGCACCGGGTGCAGCTCTTTCTGGACGGCGATTCGGACGTCCTGCCCAGTCACGATGCAACACTGGCAGCTCCGGAGCCGACGGAGGCTGTCGCTCTTCCTGAGGTGACAGAAGAAACGAAAGAAGCAGCGGAAGAACCGGCAGAAGAGACCGAAACGGCGGCGTCGGAAGAGGAACCTGCTGCTGAAATGATGGTTGAAACCGGGGCGGCGGCCGAGCTGGAGCCTGCCGGTCCGGCGCGCTCCTACCACGCGGCAGAGGCCGTTGTGCAGGAGCCTTTTTCTCTGCGTTCAGATGACCCGTTTGTCCCGGAAAAGCTCAGCTCTTCGCTGCTTTACCCGGACGTTTACGACGGCGTTGACCTTGCATACACGCTCTACGGCGAAACGATCAAAGAGACGATCCTGCTCAACAAAGCGCAGGCCAGCTATCTCTTTTCTTTCGTGCTGCAAACGGGCGATCTGACCGCAGAAATGCAGGAAGACGGCTCTGTCCTCCTGCTCGATGAGGCCGGATCGCCCGTTTACGCGATCCCCGCGCCCTACATGCTCGACGCCGGGGGGACGTACTCGGACGCCGTGCGCTATACGCTCGAGGAACTGGACCGCGGCAGCTACCGCCTGCTCGTCGATGCGGACGCCGCGTGGATCGAGGAAGAGGCGCAGTTCCCGGTCGCCATCGACCCGACGATCGTCAAGATTTCGCAGTCCGGCTCCCTCTCGTGGGCCTATGTCTTCTCCGGTAGGCCGGACACCAGCTTCCCCGAAAGCACGGTGCGGGTCGGCTATACCCAGCATAACGGCAGCGGCGAATATCAGGCCATCGCGGCGGTCGACAAGCTGCCTGAACTGCCCTCCGGCAGCATGGTCACGGCGGCTGCCATCCATGCATTACAGTCCGGCTTCAGCAACGTTTCTTCCGACGATTTCCAGTACCTGTACGCCCACCAGATGACAATTGACAAGACGGGAAATCAGAAGTACAGCGACTGGATCAAGACCCTGACGTGGAATAAAATTTATGCAAACGGAACGAATCATTATAAAACCGCGACGGAGGATTTCATCCGCCTGACCAGTACGAACGGCTACCGCTCGCTGGATATCACCCGCGCGGCCCGCAGCTGGTACAGCGGCGGGAAATGCCATGCGATCCTGCTGCGCTCGGACTGCAGCGCGAGCAAGCGCATCGTCTCCTCGTTCCAGACGGGGGCGTCGTATCTCACGGTGACCTACCGCAACGACTTCGGCCTGGAGAGCTACTACACCTACCAGACCCAGAGTGCGGGCCGCGCCGGCACCGGCTATATCTCCGACCACATGCAGCGCCTGACCTTCGTCGTGCCGCTGCTCTCGTCGGATAGCAGCGTGATGCCCTTCGGGCTGTCGCTCGTGTACAACTCCGGCCTCAGCCGGGAGTCCTTCGGTGTGCAGCAGAAGAAAAACCCCAACGAGCCGCCCGACTATACGCGCGACTACCGCAATATGCTGCTCGGCTCCGGCTGGAAGCTCTCCGCGCAGCAGTGCGTCCAGTCCGTCCGCATCGGCTCGGACGACGCGCAGACCCTCTACTGGGTCTACACGGACGCCGACGGCACGCAGCACTATTTCTCGAAGGAGGGAGGCGGCGGAGCCGAAACGGACGGCGTCTTCCGGGACGAGGACGGCCTCGGCCTGAAGATGACGTGCCAGTCGAACCCGGACAGCGACACCGGCCACACGAACTTCACCATAACGGACGACAACGGAAACGAGACCTTCTTCCGCGACGGCATCCTGACCTACACAAAGGACGCCTACGGCAACGGCATTTATTATTGTTATAACGGCATCAACTTCGACACCCCGGACGGCAAAAGCTGGCGCCCGACAAACGAGGTCTTTAACCGCCTGACCCGCATCTGCCGCCAGAACAAGGGCGCTTCGGTCGAATACCTCGCCAAGCTGATCTACGACGCGGATGGCAGGCTCCTCCGCGTCGGCGACGAGGCCGGGAAGGAGACAAAGTTCCATTACGACAACACCGCGGGCGTCCGCCAGCTCGATTACCTCCTCTGCCCGGACGGCACAAAGCTGAACTACACCTACGATACGACCGGCCTGAACGGCGCGCACGACGGCGAGGCCAATTACGGCATCTGGTATACCTACCACACGGACGGCACCATTGACCAGTTCTATGAATTCACCCTCGACGGTGGAACGCATGTGCCCGGCGACACGGTCAAGTGCTGGAACGGCAAAAACCGCTCGAGCTACCGCGCGTTCGGCGCGGACCAGCTGGCGGAAACGGAGGACGACATCCGCCTGGAGGTCGTCTTCGACAACTGGGGCCGCACCATCTCCACCTATACCACCAATACGGATATCACGCGCATCCTCGGCAGCTCCGCCGCTTCCTACACGGACACCGCAGAGCGCAGCAAGCAGAATGACCGCCTGACGAGCGTCGGCTCGACGGGCATGACGGCGGAAAACTTCCTGCGGGACGGCGGGCTGGAATCGGAGGACGGCTGGACGAACGCCTCGACCGGCAGCGGCTCCGCAGCGGCCCGCACAACGATCACGAACGACGAAAACCGCCGCCACGGCACGGGCGGCCTGAATCTCTACCTCCCGGACGGCGCAGGCAGCGGCGATGCAGCCGCCATCTCCCGCCCCGTAACGCTCACCGCCGGGGAGACCTACACCCTCTCGGGCTACTTCTCCGCCAGCTCCCACCTGCGCTGGAGCAGCGGCGCGCGGCTGGAGGCTGTCGTGCAGGGCGGAGGCGCGGAGCAGACCGTCCTGCTGACGGATGCCCGCCCGTCCGCCGCCATCGAAAACGGCTGGCAGCGCGTGACCGCCACGTTCACGGCCCCGGCGGCGTCCTGCCGCATCGCCTTCCGCATGAGCGGCTGCACGGGCACGGCCTACCTCGACGACCTCCAGCTGGAGCAGGCGGAGGCCGCCTCCACCTATAACCTCCTGCAGAACGCCTCGTTCGAGTTCGGCGATACGGGCTGGAACCTGCAGGGCGGCTCCGCCGCGGCTGCGGATACCAGATTCGGCGCGAAGGCCATGACCATGCAGGGCAGCTACAATGGCATCCTCCATGTCAGCCAGCCCGTCGCGCTGAACTGCTCCTCGGATACGACGTTCCTGCTCTCCGGCTGGGCGCAGGCGGACTACGCCGCCCCGAACGCCGCTTTGGAGTTTGGCAGCGGCACGCGCTACTTCGGCCTGATCGCGGAGATCTTCTATGAGGGTGTGAGCGACCCCGAGCGGCAGAGCGTCCCGTTCAGCTGGGCCACCGCCGACTGGCAGTGCGCCGTGGGGACCATCGTGCCGAAGGAGAGCGGCAAAACGATCCGGCGGATCATCGTCTACTGCGCGTTCGACCACAATTCCGGCACGGCGCGGTTCGACAACCTCTCCCTGCGGCAGGAGCCGGTGCAGACCTACTCCTATAACGCCGACGGCAACGTCACGGCCGCCACGCAGACCGGCACGGGCACGGAAAAGGCCGGGTATACCGGCACAGACCTGACCTCTTACACGGCCGCAAACGGCGCAAAGTACACCTATACCTACAATGCCGCCCACGACGTCACCTCCGCTTCGGTCGCCGGGATCAAGAGCACCACGACCTATAACGAGGCGGGCAACGTCACCGGCTCCAAGCTGACCTCGACGGAGAAAAACGAGCAGAAGTACCTCGAGAGCAGCGCCGTCGCGACGCCGGACCGCAACCACATGCAGAGCGTGACGGACGTCAACGGCAATACGACGTCTTACGGATACAACTCGCTGGCGGAGCAGCTTATTTTGACGACGGACGCCCTCGGCCGCGAGACGAACTATACCTACGACACCAACAGCCGCCGGACGGCCATGGTCTACCGCCCCGGCGTCGCCGCCATCGACTACGGCTACGAAAACGGCCGCCTTGCCACCCTCGACCGCAAGACCTTCCGGAGCGGAGCCACGCAGCATCAAATTTACTCCTTCGGCTATAACCAGTGGGGCCAGGCGACGAGCATCGGCGTGAGCAGTCCGGATGTCAGCACGCCGTGGGTGCTGATGGAGAATGTCTACGCCGCGAACAACGGCCTTTTGGATTCCACGACATATGGCAACGGGACCGTCGTCGAATATACCTACGACAGGCTTGACAGAGTGACGCGGATGGTGTATTCTGGCGGCAGGTATGTGAATTACCGTTACAATGCAGAGGGTTCTCTTGCCGAGCTGGATTACGGCGAGGGCGACGCTGCCCCGACGGCGAAGTACCGCTTCGAGTACGACTCCCTCGGCCGCCTGATCCGCAGCCAGCAGCGCGACGGGAATGCCGTCACGCAGCGGACGGAGCAGCTTTACGACACGGCGAACCGCCTGTCCGCGCAGGGCTGGACGATCGGCGGGACGAGCTACCGCGAGTCGTATGCCTACGACGCGTCAGACGGCAGCCTGACCACGCTGAACACGGCCGTCGGCACGAAGATCGGCTACAACTACGACGCGCTCAAGCGTCTGCGCAGCCGCGCAATTTATCAGGGCAGCACGCCGCTGTTCGAAAACCGCTACGCTTATGCCACGCAAAGCGGCAATCAGAGCACGGCGCTCGTCGAATTCTTCAACTACCGCCTCGCCTCGGACGACGGCAGCGGCGATATCATCGTCGGCTACCAGTACGAGTACGACGACGGCGGCAACATCACGGACATCAAGGCCGAGGTCGACGGCGCGCTGATCCCGCTGGAGCATTACGAGTACGACGAGAAGCAGGGCCAGCTCAAGGAAGCGATTCGCTATGAAAATGGCGTAGAAGCCGACAGATGGACCTATTCCTATGACACGGCAGGAAATATCCTGTCAGAGGACCACGAGGGAAGCAATAGCGAGCTGCACGAGTACGCCTACGAAGACGGCCGTTGGGGCGACCTGCTGACCTCCGTCGACGGCATCGACCTCGAGTACGACGGCAGCGGCAACCCGACGCTTTACGCGAACGGGACGGAGCTGCTCTGGAGCATGGAGTGGCAGAACGGCCGCCAGCTCAGCCGCGCGGCCACCGAGCGCGACAGCACGACCGAGGATGTCCTCGACTTCGCCTACGACGCAAACGGCATCCGCACGAGAAAGACCGTTACGCGGAATACTTACCGCCCCGTTCAGACTTATAAAGTTACTTTCGTGGCCGATGGGAAGACCGTCAAGACCATGAACGTCACGGAGGGCTATACCCTCAAGGACAGCGATTACCCGGCCGTCCCCGAAAAGGCGGGCTACACCGGCGCGTGGCAGCGGTATACTTCGCCCGTCCAAAGCAATGTGACGGTCAGCGTGACCTACACGAAGATCACGACATATTACACGGTCACCTTCGTGGCGGATGGAGAGACCGTGAAAACAATTTCCGTTTATAGTGGCTACAAGCTGAAGGACAGTGATTATCCGCGTGTGCCCTACAAGGCGGGATATGAGGGCAGCTGGCAGAAGCGGACTGCCCCGGTCACGAGCAATGTGACGATCAACGCGGTCTATACGCAGATTCTCCACACGGTTTCGTTCCGCGTCATGGACGAGGGCATTATCCACACGATGGAGGTCCCGGATCGTTACGTCCTGCAGGAAGAGGATTACCCGACGATCCCGAAGCGAGTCGGTTATACGTCGCGCTGGGATACGCGTGTCACAATGATCGTGCGGGATACCATCATTGATGCGATCTACTCGGATGGTTCTACACATGAAGTGACGTTCCTTGCCTATGGGAACGAGAATCTTGGCACGATCACCGTGGAGGACGGCTACCTGCTGCAGGAGGAGGACTATCCGACGATCCCGGAGCGCACCGGCTATCGCGGTTCGTGGCCGACGCAGGTCGACCCAATCTACGAAGATACGATCATTCATGCGCAGTATGAAGAGGCGATCCCGGTTCCGACACTGCCGACCGATCCGGGAGAGATCATGTCCGGCGGCGACGGCGAACCGGTTGAAGCTGATGAACCGGAAGAGGGCGAAAACGACACAACACCGGCCGAAACAGAGCGCACGATCTCTGGCGTTCTGGCCTCGACCGAGACCGTGACGCATGAATATCTGACCCAAAGCGGCAAGGTCGTCCGGGAAACTATCACGACCTCGATGGATACCACGACCCTCGACTTCTTCTATGATGAGTCCGGCCGCCCGTTTGCATTCAACTACACGCCGGAAGGCAGCACTCCCAATACATATTACTATATTCTCAATCTGCAGGGTGACGTTGTCCAGATCATTGACGAAGGCGGTGTTCTGCAGGCAGAGTATGTCTATTCCCCGTGGGGCGAGATAATCTCTGCCGAGGGCGATCTAGCCGAGATCAACCCGCTCAGGTATCGCGGATATTATTATGATTCCGAGACGGGATTCTATTACCTGCAAAGCAGATACTATGACCCGGAGAATCATAGGTTTATTAATGCGGATAGTTATCTCTCAACGGGGCGTGGAACGGTTGCACAGAATATGTACGCGTATGCAGATAATTCACCTGTAATGAACACTGACTCCTGCGGAAATTATACGTTCTATACGGTAAACGAAGTTAGCGATGTAGCGTCACTAGGAGAAGAAAAAGGCGTTCAAATGTATTCTGTAACAGTGAAGTATACTTGCGAAGTGATCAATTTCAATCTGCCGGTGAAGGATGCGGTTCTCGACGGAACAGCAACATTTGTATTTGGTGTTAAATCGGATGGCGTATTAATATATGATAATAAATCTCAAAGTGATTTGGCCTTAATTGCTGACAAATCAATTGGCATTGCTGTTGCTAAGTCGATGTACGAAACGGCAACGGAGCAGGTTCCGGGGGCACTCTCGGAAAGAACAATTGAGGGCATTGCGCGAGAACTGCGCGCGCATTACCGAGCATCACGCTTAGTCCCCATAGATAAACTTTTAATTGCGGATATGGGGGGCTTGGACGAATCGATGCCGGGTTACGATTATAATGCGAAAATGTTTGAGGAGCCCTATAAGCCAATCAACTATTTTAAAACGTTCATCGATATGTTCTTTTGAGTGATCTGAAGGAGTATATCATGAATCGAACGAAGAAAATAGTGAAAATAATTTTGATCGTTGTGGCTTCGCTTATAGGAACCAGCGTATTATTCTTTGCGGCAATGCCCTACCTGTCCATATTTATGGGTCCATGGGTCCACAAAAAGGAAATGAATAATTCTATCGTAAATGCGGGTTATCCGGGATGGCACGAGGTAACCTTGGATGAGCATCTCCAAATCAAGCTGCCCGAAGCATGGACTTTTGTACCCGGCGAACGTATCACCGTGACGGATGAAAACGGAGAACCTGTTCTTGACGGTGTAAAAATCGGGTGGGGATCTCCAGAGTCAGAACGGTTGACGCAGGAAGTGTTGAGCAAGTGCAGTGGAAAACAGGTTTCTTCCTATCGGATGGAACTTGCTGGTTACAACAAGTATTCGAGTTTTTGTCAAACAATGTGGATGTGGCTGGATGAACAGGAAAAAGTGACAGGCGTTATGATAACGCATATGGATGCTGAACCGGATAACATTTATTATTATTTCTTCTGCTTCCATGATACAACGGGAGCCTATCTTACAGAAGCAGAAGCAATCGCGTGGTCAGCAAAAGACCGCTGAGTGAAAACTAAAGACCTGCTAAAGACGAAACTTTCATCTTTAGCAGGTCCACCCCTTCGGCAGCCTCGTCCTCTCGACGAACGACTACGCCCCGCGCGGCGGCAGCCTGACGACCATGACGACCGCGACGGGCGACAGTCTGGAATTCGGCTACGACGCCCTCAAGCGACCGTCGAGACGTTCACGCAAGTGCCGGACTATACTGTCACCTTCCAAGCCGACGGCGCGACCGTCAAGACCATGACCGTCGAGGATGGCTACGTTCTCAAGGACAGCGACTACCCCGCCGTTCCCACCAAGACCGGCTATACCGGCGAGTGGGTGAAGTATACGTCGGCGGTGCACAGCAATGTCACGGTGCAGGCGAAGTATACGGCAGTCGTGGCGAAGTATACCGTTACCTTCAAGGCCGACAATACGGTCGTCAAGACCATGACCGTCGAGGATGGCTACACGCTGAAAACCAGCGACTATCCGGCGATCCCTGCTAAAATTGGCTATAAAGGTTCCTGGGAGAAGTATACCGCAGCAATTCATAGTGACATCACGATCAATGCGGTCTATGAGCCTTCGACCGTTATAAAGCAGTACACGGTTGTGTTCCGCGCGGATGCCAAGGTGCTCAAAACCATGAAGGTTGAAGGTGGGTACACGCTGCAGGACAGCGACTACCCGGAAATTCCGGCAAAGGAGGGGTATACCGGGCACTGGGATAAATCAACGACAAGGATCATAAAGAATACGATCATAAATGTTATTTATTCCGACAATTCGTCCCATGTCGTCACCTTCATTTTCGATGGTGCACAAATCGGCACGCTGACCGTTACGGATGGGTACGTTTTGAAAAACAGCGACTATCCTTCACCGTTTGCGCCCGTTGGATATATCGTGACTTGGGAGAAGTACACGTTGCCAATCCACAGTGATATTACTGTGACAGGAAAATTACAGAGTGATGTGACTATCCCGCCGCAGCCAACCAGTCCCGGTGAGATCATGTCCGGCGGCGAGGGCGAACCGGTCGAGGCGGATGCTCCTGCTGAAGATGAAACTATTGCCCCGCAGGGAACTCACGTTACCGGAATACAGACTGTCACCCATGAGTATCTGACCCTGAACGGCAAGGTCGCAAGAGAGACAATTAAAACGAATAACTCCTTGACAGCCGTGCTGGATTTCGTCTATGATGAATCAGGGAAACCATTCGCACTCAAATACTCGACAAACGGAACGAGCTTCCAAACATATTATTACGTTCTGAATTTGCAGGGCGACGTGGTAAAGCTGATCCACTATATCCCCGGCTTTGAGTATGAGTCTGTCGCAACCTACGAATATGATGCATGGGGAAATATCGTGTCCAGCTCCGGCAGACTGGCTGAGATCAATCCGCTGCGGTATCGCGGGTACTATTACGATAGCGAAACGGGCTTCTACTACCTGCAAAGCAGATACTATGACCCGGCAAATAGAAGATTTATTAATGCCGATGGCCTGATTTCCTTTGATTGCGGGTTTAGTGGCCTCAATATGTATTCATATTGTGGGAATTGCCCGGTTGCCTGTAGCGATCCTAATGGTGCATCATTCATATCTGATCTGATTGAAAAGGCAAAGGATTTACTTCGTTATGTGCTTCATGCAGGGAATGATCTAGCTAGAATGCACGGAATTGACACAGCAGCTGTCGGTGCAGCGGTATTGGAAATGGAAAAGGATGAGAACGGGATTTATCACGCTCGGCCGGACTGCTGGCAGCAATACTTTGGATACTCTTTCTTGTATGATTACGCATTTGATGCCGGGACATCAATGGCAACAGATCAATTCTATTTCGACTACGCAGGTGAACAGTATGCTTTCTGGATTTGGCGCGGAGATTATATTAATCTCGGTGCAGGCGCGGAAGCGGGAATTTACTACGGCGGCGGACCCTTTTGGGCGGTTGATACCGACCTTGCGATGCGCATGTCAATGGACGTTTACTACCAAGGCGAGAATATTATCTCGTATTCCGATACCACATGGTGGTTGACCGGGTTTAATCCGGAGTATTTAAATGTTTCAGCAGGGGATATGTCGGTAGTGTATACTATAGTGTTTAGCGACCCTGGAATGTTTAGTGCCTTTTGTGCAGCAAATGGTAAGTATTGGAATTGCAACCCGATGAACTTCTCTGCAACATATCGATTTGGGTAATAACTGGAGGACTGAAAATGAATATAAAAAACAAGCCTCTGCTGGTTCTATTACTGCTGATTTTGCTTTGCGCAGTCACATTGACCGGATGCGCAAACCTCAAAAATTCAGCGGCTCTTGTGCAGCATGCAGTCGGGGGAATTTATGATCCTACAAAGCAGATGGTGAACAATCAATTAACAGTTATATTAAACGCTGTTACAAGCCAGGACGCCGCTGCGGTCAAGGCCCAGTTTGCGCCGAACGCCATCGCGGTGCAGCCGGAATTAGATAGCCAGATCGAGGCACTATTTGACTACTACGACAGCGAAAATGGCGAAATTGACAAT
>ENA-UOJO01003003-UOJO01003003.1-human-gut-metagenome-genome-assembly--contig:-P57-NODE-3003-length-16508-cov-4.882088_pt1 | contig 16508 bp, 7 predicted proteins | sample MGYA00242351_ERZ723898 | MGnify/ENA metagenome assembly ERZ723898 | reverse complement strand
AACACCTTGTCTATCCATGGCAACACCAATTCTGCTTTAAAATAATGATTCTTTGGATCGACATTAACTACTTGGAAGAATGTATCCAGATCAATGCCCTCGGGTACTCGATCTATCTGCTGTCGGTCTTTCGGGTTGGCAAACTTCTTATAATGATAGAACGTAAAATTATCCGGTTTACCTACTATCTGATAGGCTTCCTTTATCAGCTCAAAGTCACGGTCAAGTCCTCCTTCGGTACAAATAACAGGGCGGGGAGCCAAGGCAGCGACCAAATCAGGAAAATCAAACTGTGTCAAGAAACCAGGTATCAAATGCTCGATAGAATTCGGAAAAGGTCGCCTCCCCTTCTCATCTGGTTTTGTCATCACCAAAATCCGTTCAAGTGTACGACACAGAAAATCGTTATATACAAAGGCATAGATAGACGGATCCAAAACTCCTAAGACCATCAACGGCTCGGTCCCCAAAGAAAAGCCACTGATAATGACTCGTTCTTTATCTATATAGCTCTGTGCTTTCATCCAGTTCAGAATATTCCAGTCTTGCCAAGCAGTCAGCCCTAGATAGCTCCATCCCACTTCCAATAAGATACGCGAAGTATTGAGATAATCGAAATACCCGTTGTCAGAAAGCTCGCCGCACGACGGGTTATCTACAGCAACCGCAACCAGACCTTTCTTTACATAACGCAAAGCCATCGCATTCTTTCGTACCGGCTTAACAGGCAACGATGTCAAACCGTAATCACCCTCCGTCTCACCCGCCAGTTCCTCTTTACTGCCACCAAAACCCGGTATACAAAGCACAGAAGGCACCTTATCCTGAGTAGTATCGATCCCGTTAGGTATCAATACCAGATAAGGAACAACACTTCCTGGCAACGGATAAGACTCCCATTTCTCCACCCGATAGCCATCCCTCTGTACCATTTTGATGCGTACTGGGGCGGGCTGGTCTTTCACCTCCGGAAAACGTATCAATTCTTTCATAGTGGAACACAAGCCCAACTGCCATTTCTTAAACTCCGTCGCCGTAAATGCCGGATTGAAAGTAAACGCAGGTTTCTGCTTCAACATATATTGGACAGCTCCTCTTGAACTTGAGAAACGACCATCTTCACGATTTGCTGTTATCCTAAAAGAATTGTTGAGATCAGACGTTTGTCCCATTACCGGCAAGATCAACAGCAGAGTAAATAATGTATTAATTATTTTATACATGATATTCATTTAATTCAATTTCTATACGACCATCATATAAATATCACTGTTCTGTTGAAAACAAACGAACGATCAAATCGAAATTAGAATCACGGAAAGATGCCTCCCAGGGTGTCGTATTCGTTTGGTCATTACGCGACTGAAGCATTCCCACAGCCTTTTCTTTTTCTCCCCGATAAATAGCCGTACACCATTGGACTACACGATTTTCAGGGAAATCTGTGCTCCAAGCAGCTACCATATGATCTGCTTCCTGCACTTTTCCTGACTCGCGCAAAGCCAATGCACTTAACAGATTACCAGACTCAAAATGAGAACGGGATATCGTATAGTCGGCTACGGCAGCTAATAAAGCAGATGTTTTTCGGCTATCTCCCTGCCCTGCCGCTGCTTTTGCTTCCAAATAATCCTCCAGACGGTTGTCAATCATATTGTCGTATGGTTTTCCGACACCCAAATTCTCCGGCCATTCTTTTGATGTCTCCACACTCTTCACTACCTGTTTATAATTCTTATGGCTCAGTTGTTCCATTGCCCGGTACAAATTAGCCTCGCGATAAACAGCGCGTCCTGCATACGAACCTTCATTCGGAAGAACCTGCATCCGGCTCAACAGAGAGATACAAGGTTGATACTGGCCTGTCTCACATAAAGCCTTTGCATATTTCAAACCAATATAATAGTTCGACGGATACTTCTTCGTATACTTCTTTCCTGTCTCAACAGCTTTCTGCCACTGGTTATTGGCGACATAGTGGTTGATCAAAGCAAATCCGGTACGCCATGACATCTCGATCTGCTCTGCTTTCAACAGGTCAGCCAACCGGGATTCGCCCTCTTTTAAAGAGGCACGGCTTAAATAGAATGGTGCATAGTCGGCTTCACCACAATTCTCCAGCAGCTCCAACGCCTTTGCCTTATCCTGGTTAGCCCACCGGATCAAAGCTTCATAATAATCGATCTTCCAGTCCGGCTGTACCGTCTTCGCCCATTCCAACGCTTTTAAAGAAGAAGGACGGAAAGGAAATACCATTGCCGGAGAGAGAGCTCCGGCGCGTTGCAACATTCCGCGGCTTTCATCGTCGTTGCCAGCCTGATGCAATAAATAAGCCTGTTTGTAAAGAGCAATCGGATAGTTACCTGCACATGACAGGAGAGACAATGCTTCTTCTGTGCAACCGACCGATTCATACCATTCAGCCAGTTCCATATAGGTTTCGAAAGGTAGTTCGTTGCGAATCAACGACTGAAGATCATCGATAGGATGACCGGAGCCTTCCCCCTGGTAGAGCTGTTCAAAACGTGCTGCATGATACAGCGGGAGGTCTTCCAGCAACGGATCGATAAGCGCTTTAGCTTTCTCCGGCTGGTTCGTCTTACGATAAACCACCATTAAAACATGGTCAGCACTCAGATTCATTTGATTGAACTCTTTACTTCTCAAGGCATAATGTTCAGCCTTTGTCCAGTTCCTATCCATCAGGTACATTTCAGCTAATTTCTCATAGGCTGCACTACGGACTCCCGGAGAATAAGAAGCTACAGAAAAGCCGTCTTTGGCATCCGTATGATTTCCCAATGCCATGTTGCATAATCCATACAGATAGTTGACATCTCCATCGTACGTGTTAATGCTTAACGCTGTTTCACAACGGGCAAGCGCTTCGTCATAACGTCCCTGACGATAATAGAGGGAAGCCAGATCAGTCAGTGCAGGCACGAAATAAGGATCTTTTTCGAGGGAAGCCAGTAAAAACTTTTCTGCCTTGTCGAGTACTTTCTGATTCATCCATTGCTCTCCCTGCGTATAAAGACCATATGCCGAACTCCAGTCAAAATCGGCAGGCAGTTGTTTTGGGCGACTGGTGATGTTATCCGAAGGTACTTCCGAATACACCAACAAGTCTTCGCCTACCACGACTTTCAGTCGACCGGCGGCAACAGCCTTATTCAATGGGATAGAATCTTTCCAGGTTTCCAGTACACCGCAGTTCAACGGGATGGAGTTCATTTCCTTTTCTCCTTCATAGAGTTTTATGGTTGTAGATAATTTCTGCAAAGGAGAGAAATATAACTTCAGAAAGCCATCTTCCCTCAACACGTTAAGCGCTCCGATACGGCTCGCCTTTGAGACTCCTTTTATTCCTTTTACCGGAAACCAGTACTCAGTCCACCTGTCGGTCGCCTGCGGACCGAATGCCGTATGTTTATAAGGAGTTAAGCTACTATTGGAAGCCGGCTGGTTATACATGCGACCCGATTGCAGTTCGATATACTGCCCGTTCGTATCCGTCAACAAATCTTCCCAGATACCTCCCTCCCGGGAAAGTCCCCAAAGGAAAATTTTCATTCCCAGTTTCTCGTCATAATCCGCATGATGGATAGAGCCGAAATCGTTGTCGTGCCAGTAAGCACCGTAGAAATCGTTATACTTCCCTACAATATGATACGATTTGGAATTACCGAAGTCGTTCTTTTCATACCAGGAGATATCCCGGCCCTGTTCATCCAAAGGAAACGAATGGAGTTCGCCTCCGTGTCCGATATAATTGGTTCCGGGATAGCAGAACTCGGCATTCCCCGCTGCCGGATAGCCGGCATTCATCCATTGATAGTAAGGCTGGTCAATGGATGAACTGTTATGCCAGGTCGTTGTCGTCGTAAAGTAAGCCTTATCTTTCGGAAGATTCACCTCCACAGTCCACAGTGTCCGGGTAACCAGTTCATAGGAAGATACATAACAACTCACGCTTCCATCCGGTTTCTGTCGGGTCACATAGTCGACCGGCGTACTGGAAGTCGGTGCATGACCGATGATACCGAAGTTGAACTCGATACCGCCTGATGTCCACGGACCACGCATCGCAATATCACGGAATTTCACGACGTGGTTGTTGTAGATAAACTCCTTACCCGTCGTTTTATCTACGGCTCCCCAGATCTTTCCACCTATCTCGGGGAAGAGGGTCAGTTTGATATAATCATTTTCAAGAGAGACTACTTTCCATTGCCGGTCGGTTCCTTTAGCAGAAAAACCATCAAAACGGAAATAAGGATAAAACAGATCGGAGGGATCAGCCACCGGATCAGGATCAGAGAAAGGATAGGTTTTAACTGTCTCTACTGTCTCGGTTACAGTCGCTTGCTGTGCAAACAAGGGTTGCAACAAAGAGGTTGCACAAAGAAGGATGAGCATCTTTTTCATGGTAATTCATTTATATGGACAATAATGTATATAAGGAGTTTAATCCTCCTTATATACGATTAAAGAGTATATTTCCGGTAAATTATACTATATCGGAAGAGGTTATTTTGCAATAATTAACAAGCCTTTCCCTTTCGGAACAACAATCTCATCGCTGGGTTTCCAGGTTGTTTCCTGTTGGAAATTCTCGATAGCCGGGGCATGCAATGTCACTTTCGAAGGATCGAGACCCAGTTTAGCCCAGTCGATGGAAAGCTTCACTTTGGCATCCGTATCTTCCCAGGTAGCCAATGAGATCAGTGCTTTATCACCCATGTGGCTGTAAACGGTCGCTAACGTCTTTTCGCTACCCGTCTTCACCGGATTGTCTTTCACCCAGTAACCGATCATTTCACTATTCTGCATACCGAAAGAATCCCACAGTTTCCACAGCGGTCCGTTATCCACACGAGGACTACGTCCTGTCATGCCATACAGCATGCCGCGCCACGGATTACCGCCTCCTTCCAGCATCTCGCCCATCAAACCATAAGGAATACCGGAAACTTCAACCAGCCAGAACTCCGGCGGGAAATCATAATTGAAATATTCACCGAACCACAGACGGTCGAGGTAGGGGAAATGTTCCAGATACAGATTGGCACTATTGGCAAAACCGTCTTTCGGGTTATACTGATTGGCAGAATGCAGGTCGATCATAGCTCCCGGATTCGTACGGTTCATCACTTTGCGGATACGTTTCATCGTCATCCGGTCGAAAGCCAGGTCATCGATATACAGCCCGTCGATACCGACGTTCTTCATCAGCCAGTCGAGACCTTCCAGATAATAGTTATGCCAGCGGGAAATGCCACTGTTCACAATCGCTGCATCTTTCAGTCCGGGTACAAACCAGGCGCCGATATAATTCTGGTCCAAATGTTCCTGTAACCAGGAGAAGCCGCCACCGGGACCTTCCGAGAAGATCTCGTTCCCCAGACTACGCAAAGCAAACATTTCCACACAGCTGTTGGACAACTCACGAACGGTATTGTAAATTTTCACCTTCATGTCGCGGGCGTGAGCACCATCGATGTACGCTTTCATCTCTTTGGTACGCAGGAACGGATAGTTGATGAACGGATTGATAGCATTCGCATGATGGATATTGATGACATTGGCACCTCGCTTTTGTATACCATCCAGGAACTCATAGTTATGATGATAGCGTTCGCGCCATTGTTTATCCGTATCAATCGGACGGAACGGAGTCAACGCCAGGTTGAAATAATAATACAGCCGGTCTCCTTTTTTCACGCTGCGCTTACCGGAATAAGCATTAATACGTGTTCCATCGGCAGCATTATGAATATCGATACCTCCATTTCCGGCATTACACCAGGATACCGGCATGTGCAACGGTTTCTGATGATAGAAATTGGTATTCAGCGGACGTTCGTATTTATTATCATACAGGCGGATCTGGATACCGGCATTGACATCACCCACCCAAACAGCATCCTGGTTTTTCTCTACATCCCATTTCCAGCGAAGATCATTCGGACAATAACCGCCTTTCTCTCCCAAACCCATCATATAACGTCCGACACCGGATGCTAAATGTGTCTGCAACGCTACATCCTCCACAGAAGCATCTTCACGGGCGACCAATGTCACTTTATATGCTATGTTTCCATCCGATTCCATCTCTCCTTCCAGGTCCATCAGGAAACGGCTGTTTTGGTTAAGGGCTTTCCAGGCGATTGCACCTTGTTTATGTTTGGTGATTTCGAAGTTCAGGTTTTCCCATGCACCGCCATCGGCAGCCAGTTCCATAGGAGCAGCCAATACACTACGGCCATTCGTACCGATGCCCGTCATAGTCTCTTTGAAATAACTGGTAATATGTTCCGGCAAACCTAAGTCAGAGAGTTTAATCTCGCGTCCCAGGCAGCTGATCGTTTTATCCTTCATCACTAGCGGCGTATAAGGGGCAATCACCTCATCATCAAAACCGATCTGCGAGTTCAGCCAACGCAGACGGGAATGACGCCAAGGTTCATTATCTCCATGATTGGCAATTACATTTTCCGAAACATTCAGAGAGACCTGTACGGTCTTGCTTTCGGCATTGGCGGCAGAGACAGTCACTGTTCCTTGATAAGTACCTGCAGAAAGATGCTCCGGCAACTGGGTTCCAACCCATAATGCCTGCACTTTACCCTTATCCACAGAGCAATTCTTTTCAAAGACGGTACCGGTCACATCCGTTCCTTCCGTATTGAAACAGGTAAATGAGGAGGCTGGTATCTGCTCGCCGGTCGCTTTATTCGTAAGGGCAGAGAAATCGACATGCAGATTCTCTACATTCGAACGTGCCGCCCAAACACCTAACTGAAAGACATAATACTCTCCCTTATCCGCCTGCCCGTAAAAGAAATCATGCCGATTGTCAGCAATCCATTTATAAGGAATATCCGTTGTCATACGGATGGGGAATTTGCGGTCTTCCGTAAAGAGAATATATTTCTCCCCGGGATGTTCTTTTAATAATCGGGCAGTCTCGTTCGATGTAGCGATCACTTCCATCGGATAGAAGCTGTTCAACTCTTTGCTTGCCTGGAACTGTCCGACTTTAGCCGCCGGAAGGGCAGGTGCTTTCTTCCCAGACAGTTTATTTTTCTTTACCCAGTCAGCCGAGGCCGTATTCTCGAAAGCCGGATAATTAACGGTCGGATAGTAAGGACTACCGCTCATTACATTCTTCAGATAATAGATATAATATTCTCCCGGAACAGTCTGCGGCTGGAAAACCACCTCTCCCCGCTCCCGGTCGATAGTAAAGCGGCATACATTCGTAATACGTTCACCGGTTGCAGCATCCACAACGATCAGATTTTTTGCTTCCGGGTTCAGATCGCGGCGACGCCAGTTGATCGTTGCCAATACAGCATCGGCCGGTTTATCTACAGAGACAATTACCCGATGGTTTCCCAATGAATCGGCATTCCATATACCTACCCCATAAAGTTCGTCTGTGGGTACAGCCTGTGCCTGCAAACTACTATAGGCAAACAGGCAAAAAAGTGTAAATAGCAATTGTTTCATGTGCACTAGTATTTATCTTTAATATTGCTTTATACGATTGATCAATTCATCCTGCGGACGTCTTTTCGCCAGATCGGCCGGATCAGCCTGCTGGATAAAGACATTCTTCAAACGTATGTTTTCCTCATTAAAAAACACTATTTCCTCGTCAGAGAAACTGCCTTTTAACAGATCAAGGGGAGTATATAAGGAATACCCCAGTTGCTGCAATAGATCTCAGGCTACGGATTCAATGATAGCAATATCTTCGGAAGATAATTCACGCAGAAACTTTTTTGTATTGTCTTTCAGGATCGGTTTGGTTACATTTGCCCACATTTTGCCTGCAACCGCTGTATTTTCAGACTCGCTGCTCTTATAATAATACATCAACCTATAAGAATAAGTTATATGCATGAAATTGCAAAGCTGCCGCATAATTTTTTCCGGACTGGCAATAAGTGTTTCGTAATTCAGCATAAAGAAATGATCGGCCGCCGTCCTGTCCTTCAAACGGAGAGCAGCTTCCTGATCCTTTTTCCAATTTTCAGCCAGTGCATAAATATGTTTCTCTCCGACAATAGCCTTTTTAAACGAAAGAGCGACATCACGACCGTCCCGGTATAGATAGATATAATAAGGAGAAATCCCGGTAGATTCAATGCCTTCTGCATACAGCATATTTTTCATGCTTTTACATAGCCAGAAAGAAGCTCCGGTCTGACGGGCTGCTGATTCATAAATCACCCGGAACAACTCATACAACGTTTGTTGCCTGCAGGCTGCTACCACTTCATCTGCACGAATCGTAATACCTTCCCAGGGAACCGGATTCACTGTGACTAACTCGCACACATCCTGTGCCAACCGATAAAAATTAGACTGATCCGTCAAATCGCCATATTTGGGAAGCAATGGTAAGAAACGCTGAAGAATATGCGGAGGATGGGGAGCAGCGATCTCCCGGATTCCATCTAGCATGACACGCAACAGATTGGATCCGGATCGCTGGGTTCCAATCATTTGTATACCTTGTATTGTATTCATAGAATTAGAATAAGATAAAGCCCGCCACACCTGCTCCGATGATCAGGTAAACCGGACTGATTGTGTATTTTAGTGAAATAAAAAATGTAACCAGGAAGATAATAACCGAAACAACCGACAGCATAATCGTCTGTCCGATCGTAACGGCTGAAGCAAAGATCATTCCGATAACAGCCGCCCGTACCCCTTTCATGGCTGCTTTTACAACGGATGACTGATTCAGTATTTTTACAAAACGGGATAATAAGACGGTTAATACAGCCGGCGGAGTGAACATCGCCAACGTTGCCAGCAACGCCCCCGTGATACCTGCCACTTTATACCCGATGAAGGTCGCTGTAATAAATATCGGTCCGGGAGTGATCTGCCCTATCGCTATCCCGTCGGCAAACTCAGCCGAGGTCAGCCAGTTCAAGTTATCCACGAACAACTCATGCAAAGCCGGAATAACAACATATCCTCCTCCGAACAAAGTCAGGCTGATACCGGAGAAGGTCGATACAATCTGAATACCTTCTGGAGCACCCGGATATTGTCCTCCCCAAAGTAAGATACAGAGTAATAGCAAAAGAACAATCCCGGAAGTCATCAGCTGCCTGCTACCCGTCCGCTTCTCCCCATCTGATATCAACTCTTGTCCCACAGACTGGCGAAACAAGAAACCGCCGACTATCCCGCTACCGATAATCAACAGAAAAGTAACCGTAAAACCACCGATAAAAATCAGCAACAAAGCCGCCAGCAGGCAAAGAACCCATTGGGCAGGTAATTTGATCGTCTTACGTGTCATCCCGATAGCCACCGTAACGATCAAAGCAGTAATAGCCGGAGTGATTCCGCTGAACACATTCTTTACCGCAGGTATATTTCCGTAGGAGAAATACAACCACGAAAGAAATATAACCAGTAAGAACGAGGGAATAATGATTCCGGCAAAAGTCACAACCGCCCCCGGTATCCCCCTTAAATGCTCCCCGACATAGGCAATCGTATTTACGGCTACGGGTCCTGGCAGTACGGAGGTCAGGAAAATCCCATCCAGCAGATCTTCTTCTTTCAGTTTCTTGTCTACTTCCACTAACTGCTTCTGTACGATAGCCACTAGCGACATATAACCGCCAAATGCCGTAGCTCCCAATTTCAGGAATGTAAAGAAGATATAGGATAGCGATGCACGTTCCATATTACTTGATTTCTTTAAAATATTTATCCCAGGTTTCTACCGGAACATACACTGCCCGATAAGGAGCAAAATGCAGGACACTTTCCCAAAGAACCTTTCCTTCCTTATCCGTAACCATCACCGAACCGGTCTTCGAGCTACATTGCAGTAAGTTCCCATTCGGCAAAATAGAGGCATTGCCCATCCGCGAAGTATATTTATCGGCAGGTAATAAAGCATTGATTGTTATTTGGGCCGTACGGTTCTCTTCATCCAACCGGAAAGCCTTACCTCCGGAACGTTGATTATGTAAACCATTATCGAAAAGCATCAGATCGCCATTCTCCATAATATAAGGTGAATGTTGGAAAGAGAAATAAGCCGTTGTATCCATTCTAAAGTCTCCGTCCCTCCCAAAACGCCAGACCAGTTCACCGCTTTTGGCATCCACCTTCCAAATCTGATCTTCAATAGGGGCCGATAATAAATAATTATCGTCTCTATCAAAACAAAGCCCATTGATATGAAAACGATCGTATCGGTATTCTCCGATATACGGATCATTCTCTATATCCCATACATCCCAGGCAGACCATGTCTTTAACACATTCCCCAGTGTATCGATAACCATAATGCCATCGCCCCCTAACGTATCCGTCTCCATTTTACCGTTTACGGATATTGTAGCAATCTTCTTCGGACGGTACAATGTATGTATATGATGGTCTTTATCCATTAATACATCATGATGAATCACCTGATAATCCTTTTCCTTTTCTATCTTATCCAAGTCTAGGCGCCACATCGTTTCGCCCGTCAGAGATACTTCCGCCAGCCCGGTTCCGCCGGCAAACCCAATCGAACCTCGACGCATCGGTTTTTTATGTTCATCGTTGCGTACTTGCTCCGGAGTCATCGTATAATCATCTATTACGTCCTTCACAAACGGACGCAGCATTGCCAGGAATGTACCTCTCGGCGTAATAGAAGCTGCACGTACTCCAATATCATCCACCTGCCAAACCCAACGTACTTCACCCTCATTGTCAATCAATGCCATGTAGCCAGGCAAACGACCAAAACAAATTAATATCATCCCATCCCCCAAAGCCGTTGTGTCATGCGGATATAGTTCATTAAACCAATGATTGACCAACCAAGAAGACTGCTCACGAGTTTTAAAAGTCAGTTCTTTTGATTTTTGCTTAAAAAGGTTATCGATAACCACTCGATAAGTATATTCGGTATTAGCCTTCAAAAGTAACAAATCCAAATGATGAAGCGTATCCGCCGGAGAAGTTCGGGTCCGATAAGACTTCCCGGTCTTTTTTTCCGTATATTCAATATATACAGGAGCTGGCTTGGCTATTGAAACATCTACCTTATTATACATGGCTGTATTACGAGGTGAAGTCAGAGTTATCGATCTCAATGTATTCTTTTCAATCCATATAAAAATAGCTGACAACAAACAGATGGCAACAACAATTCCTATCAAACGCTTCATATCGATCTAATGTATTAATTATATGTATGTGGGTCATGTCAAAAGTCGGAATTAAGGAACACAGCCCCCCCTTGAAGATTATTTATTTCGGCAACCGTGAAGGATTCTCTGCTGCCAAATTCGGATTCAATTGAGCATCATTCAACGGATACGGGAAATACCGCAAACTAGAAGTTACATTTGTCGGCTGAGCGATACCCAGCTTCTTTAAATGCGCATTTATGACTTCCTCATATTTTCCAAAACGAATCAAGTCTGCACGACGCTGGAATTCAAACACAAGTTCATAACCACGTTCTTTAAGAATAGCATCATTCATTGTTTCTTTTGTTGAAGGAGCTGGGAAACGATTATGCTTTCCATATTCCGGAGCACCGGCACGAGCACGAATCTGATTCAAGTAAGGAAGAGCTGCAGCCGGACCATTCAAGTTATTCTCGATTTCCGCCTTACAAAGGATCACATCCGACAAGCGGAAAATACAAATCGTACGCCCATCATAATAAGCATCTGAAATCATGTCGTACGTATATTTCATGGTAGCTACATTTTGCATATACTTGGTCGTATCATTCGGAACAACCGTTACCCCCTCTTCCGGAACCATGTAATGGAAACCGTAATCAGATTGATCATCCCGTTTTGCATCTCCCGTATAATCATAATAAAAGAACTCACGGCGTGGATCTTCTTTGTCATAACTACGCCAAAACGGAAGGGATACGCCATAATATTGCCAACGCCCCGGTACTTCCGGATGATCCGAAGGACCAAAGTGACAGGCAATCTCGGCAGCATTATTTCCCGTTTCATGCAATAAAGCAAAAATCATTTCCTTTCCATATTTGTTGTTTTCCGACCATACATATTTGAAATCACTTTCCAATTCATACTGGCCACTGTTCAACACCATGTCGATATATGTTTTCGCATTCGCATAATCATGATTACGCAAGTAGATCTTTCCCAGCAACGTAGCGGCGGCTCCACTCGTGGCACGAGCCAAATCCTGACCACTCCAGCTAGCAGGTAAAAGGTTGATACATTCTTTCAAATCAGAAATCAATGTCGCTTCAATTTCGGATACCGGAGTCAATGTCGCATCATTCATTGTAAAAGGATTCTTCACCAACGAAGTGATAAAAGGAACTGCTCCCCATGCATCTGTCAAATCACGATAAGCCATTGCACGCAAAAATTTAGCCTGCCCCTTCACCAGATTCTTCTTTTCTTCCGACATATTGACAGCATCCACATTATCTAAAATCGTATTGGCATTCGATACCACATTATACATATCCCTCCAGTTGTTACTGAAATAGCGGTTGCTGGCATCATACGTCATATTACTTAGTTTAGTCGGGTCGCCAGCCGCTGTAGAATAACCTATATCGGTAGCATAATCGGTAATCATAATCATATACCCCCCGTAATATAACCAAGCATCTCCCGGATAAGGATTCATATCCGAATATAAACCCACGACGGCTGCTTCAATATCCGACTCCGTACTATAAGCATTCGTTGTCGTCAAATTACTATATATTTCAGGATCCAGATCGGTACAAGCCGTAACCAACCCCATCGTAACCAGACCTAATAAATATTTCTTACAATTCATTTTCAAATTCTCCTTTCCATTAGAACGTAATATTCAAACCTACCGTATAAGTACGCATAGCAGGATAAGCATTGAAATCCATACCTGCACCAGCATTTGCCGTTTGTTGGCTTCCACCTGACTGGGCAGCCTCGTTAGCTTTTGTATCCACTTCCGGATCCCAACCGGAATAACCTGTGATTGTAAACAAGTTCTCGGCTGAGAAATAAACCCGGCAAGAACTTACTATCTTTTTAAACGGAATCGTATAACCCAATGTCAAATTCTTCAAACGAAGGAATGAAGCATCTTCGATAAAATGGTCGTTCACATATCCGCCATACTGCGAATAGTAGAAACCGTTACGCGGGATATCTGTATTCTTGTTTGAAGGTGTCCAACGATTCAATGCGTCTGTAGTACGTTTCCACTCCAAATTCATACGTGTCATGTTTAACAGATCATTGCCAATAGATCCCTGGAAGAAAATTGACAAGTCAAATCCTTTCCAGGCAAAGTTATTGGTCAAACCAAAAATCAAATCAGGATTGGCATTGCCTATAATTGTACGGTCATCTGCATCGATTTTACCATCATTATTCACATCCTCGAATTCCGGATCACCTGGTTTTGAATTCGGTTGAGCAGCATACGATTCACCTTCTTGCAATACACCTATATACTTCCATCCATACAAAGAGCCCAGAGGCTCTCCTTCACGTACGATAGCATAATCATTTTCCGATACAGTTCCCATCGGTTTTGAAGAAGTGATACGTATGTCACCACTACTTCCTAAGTCTAATACCTTATTCCGGTTGAGTGCTAAATTAAACTTTGTGTCCCAAACGAAATCACCAGTCAAATTATGAGAAGTAATATCCAATTCAAAACCGCGATTCGATATCTCACCAACATTCTGCTGACCGGAAGTAAAACCGGTATAATAAGGTAAGGAAACTTTCAGTAACAAATCTTTTGTTTTTTTCCAGTAACCATCTAAAGTAACAGACAAACGATTGTTAAAAAAGCCCATATCGAAACCGACATTATACTGAGTTGTCGTTTCCCACTTCAAACTGGCATTTTCAGGACTGCTTTGGTTAAGATGCGTACCCGGCATATTGTTTGAACCATCTAAAGTGACATGATTGGTAGAAACCAACGCATACGATGCATAATCGCCAATACGTTCGTTCCCAGTAACACCATAGCCGGCACGTACTTTCAAGTTGCTGAAAACACCCCAATTCTTCACAAAATCTTCTTCGCTGGCACGCCATGCCAAAGATCCTGAAGGAAATGTTCCCCAATGATTGTTAGCTCCAAACCGAGAAGAACCATCTCGACGAACTGTTACCGTTGCCAAATACTTATCATTGAACGTATAATTTACACGACCAAAGAATGAGGCCAACAAATTCTCTGTCTTAGAAGAAGAGACTCCTTTAATCGAAGCTGCCCCCAAATTGTTCCATTCAAACAAGTCGGTAGAGAAACCTTTTCCGTTTGCCGAACGAGACTCCGCATTGTACTTCTCATACGAATACCCCAACATTACATTCAAGTCGTGTATATTGTTGAAAGTTTTCATATAATTTAAAATACCTTCAAACACCTGTCGAGTTGACCTGAAATCATACGTAGAAGCAATACCCCCTTCTATTTCTCCTGCATAAGTAGTAGATTTCGGCAAATAAGAACCTTTGAAATTATGCAACAATTCGACACCGGCTGTAGCCTTAGCCGTAAATCCATCAAATGGATTGACTTCAAGGAAAACTGTTCCGTTGAACTTGTCATTTACCATTTCTTTTTTACGTTCTAGCAAATTGGCCAATGGATTATCCCCACGACCACCTGGAACACGTCCATACGTACCATCTTCATTATAAGGTTTTACCGTAGGATCATACTCCATCACGCTCAACATGACGTTCTCACCCAAAATATTTCCGCTATAGGTTTGAGCATTCGAACGTTCGCGGTGGGCATACATCGTAGCACCGGCTTTAATGAAATCGTTAATGGTTTGATCTACATTCACACGTCCTGAAATACGGTTAAAATCCGTATTCTTCAAAACACCCTCTTGCTTATAATATCCTAAACTGGTCAATACCTTTGTCTTTTCAGAACCTCCACGGAACTGGATATTATGATCTTGTACCAAAGCTAGGCGTGTACAAACATCCAACCAATCGGTATCTACGGTAGACTGTAATTGAGAGGGCGTATAAACTCCGTTAGGGTTGCCTTCTTGGCCATCAATTTCCTGATACAATGCATTTTGCAAGTTCATATAATCCTTTGCATTGAGAAACTCAAACGGATTATCCACCTTCTGAGTTCCCAAGTAACCACTGTAAGAAATCTTGTTTTCGCCTGCTTTTCCTCGTTTCGTCGTAATCAATACGACCCCATTCGCACCACGTGCTCCATAAATAGCCGTGGCCGACGCATCCTTTAAGATTTGCATGGATTCAATATCATTCGGATTCAGATTCAAGCCTTCAGAAGAAGGGAAACCATCCACCACATAAAGCGGTTCGTTAGTAGACGAGATTGAGTTATTGCCACGGACACGTACCGCAATAGTACCACCCGGTGCTTTTGAACTTTGCGATACCTGCACACCGGCCGTTTTACCTTGCAATGCCTGGGCTGCGTTACTCACCGTACCACCCAGCACCATGTCATCTGCCGATACAGTCGAAACAGCACCGGTCAGGTCTTTCTTCTTTACATAACCATAACCAATGGCAACCACCTCATTCAGACCGATTGCCTCTTCTACTAAACTGACATTCAACACAGACTGGCTACCTACTTTAATTTCTTTCGTAGTATAACCAATAAAAGAAATAACCAAAGTTGCATTGTTAGGTACATCCAAGGTATACTTACCGTTCATATCGGTAACTGTACCATTTGTGGTTTCTTTCTGCACGACATTAGCACCAGGTATAGGTTCTCCGGCACTATCCGTTACAACCCCCGACACCCTTTTAGCCTGTTGAGTGATCATAACACTTTCATTCTTTGCTTTCGTTGCATCCACTCCACCTGGAATAGCATACGAAGAAACGAGGGAAGATAAACATAATCCAGCTATAAGACCGGACCTTGAAAACACCTTCCGCGTCTGAGAATCCACTGCTCTTGCAGCAAGATTGTCTTTCAGTAAAGCGTTGTTCATAAATTTGAATTATTAGATTTATATCTGCATTACAATAACATCACTCTTTAGAATAACTTGTCGGAATACCAACAATCAACCATAGTCCTATGGGAACTATGGCATTTTGTAAAATATGACCTGTGATAAATTTAAAACTTTTGCAATCGACATAGCGATAATCAGGCTTATAGCCTGATTATCGCTGATAGTATTATCCAATAATCGCTAAGAATTTTACAATTCAACTGTTAAAAATAAGATCAATGTGATTTTTCTCGTAAAAACGTGTAACGAAATAAAAAAAATCATATCTTTGCCCCAGACATGAAATATCCATAAAGACATAGTTCCCATAGAACTATGATTCTTGACTTTAACTTTGCTCGTTAAAAACAATACCACTTTCTAATATTATATATTCTCTCAGACATTTTAATTCTAATCTGCACATAACATAATTCTATATCACTCAAATAAGCAAGGGCATAGACAATGAACATAATACCTCTTTTAAATT
>ENA-UOJO01002997-UOJO01002997.1-human-gut-metagenome-genome-assembly--contig:-P57-NODE-2997-length-16552-cov-5.310299_pt1 | contig 16552 bp, 11 predicted proteins | sample MGYA00242351_ERZ723898 | MGnify/ENA metagenome assembly ERZ723898 | reverse complement strand
AATGTCGATGTTTCTGATGAAGTGCTTGCCGAGAGAAGAGCAAAATGGCAGCCAAGAGAGCCGAAGGTTACAACAGGTTATCTGGCACGTTACGCTGCACTTGTTACAGACAGCAGTAAGGGTGCAATCCTTCAGGCTCCGACAGTATAGATATCGGAAGGGAAGAATAGAATGTTATTAACAGGAGCAGAAATTGTAGTTGAATGTCTGAAAGAGCAGGGTGTGGATACAGTTTTCGGCTATCCCGGCGGTGCGATCCTCAATGTGTATGATGCGCTTTACAAACACAGCGATGAGATCAGACATGTCTTAACTTCACATGAGCAGGGGGCTTCCCATGCGGCAGATGGTTATGCCCGTGCAACAGGTAAAGTTGGTGTGTGTCTGGCAACATCCGGACCGGGAGCAACCAATATTGTTACAGGTATTGCGACAGCTTATATGGATTCCGTTCCGGTGGTCGCTATCACCTGCAATGTCAATGTCAATCTTCTTGGCAAAGATAGTTTTCAGGAAATCGATATCGCCGGTATCACAATGCCGGTGACAAAGCATAATTTTATTGTTAAAGATGTGAATAAGCTGGCGGATACCATCCGCCGTGCCTTTTCCATTGCCCAGACAGGTCGTCCGGGCCCTGTCCTTGTGGATATCCCGAAGGATGTGACCGGTGCAGAGGCTGAATATGAATATAAGAAGCCGACACCGATCAAACGGAAGGCAGATCAGATCAATGAGGAAACTGTACAGGAAGTCATCGGTCTGATAGAACATTCTTTAAGACCTTTTATTCTCGTGGGCGGCGGTGTGATCCGTGCGGATGCGGCAGATGAACTCAGAGAGTTTGCAGCTAAAGTGCAGGCACCGGTAGCAGATACATTGATGGGCAAAGGTGCATTTGACGGCAGAGAAGATGCTTACACAGGTATGGTTGGTATGCATGGTACCAAAACATCCAATTATGGTATTACAGAATCCGATCTGCTGATTGCCATCGGTACACGTTTTTCTGACCGTGTTCTGGGCAATGTCAAGGCATTTGCCAGACATGCGGATCTTGTACATATTGATGTGGATGCTGCAGAAGTTAATAAGAATGTTATGTGCAAGTATTCAATTGAAGGCGATGCCAAAGTTGTTCTTCAGAGATTGAATGAGAAACTGACGCAGCAGGATCATGAGCCGTGGATGCGGCATATTCGTGAGATGAAGTCTCGTTATCCGATGACTTACAATCATGAGGTACTGACCGGACCGGGGGTTGTCGAGAGTATTTATAAGGCAACAGACGGTGATGCGATCATTTGCACAGAAGTTGGGCAGAACCAGATGTGGGCTGCACAATTTTATAAATATAAAGAACCTAGACAGTTTATCTCATCCGGTGGTCTCGGTACGATGGGATATGGCCTTGGTGCTGCACTTGGTGCAAAGCTGGGATGCCCGGACAGAACAGTGATCAATGTTGCCGGAGACGGTTGTTTTCGAATGAATATGAATGAGCTGGCAACAGCCTCCAGATATCAGATTCCGGTCATTGAAGTGGTTGTCAACAACCATGTACTTGGTATGGTCAGACAGTGGCAGACATTGTTTTATGGCGAACGCTATTCAGCAACAGTTTTAAATGACAGTGTTGATTATGTAAAGGTTGCCGAAGCCATGGGCGTGGACGGCCGACGCGTGACAACACAGAAAGAATTTGATGAAGCCATTCAGTGGGCGATCAATTTAAAGAAGCCGGTTCTCATTGATTGTATGATTGATCCGGATGATAAGGTATGGCCGATGGTTGCTCCCGGAGCATCCATTGCAGATGCATTTTCCGAGGAAGACCTCGACAATTAATATCCGTAAACCACCTTTTGGTTTAAATATATAATAATTATAACTATTCAGAGCCAACCTCCAAAATGCTACGCATTTCGTCGGTGTGGCGTATCCGCCAAATAAAATTTCAAAAACAGACTTAAAAATGCAAGCATTTTATACCTGCTTTTGAAATTTTGCTTGGCTCTGAACAGTTACAAATAATTCATCTAAAAAGGAGAGAAGAAAAATGAGCAGAGTTTATAACTTTTCAGCAGGACCAGCTGTGTTGCCTGTTGAAGTATTGCAGGAAGCGGCAGATGAAATGCTTGACTACAGAGGCACTGGCATGTCAGTAATGGAGATGAGCCATCGATCTAAAGCTTTCGACAATATTATTAAAGAAGCAGAAGCTGATGTAAGAAAGCTCATGAATATTCCAGACAACTATAAGGTGTTGTTCCTTCAGGGTGGTGCTTCACAGCAGTTTGCCATGATTCCTATGAACTTCATGAAAAATAGAAAAGCGGGATATATCCTGACTGGTCAGTGGGCTAAGAAAGCGTTTTCAGAAGCTAAGATTTTCGGCGAAGCTGTCGAATTAGCCTCATCAGCAGACAAAACATTTACATATATTCCGGACTGCAGTGACCTGCCGATTACGGATGATATGGATTATGTGTATATTTGTGAAAACAACACAATTTATGGTACAAAATACCATACTTTGCCGAATACCAAAGGTAAATTACTGATTGCTGATCAGTCTTCATGTTTCTTATCAGAACCTGTTGATGTGACAAAATACGGTATGATTTATGCTGGTGTACAGAAAAACGTAGGCCCTGCTGGTACTGTTATTGCCATCATCAGAGAAGATCTGATCACAGATGATGTTCTTCCGGGCACACCAACTATGCTGAAGTATAAGACACAGGCAGACAATGATTCTCTGTACAATACACCGCCTTGCTATGGCATTTATATCTGCGGCAAAGTCTTCAAATGGCTGTTGAAGACAGGCGGTCTTGAAGAAAGAAAGAAGATCAACGAAGCCAAGGCAAAGATTCTCTATGATTTCCTTGATCAGAGCAAAATGTTCAAAGGTACTGTTGAGAAGGAAAGCCGTTCTATCATGAATGTTCCTTTTGTAACAGGTGATGCGGATCTGGATGCCAAATTTGTTGCAGAAGCCAAGGCAGCCGGTTTTGAGAATCTGAAAGGCCATCGTACCGTTGGCGGTATGAGAGCCAGCATTTACAATGCAATGCCTACAGAAGGTGTTGTAGCTCTTGTTGATTTTATGAAGAAGTTTGAGGAAGAGAATACAAAATAGGCCGAATTGTCCGGAGGTAATGATCATGAAAATTAGTTGCTTAAATCCAATTGCTGCTGTAGGCATGCAGCTTTTTACAGATGCCTATGAGAAGGTTGATGATTTTGCTGCATCTGATGCGGCACTTGTAAGAAGTGCAAGTGTCCATGAACTGGAACTGCCGGATCAGCTGTTGGCGATTGCCAGAGCAGGTGCTGGTGTCAATAATATTCCATTGGACAAATGTGCAGAAAAAGGTATTGTTGTCTTTAATACACCGGGTGCCAATGCCAATGGTGTAAAGGAAGCTGTTCTTGCAGGTCTTTTCCTTGGCGCAAGAGATATTGTCGGCGGCGTAAACTGGGTTCAGACAGTGAAGGAAGATCCGAATGTGGCCAAACTTGTTGAGAAAGGCAAGAAACAGTTTGCCGGCACAGAGATCATGGGCAAGAAGATCGGCGTAATCGGTCTGGGTGCCATTGGTGTTCTGGTAGCCAATGCCTGTGTGGCACTCGGTATGGAAGTTTATGGTTATGACCCGTTCATTTCTGTTGACGCTGCATGGAATCTGTCAAAGGATATCAAACATATTGCCAATGTTGAAGATATCTATGCAAATTGTGATTATATTACAGTGCATGTACCTTTGATGGACAGCACAAAGAAGATGATCAATGCAGATGCATTTGCGAAGATGAAAGATGGCGTCATCGTGCTGAACTTTGCACGTGACCTGTTGGTAGATGATGATGCCCTTGAAGCAGCCATTGTAGCGGGTAAGGTCAGAAAGTATATCACAGATTTCCCGAATGCAAAGACAGCTCAGATGAATGGCGTTGTGGCCATCCCTCATCTGGGTGCTTCTACAGAAGAATCAGAAGATAACTGTGCAGTGATGGCAGTGAAAGAATTGAGAGATTATCTTGAGAATGGTAATATCACACATTCTGTCAATTATCCTGCTTGTGATATGGGTATCTGCAAAGCCGCCGGACGTATTACAATCTGCCATAAGAATATCCCGAATATGCTGGGACAGCTGACAGGTGCATGTGCGGCTGAAGGTATCAATATTGAGGATATGACCAACAAGTCCAAAGGCGACTGGGCATACACAATGATGGATATAGGTTCCGAGGTTTCAGAAGCCCTTGTTGAGAAACTGGCAGCTATTAATGGAGTTGTAAAAGTACGAAAGGTGAAATAGCTTTATGGCCAATGTCAAACCTTTTCGGGCAATCAGGCCGTCATCTGCGCTGGCTGCGCAGGTGGCGGCTTTGCCTTATGATGTCTATAACAGAGAAGAAGCAGCGGAGAAAGTGAAAGGGCATCCTTTGTCTTTTCTTAATATTGACCGCCCGGAGACACAGTTTGATCCATCTATGGATATGTATGCGGACTGTGTTTATGAAAAAGCAAAAGAAATGCTGGACAGAGAGATTGCAGAGGGCGTTTTTGTTCAGGATGAACAGAAATGTTATTATCTGTACGAACTGACCATGAACGGCCGAACACAGACAGGCATTACTGCTTGTGTATCTATTGATGATTATCTGCATCAGGTTGTCAAAAAACATGAAGATACGAGAGCGGAGAAAGAGCAGGATCGTATTCGGCATGTGGATGTCTGCAGTGCCCAGACAGGACCGATTTTTCTGACATACAGAACCAATCCGATCCTTTCTTATATCGTCTGTCATGTGAAGGAAGAATTGCCTGTGTACGATTTTGAGGCGGAAGATGGCATACAACACAGAGTGTGGATTGTTAATGATGACCTTGCGGTAGCTGCCATTGAAAAAGCCTTTGCGGCTGTTGATGCCTTGTACATTGCTGATGGTCATCATCGTGCGGCCAGTGCCTTTAAAGTGGGCATGAAGCGGCGAAGAACCCATCCGGCTTATAATGGAACAGAAGAATTCAATTATTTTCTTGCAGTTTTATTCCCGGAGGAAGAATTGAAGATTATGGATTATAATCGTTTGGTGAAAAGTCTGAATGGCTGGTCAAAAGAAGATTTTCTTGAGAGGATCCGACGGGACTTTACAGTGGAGTATGTAGGGAAGAAAGCTGTCTATCCATCTCAAAAGGGTGAATTTGGTATGTATCTGGAGCATGAGTGGTATAAATTGACAGTCCATCCGGACAAGACATCAGATGATCCTGTTGATGGACTGGATGTTTCGATTCTTCAGATGAATCTGCTGGATCCGGTACTTGGTATTGAAGATCCTAGAACAGATGAGAACATCGAATTCGTCGGAGGAATCAGAGGTCTGGGAGAGCTTGAAAAACGCTGTCACGAAGACATGGCGGCGGCGTTTTCAATGTATCCTACATCCATACAGGAATTGTTGGCCGTAGCCGATGCAGGACGGCTCATGCCGCCGAAATCCACATGGTTTGAACCAAAATTGAGGTCAGGCCTGTTCATCCATCAAATCGAAAAATAGCAGAGCGTTCTCAATAAACTTCTAGAAAGGATTTTCAATGAATATGTTCAATCACAGGTGCTTCCGGAGAATAAATTCATTGAAAATCCTTTTCTTTAAAGCTTATGGGCCGCACCACCTTATTTTTCGGGATTAATAAGGTTCACGTCCATATGGTCATATGGAATTTCAATGCCTTCTGCGTCGAAGGCTTTTTTGATGGCTTCACGGATTTCAAAACGTGTCTCCCAGTATTTGTCGGTGATTGCCCAGACTCTCAAAACCACTCGAACAGAGCTGCTGTCAAAATTCTGAACAAAGACAAGAGATTCGTGTGTTTTAGAGAGGGTTTGACATTCGGAAGCGACATTCAATAACACTGTCCTGACCCGGTCGATATTCTCATCGTAGCTGATGCTGACAGGAAAATCTATACGTCGGCTTTCCTGATTCGTCAGATTGGTTACCGGCGAATCTGCCAGTTTGCCGTTGGGAATACAGACCATTTCATTATTGGCAGTCAGAAGCCGGGTATAAATAATCTCAATAGATATGACTGTTCCCTCATGACCGTTTCCATCATCGATGTAGTCGCCAACAACAAAAGGTTTCATGATCAGCAGAAGAACGCCGCCTGCAAAATTGGCAAGACTGCCCTGAACGGCGAGACCGATGGCTAAACTGGCGGAAGTCAGCAAAGCGATGAGAGAAGTGGTATCCACCCCTAACTTGTTGATGACAATAATGGCCAGCAGTGTTCTTAATCCGAATTTGGTCAGTGAATTGATGAAACTTGTTACACTGGCATCAAGTCTTGTTTTATCAAGGGAATGGCGAACAATTTTACAGGCAAACCTGGTCAAATACCATCCAATGATAAGAATGATCATCGCACTGACAAAAATGTGTGCTTTGCTGATAACATAATCGATTACTTTCTGAAGATAATCAATGGATTGTTCAGCCGTTTCGGCCAGATCACTGGCTGTGGCAGCTGAGACTAAAATGTGCATAAGGAACCTCCTTTTTACAAAAGATGATAATAGATGGAGAGATTTCGCATCTTCTGGAAAGTGTCTCCTGATTTGAATCTATTATAGCATATTAAAAGAAAAAAGAAATTAAAAGTTGTTTGTCGAAAAATCGCCCATTTGTCAAAATTTGTGGTATGATGTGGAAACAACAGATGGTGGAAGGAGGTTTGTCTGGGTGGATATTGCAGAGCGTATCATTAAACTGAATGAGAAGAGGGGATGGTCTGTTTATCGGCTGGCCAAGGAAGCGAAGATTTCATCGTCAACTTTGACTAATATGATGCGGCGGGGAACCTGCCCCTCGTTGACCACACTGGAACGTTTGTGTGAAGCGTATGGAATTACATTGGCGGAGTTCCTTTATGATCAGGAAGATCTGATTCATCTGAATGAAGCACAGAAGCGGCATTTGGATCGCTGGAATTTACTGACAGAGAGACAGAAGAGAGCAGTGGAACTCTTTATAGATGGACTGAGACAGATTGGATAGGGAATGATATTTTTAGAAGACACAGATAAGATAAAAAGCCGGATATTCATTTATGCATAGACATAAAGGGGATATCCGGCTTTCGATTATTTTATAAAGAATGGATTGTTATGATTCAACAAATACTGAACAGGCTGGTATTTAGTTTTCTTCCAGATAACGGCTGTTGATATCAATGACTTTCTGCATGGCTTCATGGCCCGGAGCACCGATGGTCTGACGCAGGCTGACACAGGTCTTCATGCTGATGGCTTCATAGACGTCTTCTTCGAAGACAGGACTGATTTTCTTGTATTCTTCCAGAGGCAGGTCATCCAGGGCGATACCTTTGTCGATACAGATCAGAACAAGCTGTCCGATGATGCCGTGGGCATCACGGAATGGTACGCCGTGTTTAACAAGATAATCGGCAGCATCAGTAGCGTTGGTGAAACCATTTTTGCTGCTGGCAGCCATGGTTTCTTTGTTGACATGCATGGTTTTGATCATGCCGTTGAACAGAGCCAGGCAGCCTTTGACTGTATCGATAGCATCGAAGGTCAGTTCTTTGTCTTCCTGCATATCTTTGTTATAAGCAAGAGGAAGGCCTTTCATGGTTGTGAGAAGAGATGTCAATGCGCCATAGACACGGCCTGTTTTGCCTCGAATCAGTTCGGCAATATCAGGATTCTTCTTCTGAGGCATGATGGAACTGCCGGTAGAATAGGCATCATCCAGTTCGATGAAGCGGTATTCATTGCTGTTCCAGAGGATGATCTCTTCACAGAAACGGCTCAGATGCATCATGATCGTGGACAGGGCACTGAGGTATTCGATGAGGTAGTCTCTGTCGGATACAGAATCCATACTGTTGAGGGTTGGGCCTGTGAAACCGAGAAGGCTGGCTGTATATTCACGATCCAGGGGATAAGTTGTGCCTGCCAGCGCACCTGCACCCAACGGGCAGTAGTTCATACGCTCATGAATGTCATGGAGTCTTGAACGGTCACGCTTGAACATTTCGAAGTAAGCACCGATGTGGTGAGCCAATGTAACAGGCTGTGCTTTCTGCAGATGTGTAAAGCCCGGCATATAAGTATCGATGTGTTCTTTCATCAGATCAAGCAGTGTGGTCATCAGTTCTTTGACCAGTTCGTCTGTTGCCAGAACTTCATCGCGGGTGTAGAGTTTCATATCAAGGGCTACCTGGTCATTACGGCTGCGTCCTGTATGGAGCTTCTTGCCGGTATCACCGGTGCGTTCAATCAGGATAGATTCCACGAAGCTGTGGATATCTTCATATTCCTCTGTAATCTGTAATTTGCCGGATTCGATATCGCTGCAGATTTCTTTCAGTGCTGAGATGATGGTATCACGTTCAGCATCTGTGATGATTGCCTGTTTGGCAAGCATTGTGACATGGGCGATACTGCCCTGAATATCCTGATGATAGAACTTCTGATCGAAAGTGATCGAAGCATTAAAGTTATGTACAAGCTGGTTTTCTTCTTTGGTAAAGCGTCCGCCCCAGAGTTTCATCGGTTAATTCATCCTTTCCTTTATTATATTATTCAGGACTCGATTGCAAGTCCCGGTGCGTCATTCGGGTCTGCTTTGCAGACAAAGTTTTCACTGGTTTATATCTTATCGTGTTTTCAGGGGGATTGCAAGAAAAACAGTACAAATTCAATACAAAAAGTTGTTTACAACCTGATAATACTATGCTACAATGGTTGAGTATGAGTTTTAACCTGTGCCCAGATCAAGGAATCTCCAACCGGATCCTGGCATAAGGCATTTATTAAGATTTAGGAGGATTTATTAAAATGATTACAGCAGAACAGAAAAAAGAAATCGTAGCTAAATATGGTAAGACACCTGAAGATACAGGTTCACCAGAAGTTCAGATCGCACTTTTATCAGCAAGAATCGCTGACCTTACAGAGCATCTGAAGACACACAAGAAAGACCATCATTCAAGACGTGGTATGCTTAAGATGGTTGGTCAGAGACGTGGCTTACTTGATTACCTGAAGAAGACAGATATCGAGAGATACAGAGCTATCGTTGAGAAGTTAGGTTTAAGAAGATAATTATTATCTATCATGGGGCTGTCGGTAAAGGTATTATGCGGCAGCCCTGTTTGCGTTGCACGAACTATCAGGAGCATCTGGAAATTCCAGAATTGTTACTGTCCGAGACCACTGAAAAGTTAATCAGAGCGAGGCATTGGTTGATTATTCAGTAGTTTCGGAAGGCTCCTGAGAAATTTATAATTTATAAAAGGAGATTGAAAATGGCAAAAGAATACAAAAGTTTTTCCATGGAACTTGCCGGCAGAACACTTCGTGTAGAAGTAGGACATGTTGCTGCTCAGGCAAATGGCGCTGCACTTATGTATTATGGTGACACATGTGTGTTATCAACAGCAACAGCTTCAGAGAAACCGAGAGATGGTATTGATTTCTTCCCGTTAAGTGTTGAATTTGAAGAGAAGATGTACTCGGTAGGCAAGATTCCGGGCGGTTTCAACAAGCGTGAAGGTAAGGCAAGCGAGAATGCGGTCCTTACAGCGAGAGTTATCGACAGACCGATGCGTCCGCTCTTCCCTAAGGATTATCGAAATGATGTGACACTGAACAATCTTGTTTTGTGTGTAGATCAGACATGCAGCCCTGAGCTGACAGCAATGCTTGGTTCTGCCATTGCAACATGTATTTCGGATATTCCATTTGATGGCCCGTGTGCCATGACGCAGGTTGGCCTGATCGATGGTGAGTTTGTTATTAACCCATCCAATGAGCAGAAATCTGTATCCGATCTTGCACTGACAGTTGCTTCTACTCGTGAGAAAGTAATTATGATTGAGGCAGGTGCCAATGAAGTACCTGAAGACAAGATGATCGAGGCTATTTATGCAGCTCATGATGTTAACCAGGAGATCATCAAATTCATCGATCAGATTGTTGCAGAATGCGGCAAAGAGAAGAAGGATTATGAGCATTATGCTATTCCTGAAGAATTAAATGCAGCTATGAAGGAACTCTTTCCGCCGGAAGCAATGGAAGAAGCTGTATTTGCAGATGAGAAGCAGACAAGAGATGCCAACATCCGTGTTATTAAAGACAAGCTCGCAGAAGCATTTGCAGATAAGGAAGAGTGGCTGCCTCTGATTGACGATGCTGTTTATCAGTATCAGAAGAAGACAGTACGTAAGATGATTCTCAAGGATCACAAGCGTCCTGACGGCCGTGCCATTGACCAGATTCGTCCACTGGCAGCAGAAATCGATCTGTTTGCAAGAACACATGGTTCTGCAATGTTTACAAGAGGACAGACTCAGATTTGTACCATCACAACACTGGCACCATTATCAGATGCTCAGAAGGTAGACGGTCTGAATGAATTTGTGACAAGCAAACGTTATATGCATCATTATAACTTCCCATCATACTCAGTTGGTGAGACAAAGCCTTCAAGAGGTCCGGGCCGTCGTGAGATCGGTCATGGTGCATTGGCTGAGAGAGCATTAGTGCCTGTTCTTCCTTCAGAAGAAGAGTTCCCATATGCTATTCGTACGGTATCTGAGACATTTGAGTCCAATGGTTCTACATCACAGGCTTCCATCTGTGCATCCACCATGTCTCTGATGGCTGCCGGTGTTCCGATTAAGAAACCTGTTGCAGGTATCTCCTGTGGTCTTGTAACTGGCGATACAGATGATGATTATCTTGTACTGACAGATATTCAGGGCCTTGAAGATTTCTTCGGTGATATGGACTTCAAGGTAGCCGGTACACACGATGGCATCACAGCAATCCAGATGGATATCAAGATTCATGGCCTGACACGTCCGATTGTTGAAGAAGCGATCAGAAGAACAAAGCAGGCAAGAGAGTACATCCTTACTGAGATTATCGAACCTTGCATCTCTGAACCGCGTAAGGAAGTCGGCGAATTTGCTCCGAAGATCCAGCAGATTAAGATCGATCCTTCCAAGATCGGTGATGTTGTAGGTCAGAAGGGTAAAGTCATCAACCAGATCATCGACGAAACAGGTGTGAAGATCGATATCACAGATGATGGTGCTGTATCTATCTGCGGCGTAGACAAAGTCGGCATTCAGAAAGCAATCGATATGATCACAATGATAGTATCTGATTTCGAAGAAGGCCGTATCTACACAGGTAAGGTTGTCAGCATCAAGGAATTCGGTGCATTCCTTGAATTTGCACCTGGCAAAGAGGGTATGGTTCATATCTCCAAGCTTGACAAAAAGCGCGTAAATCACGTAGAAGATGTACTGACACTTGGTGATGTCATCAAAGTTAAATGCATGGGTAAAGACAAGATGGGACGTATCAGCTTCAGTAAGAAAGATGCAGAATAATTTTTGTCAGATGCGTAGAATCTGAAAGAATTGAAAAGATAAAATAACATAAAGGGATATCATTTGAAGGATATAAAATCCGCAGAATGATATCCTTTTGTTGTTTGAAAACACTGTCATGTGATACAATAGAATTACAATGAAAATGGTAATTGATAAGTTGGGTGACTGTATCAGAAAAGATGATTCATATGGAGGGAGAAGATGAAAGTTAAGATATGTCCGTTATGTGACAGTGAAATGAAGAAGGCGCATTATTGTGATGCATGCAAATCTTTTATATGGCGTCCGGAGATACTGGATGTTCATTATAATGCGGAAAAGAGAGGACTTGGGGAAAAAGATTGTGCATATGGCGCAGAACATGATCGAAGTGATCACAGTGAGGAGAGTTACAGAAAGTTTTCAGATGCGTTGAAAAACAAGACGGCAAGAAAGAAAGAGAAGAAGGTCAGCTCGTCTCACGAAGAAGTCTATGGCAGCAGCATACATAAAAAAGAGCGCAAAACGAACCGCACAACGGCAGCGGATACAGGCGAGAATAAACGCAAGGCAGGTGGCTGCCTTGGTAAAATTATTCTGGCAATTATTATTTTAAACGCGATAGTCGGCAGTGTGGGATCTAATCTGTTTAACTATTTTACAGGCGATGATTTCGTCAATCGAATCGAGAATGCGCTGGATGAGTGGGGATTTGATGAAGATACGTCCAATCCGGATGATAGGATCGCTGAAGAGGTCGTTTCAGCGGACGATGATGCCAATCTGGATGATCAGACAGCGTGGGACACAGATGACATCTGTTATTTCCAGATGACGAAGATGGAACTTGAGGAGCTGCTTTCTGCCTGGGTCAATACAGAATATGGCCGGCCAATTGAGAAGACATCAGAAGATATTGAACAGGAAACCACTTACGTTGGTGCGGATGGCAATTCGTTTTCCGTTCCTCAATATGCAAGTCATTACAGTATGGGGAGTGGTCAGGAGTATCTGATTGTTTACACGGACTATGAGACAGAAGCAGTTGCCTGTGTGATGGCTTCATTGAGAGACAAATCACGGGCAAGAAGTTTTTTTGCAACAGTGGCAGCCAAACTGGATTCGGATAGCGGCTATGACAGTGCAGATTGGGAGAATGCGCTGGATGATCTGATGAATCAGGTTGAAGATGATTATGATGAACAGGCGGGCTATGGTTATGGTACAAAAGACACGGCCAACATGCTGATTACTGCTTCCAGATTTGCTGACGGTGAGATTTGCATCACCCTAGAAGCAATGGATTATCAATAATTGTGTGCAAAAATAAACAACCAAGAGCTGTTACAATCTTGACGAACTATGCAACTTGTATTAAAATAGAGTATGAAGAATGACTACCTGTCAATAAAGTGTTTATTGATATGGTCATATATAGAAAGGAGAAAAATATCATGGCAAAAGTTATGAAAACTATGGATGGTAACACAGCTGCTGCTTGGACTTCTTATGCGTTCACAGAAGTTGCTGGTATCTTCCCGATCACACCATCCTCACCTATGGCAGAAGTAACTGACGATTGGGCAGCCAACGGCAGAAAGAACATCTTCGGTCAGACTGTTGATGTAGTAGAAATGGAATCTGAGGCAGGTGCTTCAGGTACAGTTCATGGTTCTATTTCTTCAGGTGCATTAACAACTACTTATACAGCTTCCCAGGGCTTATTACTTATGATCCCTAACATGTATAAGATCGCAGGTGAATTATTGCCTTGTGTATTCCATGTAAGTGCCAGAGCATTAGCTTATCATGCATTAAACATTTTCGGCGATCACTCTGACGTTATGGCATGTCGTCAGACAGGTTTCGCAATGCTCTGTTCTAACTCCGTTCAGGAAGTTATGGATCTGGCTGCAGTTGCTCATCTTTCTACAATCAAAGGCAGAGTTCCATTCCTTCATTTCTTTGATGGCTTCAGAACATCTCATGAGATTCAGAAAGTTGAATGTACAGATTATGATGAATTAGCTAAATTAGTAGATTACGATGCACTGGCAGAGTTCAGAAAATCCGCTCTGAACCCAGAACATCCAGTTATGAGAGGTACAGCTCAGAACCCAGATGTTTACTTCCAGGGTCGTGAAGCAAGCAACAAGTTCTACGATGCACTTCCAGAAATCGTAGAAGAATACATGGCTAAAGTCAGCGAGATGACAGGTCGTGAATACAAGCTGTTCAACTACTATGGTGCTCCAGATGCTGATCGTGTTATCATCGCTATGGGTTCTATGTGTGAAGCAGCTGAAGAAGTTATCGATTACCTGACAGCTAAAGGCGAAAAAGTTGGTATCGTTAAAGTACATCTGTACAGACCTTTCAGAGCAGACAAACTGTTCGAAGCTATTCCTGCAACAGTTAAGAAGATTGCTGTTATGGATAGAGTTAAGGAAGTTACAGGTTACGGCGAACCATTATATGTTGATGTCTGTGCAGCAGCATTCAAAGAAGGCAAGACATATGATATCGTTGGCGGTCGTTACGGCCTTGGTTCTAAGGACGTTACTCCAGGTTCCATCATCTCTATCTATGAGAACCTGAAAGCAGATCAGCCAAAGAACAACTTCACAATCGGTATCGTTGATGATGTTACAGGTCATTCCTTACCAATCATCCCTGAAGTTGACGTTGCTCCAGCTGGTACAACAAGCTGTAAGTTCTGGGGTCTTGGTTCTGATGGTACTGTAGGTGCTAACAAGAACTCTATCAAGATCATCGGTGACCATACAGATATGTATGCTCAGGCATATTTCCACTATGATTCCAAGAAGTCCGGTGGTGTTACACAGTCACATCTTCGTTTCGGTAAGACACCTATCCGTTCTACATACCTTGTTAAGACAGCTGACTTTATCGCATGTCATAACCAGGCTTATATCCATATGTATGATATCCTTGGCGATATTAAAGAAGGTGGTACATTCCTCTTCAATACAGTTTGGTCTCCAGAAGAACTGGATGAAAAACTGCCATCCAAGGTTAAACATCAGTTAGCTCAGAAACACGTTAAGTTCTACATCATCAACGCAGAAGATGTTGATAAAGAACTTAAGTTAAATGGTAAGACAAATGCCGTTCTTCAGGCTGCATTCTTCAAACTGGCTAACATCATTCCTATCGATACAGCTGTTAAGTATATGAAGGAAATGATCGTTAAGTCCTATGGTAAGAAGGGTGAAGATGTTGTTAACAAGAACTTCGCAGCTGTAGATGCTGGTCTTGATAAGATCGTAGAAGTTCCTGTTCCAGAAAGCTGGGCTACATGTCCTGATGACGCTCCTGTTGTTAAGGATGTTCCAGATTTCGTAAGAGACGTTGTAATGCCAATGAACGCTTGCGACGGCGATGCTTTACCAGTATCTGCTTTCAACGGCAGAGAAGATGGTCACTTCCCTCTGGGAACAGCTGCATACGAAAAACGTGGTGTTGCTGTCAGCGTACCTGTATGGGATGCTGCTAAGTGTATCCAGTGTAACCAGTGTTCATATGTTTGCCCGCATGCAACAATCAGACCTGTTCTGTTAACAGAGGAAGAAGCAGCTGCAGCTCCAGCTAACTTCGGTGCTGTTCCAGGTAAGGCTAACCTTGCAGGCAAATATCAGTTCAAGATGCAGGTATCTCCTCTTGACTGTCTGGGTTGTGGCAGCTGTGTAAACATCTGTCCTACAAAGGCTCTTGAGATGGTTCCTCTCGGAACACAGCTCGATGAAGCTCCTAACTGGGAATATGCAGTAGCTCTTCCACAGAAAGAGAACCCAATGGACAAATACACAGTTAAGGGTTCACAGTTTGAAAAACCATTACTTGAGTTCTCAGGCGCATGTGCAGGTTGTGGTGAAACACCTTACATCAAACTTGTAACTCAGTTATTCGGTGATAGAATGTATGTTGCTAATGCAACAGGTTGTACATCTATCTGGGGTGGTTCTGCTCCATCTATGCCATATACAACTAACGAAAAAGGTCAGGGTCCTGCATGGTGTAACTCACTGTTCGAGGATAATGCTGAATTCGGTTTAGGTATGTTCATGGGTCAGAAACATCGTAGAGAAGCATTAGCTAAGAAGATCAAAGGTCTTGTAGATCTTGGCGTTCTTGCTGAAGAAGCACAGGCTTGGTTAGATACTAAGGAAGAAGGCGAAGCTTCTAAGGCTACATCTGCAGCTCTGTTAGCAGCAGCTAAGGCTTACGCTGGCGACAATGCAGAAGCTAAAGCAATCTGTGATGCTATCGTTGAAGGCTATGACCTCTTAGTTAAGAAGTCACAGTGGATCTTCGGTGGTGACGGCTGGGCTTACGATATCGGTTACGGCGGTCTTGATCACGTACTTGCTTCCAACGAAGACGTTAACGTATTCGTTGTAGATACAGAAGTTTACTCCAATACTGGTGGTCAGGCTTCTAAGTCTACTCCTGTAGGTGCAGTTGCTAAATTTGCTGCTTCAGGTAAGAAGACAAAGAAGAAAGACCTTGGTATGATGGCTGCTTCTTACGGTTATGTATACGTAGCACAGGTTGCTATGGGCGCTAACATGAACCAGTTCATCAAAGCTCTTAAAGAAGCTGAAGCTTATCATGGTCCATCACTCATCATCGCTTACGCTCCATGTATCAACCATGGTATCAAGGGCGGTATGAAGGGTGCTCAGACAAGAATTAAAGAAGCTGTAGAGTGCGGTTACTGGTCATGCTGGAGATTCAACCCAGAACTTAAAGCTCAGGGCAAGAATCCATTCATCCTTGATTCTACTAAAGAACCTAAGGGCGACTTCAGAGCATTCATCATGAACGAAGTTCGTTATGCATCCTTGAAGAAAGGTTTCCCAGAAACAGCAGAAGCTCTGTACGCTAAGACAGAAGCAGATGCTAAAGACAGACTTGCTGGCTACATCAAGAAAGCAGCTGAATAATTCATCGTCAGATAATTTTTCAGAGTCAATGAATATACAGGCTCCGGTGCTGAGGCACCGGGGCCTTTTTCATGCAATAGGAAATTCCGAGGAATGTTCAATTGCATAAAAATGAAAAATAAATTCTTTACGTGCAAAGGCAGGATATAGTATA
>ENA-UOJO01002987-UOJO01002987.1-human-gut-metagenome-genome-assembly--contig:-P57-NODE-2987-length-16608-cov-6.531142_pt1 | contig 16608 bp, 11 predicted proteins | sample MGYA00242351_ERZ723898 | MGnify/ENA metagenome assembly ERZ723898 | reverse complement strand
CATAAGCATCACCTAATTCTATTCACTTGCTTTTTCTAAATCTTGACTTAAATTATTAATTAAATGTTTAAGCCCTGTAACTACGATATATGCCAAAATTAGAGCTGATACTAATATAATTATTCCTTGTTCACTTATACCACTTAAATGTAATAAATTCTTAAATAAAATTACAGTAAAGAAAAATCCAATTGCGGTAGTTGTACACAAGAATGTACTTATTCTGTTAAATGGTCTACATGCTTCTATTACTGCAAAAATACTTACTCCACCAATAATTAAGTACATTAGTGTCTCTGTTTCCTCTACACCTAATCCTAAACCTTCTCTAGAAAATGTTAATAAAACAATACTAATAATTATTGTTAGAGCATATGGTAATGCATTTTTTATTACCGTTCTTAAGAAAGTTCCTTGTAATGGTTTTGAATTTTCTAAGAATGATAAGAAGAATGATGTATAACCTTCTATTACTAAATCTATCAATGTTATTTGTATTGGTATAAATGGGAAAGCTGTATTTGTTACTATGTTAAATAATGATAATAACATTGAATATATTGTCTTAATAAAGAATATTCTAGCAACATTTGTTATATTATTTACAACTCTTCTTCCTTCCATTAATACATCTTTAAGTACACTAAAATCCGAATTTAATAATACAATTTGTGAAACCTGTCTTGCAACATCAGAAGCCTCTGGTAATGTAATACTACAATCAGCTTGCTTTAATGCAACAACATCATTAACCCCATCACCAGTCATAGCTACTGAATGACCTTTTTCTTGAAGTGCTTTTACTATTAAACTTTTTTGATGTGGCATAACTCTAGCAAAAACACTGTATTTATCAACTAATTCTGGAATCTCATCATCAGAACTTATAGTTGATAAATCTATATATGAATCATATGATTCTAATCCTGCTTTTTTTGCAATACTTGAAACAGTTAGTGGGTTATCACCAGATATTATTTTAATATCTACAGCTTGTGTCTTAAAGAAACCTAACATTTCTTTTGCATTTTTTCTTAATGGATCATCTAAAGTTATTGCTGCAATGATTTCTAGTTTTGGTAGATTTTCGTCACTTACAATTTCTTTTGAATATCCAACAAATAGCATTCTTTTACCTGCTTTTTGTGCTGTAACTATTTCTTCTGGCATTTGCATATCACTTTTTTCTATTAAGCGTTCTGGTGCTCCTAATACTATTGATCCGATCTTTTTAAAACTTATAGAACTCCATTTTCTTTCTGAAGAAAATGCCATTCTATCTGCTATTTCGAATTTATCTTCACCTTTATAATAATCTTTAAGTGCCATAAATGTTGCATTATTATCTGTCATCTCATTTACAAATGCTGTCATCATTGTTTGCATAGAATGAGGCATACATTTTTCGTTATATAGTTTTACTTCGTCTACTTTCATTCTACCTTCTGTAATTGTTCCTGTTTTATCCAAACATAAAGTATCTATGTGGGCTAATGTTTCTACACTATATAAATCTTGAACTAATACTCGTTTTTTAGCAAGTTTTATTACACCTGTTGCTAAAGATATTGTTATAAGAAGCATAAGTCCTTTTGGTAACATTCCTAATAAAGCTGCAGCTGTAGAAACAACTGAATTTGTTATATCTACATTTCTAAAGAAATATGCTTGTACAAATAATATTATTCCTACTGGAATTATTACAAAACTTGTAAAGTTTGTAACTTTTTTCATTGAATTTACAAGTTCTGATTCTGCTCTTTTATATTTTTTAGTTTCGCTTGTAATTTGTGCTGCAAAGTTATCCTTTCCTACCTTTTCTACTTTAGAATAACATCTTCCACTAACTACATAACTTCCTGATAATAATTTATCACCTTTTTGTTTTAATATTGTGTCTGATTCCCCAGTAAGTAAAGATTCGTTTACTTCTACTTCTCCATCAAGTACCTCAGAATCTGCACATATTTGTTTTCCTGCCTCTAAAATTATTACATCCTCTAATACAATTTCATCTATATTAATTTCTTTTTCTTTTCCATTTCTAACAACTGAAGCTTTTGAAACCTTTAATACAGATAGTTTTTGTACTAAATTTCTAGCATGAATTTCTTGTACAATTCCAATTATGATATTTACTATAATTATTAACATATACGCTAAGTTTGTATATGCTTTTACCGAAATTAATGCTATAGCTATTAAAAGGTTAAATAAGTTAAATAATGTACATACATTATCTCTAATTATTTCCCAATTACTTCTTGTTTTGTCATCTTCTACTTTATTAATTTTTCCTTCTGATATTCTTTCTTGTATTTGCTCGTCTGTTAAGCCTTTTAATTCTTCCTTGTCCAAAATTTACACTCCTTTTCTTTCGAATTTTTTTGTATTTTATCATACACTATAATATATTACTATATTATTTTATAAAAAACAAATAGTTTCAAAAAAAACTACCAAAGTATTTCGCTCTGGTAGTTTTAATCTGTATAAAATAAAAGGGGAATTTAACGTACTTCTTTTGCTAGTACCGACATCTCATAATCTAGCTTTTTCATTACTTTGGCTGCTTTTAATAATCTCTTAGATGCCGCCTTAGTAACATTATTATTTTTATATTTTAATTCATGTTCTAAACTCGCCCAAAAGTCCATAGCCATTGTTCTTATTTGTATTTCTGCTTTAACATATATTTTTCCCATATCTGTTTTTACAGGTACTTCTACAATCAAATGTAAACTAGAATATCCGCTTTTTTTAGGGGATTGAATATAATCTTTTTCATTTAAGATTCTTATATTAGGATTTTCTAATAATAGTTCTCGTACTATATATACATTTTCTTGAAATGGACAAATAATTCTTATCCCAGCAATATCATTTACTTTATTTATCATTTCTTTATATGTTAAATTATATTTTTTCTTTTTCATTTTATTTACTATACTTTTAGGGCTTTTTATCCTACATTTAACATGATCTATTAAATTTAGTTCCTTATATTTCACCTCCATTTCCTTTATGATTTTATTAATTTCTTCTATGCTAAGTGAATATATTGACATTATTTCTTTAAATATGTCACTTTTTACTGTTAATTTCTTATTTTGTACAATTTCTTTTTTTGTGCTTACCAGTTCACTTTCTATATGGCATCACTCCTTTCTTCTTAGTATGGATATATTGTACCTATAAATTATTTCCAAATTATTCCCGAATTGTGTTTTATTTGTAAATTAATTTAAAAGCAAAAAAAGCCTTATATATAAGGCTTTTTTTAATGTTATTTTATTCATTTTAATTATTTGTTTGATTTTTTAAAAATTAAACCTAGAATTGTTTTAACTTTCTTATAAAAATAAAACTTTCTATTATATCTATTATTGCATATGCAATCATTAATGAACCAATTAATGTTATGATTGCTCCACTATTTAGCATAATGTATATTCCAAATATAATCATTAAAATTGATAGCACTAAGCTAAATATCCATATTGATGAATTAAAACCTTTTATTTTAAGTGACAAATATGCTCTTGTTATTCCACTATATACAATCCAAGTTCCAACTATTATTCTAAGTATTGCTCCTATTGCATCTGTATAAATAATAGCTATAATTCCTGCAAGCGTTGCAATTAATCCACAGAACAAGTCAAAATTTAAATGTTCTCCTCTTCCTCTTCCTTTTACATAATTTACTAGTCTTGCAACTCCTATCATTAAAAATAATAGTCCGATTAAGCAGGAAATTAATTTAACTGCACCTTCATGGAAAATACATAATATTACTCCAAATAGTCCAAAAATTATTGATATCAATATATTAGACATACCAGATTTTTTTAACAAATCTTTTATTGGATCCATAATATTATTCCTCCATATTATCTATTTTTTCCTCTCCGTCATCATTAACTTTTACTCCTTGAACATTTACAACAACTTTTTCTACTTTATTTCCTGTCATATTTTCTACTTCTTCTTTAACTTTAGCTTGAATGTTCTTTCCTACTTCTCTTATATTTACGCCATATCTTACAATAATGTTTATTTCTATTTTTACAGTATCACCATCTGCTTCTACTTTAATACCTCTTGACATTTGCTTTTTACCACTTATCGCTTTAAGTCCTTCTGTAAAACCACCTGCCATTTTAGCAACACCATCAATTTTAGAAACAGCCATACCTGCTATTGTTGCAACAACCTCATTTGCTACATTAATTTCTTGTTCTAAATTTTTTTCTTCATCCATACGACTTACCTCCCATATATTATTTTTATATAAATTATTTCCATTATGTCTATTTATATAATAACTTAATTAACTTTATTTGTCAATCGGGATTGTGAGACGTCACACCAAGCAAAAATCCAAGATTTCGTTTGGAGCTATAATTGGATAAACATATTAAAAAGGGAAAAAAGGAACGTCCCTTTCTCCCTATTATATATTTTATTCTATTTCGATTGCACCAGTATATAATCCATAGTACATTCCTTTTTTAGCTAATAACTCATCATGGTTTCCTCTTTCTATAATATTTCCATGATCTAATACCATAATTAAATCAGAGTTTTTAATTGTAGAAAGTCTATGTGCTATAACAAAAACTGTTCTTCCTTTCATAAGTTTATCCATACCATCTTGAACTATCTTTTCTGTTCTAGTATCTATACTTGATGTTGCTTCATCTAGTATTAATACTGGTGGATTATATAATGCTGCTCTTGCTATTGCAAGTAATTGTCTTTGTCCTTGTGATAAGCCTTCTCCATCACCAGAAATCATTGTGTCATATGCATGTGGTAAATGTCTTATAAACCTATCAGCATTTGCAAGTTTTGCTGCTGCAATTACTTCTTCATCAGTTGCATCCATATTTCCATATTTAATATTTTCTTTTATTGTTCCTGTAAATAGATGTGTATCTTGAAGAACCATTCCAAGTGATTTTCTTAAATCGTCTTTCTTCATTTTATTTATATTTATTCCATCATACCTAATTTTACCTTCATTAATATCATAAAAACGATTTATTAAGTTTGTAATTGTAGTTTTACCAGCACCTGTAGGTCCAACAAAAGAAACCTTTTGTCCTTCTTTAGCATCAAGACTTATATCGTGTAAAATTACTTTATTTGGTACATATCCAAATGTAACATTTTCAAATTCAACATTTCCACATAATTTTGTATATGTAACTGTTCCATCACCATGTGGATGTTTCCATGCCCAAAGTCCTGTTCTTTCTTCTGACTCTACAATTTTTCCATTTTCTTCTTTAGCATTTACTAATGTTACATATCCATTATCTTCTTCAGCTGGTTCATCTATTAATTTAAATATTCTTTCAGCTCCAGCTAAAGCCATTGCAACGAAATTTAATTGTTGTGAAACTTGAGCAAGTGGATTTGTAAATGCTTTTATATATTGTAAGAATGCAGCTATGCTACCTACTGTTAATAGGCCATTAACAGCTAAAATACCACCTACAACTGCCACTAATACATAACCAATATTTCCTATATTCATAATACAAGGCATTAATGTATTTGCATAAGAATTGGCTTTTGTACTACTTTGGAATAATTCCTCATTTAGCTTATCAAATCTTGCTTTTGATCTATCTTCATAACAGAATACCTTTACAACTTTTTGACCATTCATCATTTCTTCTATATAGCCATCTACTTTACCTATATTTTCTTGTTGTCCAATAAAGTATTTTGAACTATTTTTAGCAAAAAATCTTGATACAATTACCATTATAGCTACCATTAATAAAACAATTAAAGTTAAATATATATTAGTTGTAATCATTCCTATTAGTACAGATACCATAGAAACTATGCAAGAAAACACCTGTGGAATACTTTGACTTAACGCTTGTCTAAGTGTATCAACATCATTTGTATAAGTACTCATAGTCTCCCCATGGCTATGGCTATCAAAATAACCTATTGGTAATCTTTGCATATGTTCAAACATTTCTGTTCGTATTTTCTTTAAAGTTCCTTGTGTTATATTAATCATTAATCTATTATATACATATGTACCAATAATACCAACAATATAAATCAATCCCATCACTAGTATTGCTTGCAATAATGATGAATAGTTTGGATTTTGATTTCCAATAAGTGGTGTAATATATTCATCTATTAATGTTTGGATAAATTGTATTCCAACAACACCTGCTGCTGCACTTATTACTATACTAATTATTACAACTATAAATTGTCCTTTATAGTCACTTAATGCATATTTTAATAATCTATTTAATGTATGTGATTTTTTAGTTTTGTTTTCCATCGTCAGCACCATCTCCTCCCATTTGAGATTCATATACTTCTTGGTATATTTTATTTGTTTTTAATAGTTCGTCAGATGTTCCTATTCCATCTATTCTACCATTATCCATAACAATAATCTTGTCTGCATCTATAATAGAACTTATTCTTTGCGCAATTATTATTTTAGTTGTATCTGGTATCTCTTCTCTAAATGCTTTCCTTATAAGTGCATCTGTTTTTGTATCAACAGCACTTGTCGAATCATCTAGAATTAATATTTTTGGTTTTTTAAGTAATGCTCTTGCGATACAAATTCTTTGTTTCTGACCTCCAGATACATTTGTTCCACCTTGATCTAATACTGTTTCATATTTATCTGGTAATTCCTGTATAAAGCTATCTGCTTGGGCTAATTTACATACTCTAACTAATTCTTCATCTGTAGCATCTTTATTCCCCCATCTTAAGTTTTCTGCTATAGTTCCAGAAAATAACACATTTTTTTGTAAAACCATAGCAACTTCATTTCTTAAAGATTCTAGGTCATAATCTCTAACGTCTACTCCTCCCACTTTTACAAATCCAGATTTAACGTCATATAATCTTGGAATTAAGTTTACTAAAGATGTTTTAGAACTTCCTGTTCCACCTATAATTCCTATTATTTCCCCAGCATTTATTTTTAAATTAATGTCTTCTAGTGGAAGCATCTCATTTGCTTTTGCATCATCATATTGGAAATCTACATCTATGAATTCTATACTTCCATCTTTTATTTCTTTTATTGTTTTTTCTTTATTTTTTATTGTAGATTCTTCTGTTAAAACTTCAATTATTCTTTCCACAGAAGATTGAGCAATTATTATCATAACTAATACCATAGAAAGCATCATTAAACTAGATAATATTTGCCATGCATATGTAATTAAACTTGATAGCTGTCCTGTTTGCATTCCTCCAGCAACTATTGTTTGTGCACCTAACCAAGATAATAGTAAAATACAACCATAAATTGCTATTTGCATAAGTGGACTGTTAAATAACACTATTTTTTCAGCCTTTTTAAATAATTTATATACTAATGAATTAACGTCCTCAAATTTTTTCTCTTCTAAATCTTCTGTTGCAAAAGATTTTACAACTCTAATTGCATTCAAGTTTTCTCCAACTACTCTGTTTAGTTCATCATATTTCTTAAATACCTTTTCGAAATATGGATGTGCTTTTATAGAAATAACTGCCAATAATATTGCAAGAGGTACCATTGTTACAACATAAACCAATGATAATTCCTTATTAATAGAAAATGCCATAATTAAAGCAAATACTATCATTACAGGACCTCTTACTAATGCTCTTATTATCATTTGAAAAGCCATCTGAACATTTGTAACATCAGTTGTTAATCTTGTTACTAAACTTGATGTAGAAAATTTGTCTATATTAGAAAAAGAATAATTTTGAATGTTATAAAACATTCCTTGTCTTAAATTTTTAGCAAATCCAGAAGATGCTATAGCTGCAAATCTACCAGAAAGTACACCAAAAATTAAAGACATAATTGCAGAAATTACTAACATGATTCCGATTCTTATAATATAATCCAAATCATTATTTTGAATTCCTATATCAATTATTCTTGCCATTAGATAAGGTATTACAACCTCCATTACAATTTCTAAAACAACCATAAATGGTGTTAAAATTGCATATTTTTTGTACTGTTTGACGTATTTTGCAAGTTCTTTAATCATCTCTTCTATTTCCCCTTTCTTTTTAGCACATTTGTTATTGTATCATAAAATAAAAAATTGTGCTAGCACTATTTTAATTTTTTTCTGTGAACTTTAGGGACGGAGCTTAAAGTTCAAATTTTATGTAAATTCAATTTTTATAAAATCTTTCACGACTTATTTAATATATTCTTTTTAAAGTTAAAAGCAGTGATAACTCACTGCTTTTAACTGTTAGATTATTCTTCTTCAACAAAATAGGGAAAAAAGGAACGTCCCTAAATCCCTATTGGAAGGAACGTCCTCAAATCCCTAATTATTCTTTAAATATTCTATATATTCTTCTAAACAAAAGCCTAAATCATTCATTTCTTTTGCATATTCTGGACCTACATATCTCCAATGCCATGGCTCATATTTTATTTTCGTTATATCTTCCTTATCTGCTGGATATCTTAATATAAAGCCATAATTTTCTGCATTTTCCATAAGCCATGTAAATGCTTTTTCGTTTTCGAAAGCATAATTAACATCGTTAAAATCCACTGCTAAACCTATGTTATGCTCACTTTTATATGGTTCTCCTATAGACCTTGCAGTTAATGCTTCCGCTTCTTCCATAGATTTTCCTTGTTCTAAGTATTCTTGTATGCTTTCTTCTATTAAATGCTTCTGCTTTTTTGGATCCCTATATGTAGATTGTGCCCAAATGTGATTTATTCCGATAGCATTCATATCTAACATCATTTGTACTAAACTATCTATTGCTCTGGAATCAAATTGTCTAGCTTCATCTATACTAGAAAGTGGTGGAACATAATCTTTCGGCATTTCATTTTCATAATTTACTAACATTAAACGCCAATCACTAAGTTTTTTCAAAGATTCTTCTGAAGTAGCATGTTCTGTAGCAATAGTATTATCGTAAGTATTACCTTCTATAATCCCTTCTAAAAGATTATTTTGTGTAGAATTAAACATAGCATCAACTTCCTTACTTTGACCTAAATGGTTTAATATATACACTAATATTATACTAACCACCATTATAATTGATACTACAATTCTATATACAAATACTATTTTATTACTCTTGCTTTGTCCTATATCTTTGTTTTCCACCATTCTCACCTAAAATTATTTTTTTCTTTCTATATAATTCCATGAATCTTTACACATTTGTCTTAAATCTCTTTCCGCTTCCCAGCCTAATTCATTTTTTGCTTTTGTTGGGTCAGAATAGCAAGTATCTATATCTCCTGCTCTTCTAGGTGCTATTTTATATGGAACCTTCATTCCTGTAGCTTCTTCAAATGTTTTAACTATATCTAAAACACTATATCCTTTTCCAGTTCCTAAATTGTATATAAATAAGCCCTCTCCTTCTTTTTCTAATTTTTCCAATGCATTAATATGTCCTTTTGCTAAATCTACAACATGAATATAATCTCTTACACCAGTTCCATCTGGAGTATCATAGTCATTTCCAAACACAGATAATTCTTTTAAAGTACCATTTGCAACTCTTACGACATATGGCATCAAATTATTTGGAATTCCTTGTGGTTCTTCTCCTATTAACCCACTTTCGTGTGCTCCAATTGGATTAAAATATCTTAAAATTACTATATCCCAAGTATTATCTGATTTATATACATCTTTTAAAATTTGTTCTATAAATAATTTACTTGTACCATATGGATTAGTTGTTCCTCCTGTTTTACATTCCTCTGTAATAGGAATAACTTCTGGTTTGCCATATACAGTTGCAGAAGAACTAAATACAAATTTTTTAACATTATTTTCTCTCATAACATCTAATAATGTTAACGTACCAGAAATATTATTTGTATAATATTCTATTGGCTTTTGAACAGATTCACCAACAGCCTTAAATCCTGCAAAATTCATTACAGCTTCAATATTATTTTCTTTAAATACCTTGTCCAATTTTTCCCTATCAAGATAATTTAATTCATAGAACTTAAAATTTTTTCCTGTAATTTTTCTAATTGCATCTAATACCTCTGGTTTACTATTAGAAAAATCATCGACTATAACAACTTCTCTGCCTGCATTTAATAACTCTACTACTGTATGGCTACCTATATAACCAGCTCCTCCTGTAACTAAAATTGACATATTAATTCCTCCTTTTTATTACTAGATATTTTATTTTTCAGCATAAATATCTTTGTAAATTTCATAATCTCTTAATATTTTTCTAACATAATTATTAGTTTCTCTAAATGGTACGTTTTCTATATCTGAACCATCTGCTGAAATTGTTTCTTCTGCTAACCATTTATCTACATTTCCACTACCTGCATTATACGCTGTTAAAGCAATTGGAATATTCTTATATGTTTCATATAATGTCGAAAAATATTTTGTCCCTAGTCTTATATTTATTTCTGGATTTTTTAAATCTTCCTTATTATATTCCATTCCTAATTTGCTTGCAGTGTCCTCTGCTGTTGTATCCATAAGTTGCATTAAACCTACTGCATTACTTTTAGAAACCACATCTGCTTTAAAGTTACTTTCAGCCTTAATTATTGCATATACTAATAATGAATCTATATCATATTCTTCTGCATATTTTTCTACATATTCCGAATATTTTTGTGGATAGATTTGTCTTATTATTATTTTATGTACTTCAAACACCCCAAATGCTAAATATATTATAGCACATATAAATAGTAATATAACTATTATCTTAAGTAATTTATTTGCCATTTTCTACCGTATGATATATATACCATACTCTCCTTTCTTCTAGATTTATTTGTATATACTTTGCTAATTAAAACTTCGTCTACTTATTGCCTAAATATGTTGGAATGCAAGTTCTATCAATTATTTTAAATCATACCAATTATATGCTTCAGACACATCTGCTCTTAATGGTACTTTTAATTTTATCGCATTTTCCATAGATGTTTTTAATATATTTTTTACTTCTTCTTTTTCCTCTTCCTTAGTTTCTATTAAAAGTTCATCGTGTATTTGTAAAATTAATCTAGACTTTAATTTTCTCTCTTTTAATTTATTAAAAACATCTATCATTGCAATCTTCATTATATCCGCTGCTGTTCCTTGTATTGGAGTGTTCATTGCAGCTCTTGCTCCAAATTGTCTTATATTAAAGTTTTTAGATTTTAGCTCTGGTATATATCTTCTCCTCTTAAATAAAGTTTCAACATACCCCTTTTCTTTTGCCTCTTCTACTATGTCTGACATAAATTGTTTTATTCCACTATACTTTTCTAAGTATTGGTCTATATATTCTTTAGCCTTTTTTCTTGATACACCAATTTGTTCTCCTAAACCAAAATCACTTATTCCATATACTATTCCAAAATTAACTGCTTTTGCATGAGTTCTTTGTTCTTTAGTTACTTCATTAATTGGTACTTTAAATACGCTTGCAGCAGCTTGTTTATGTATATCTTCGTTATTATTAAAAGCCTCTATCATATGTTCGTCATTAGAAATATGTGCAAGTACTCTTAACTCTATTTGTGAATAATCTGCATCTATAAATAGATACCCTTCTTTTGGTTTGAATGCTCTTCTTAGTTGTTTACCAAGTTCTATTCTGGTTGGTATATTTTGAAGGTTCGGTTCTGTAGAACTTATTCTACCTGTTGCAGTTATAGTCTGATGGAAATATGAATGAATTCTTCCTGTTACAGGATTTATATAAGGTTTTAAGCCTTCAACATAAGTAGAATTTAATTTAGTTAAACTTCTATACTCTAAGATTTTTTCTATTACAGGATGCTCTTTCTTTAGTTTCTCTAAAACATCTACATCTGTAGAATATCCTGTTTTTGTTTTTTTAATTACTGGCAATTCTAATTTTTCAAATAGAACTTCTCCTAATTGTTTTGGTGAATTTATATTAAACTCTGTTCCACTTAAAGTATATATTTCTTGTGTTAATTCTTCTATTTTTTGTTTTAAAGTTACTCCAAATTCTTCTAATTCATCCTTATCTATTTGTATACCTTCATATTGCATTTCTGAAAGTACCTCTACTAAAGGCATCTCAATATTATTAAATAAATCTGTTTCTTCTAGCTTTTCTAGTTCTTCTGTAGTTTTCTCATATAACTTTTGAATCAAATAACAATATAAAGTATTTAAATGTCTTTCATATTCATCATTATCAGCATTTTCCTCAAACAAATTAAGTTGTTCTTGTTTTTTTATTCCTAAGCCATTTAAATACTCCTCCATATTGAAATCTAAATATTGATATGCTACATCTTGCATTTTGTATTTCATATTTGACGGATCTAAATCATATACTGCAACTTCTGCATCATAGATTATATTTTGTGGTAAAATTCCAAGTTGTTTTAATAAAATATAATCTTCAGATGTCTTATAACCATATTTTTTGATTGCTTTGTTTTCAAAAATCTCTTTTAAAGCGTTATATGAGTCTTCTGATAATTTTACAAAATATGCTTTATTTTCCTCTTTGTTATAAAAAGAGATTGATTCAAATTCTTTTTTTATAATATATTCTGGCTTGTTTACTTCTTTTGTAGAGAAATGATAAAATAATTCCTTAGTTTTTAGTATTATTTCTTTAGCTTTATCTATGTCTATTTCTTCTACATCATATTTTTCTACTACTTCTTCTGGTTCAATTTCATCTTCTGAGGCCAAATTAAATCTTTCTATATATCTGTTAAAATTTAATTCTTTAAATAATTTTAAAACTTTTGGTTTATCCCATTCTTCTACTTTAAATTCTTCTAAATTTTCTTCTATAGGTGCATTTATATTTATTGTACCTAGTTCTTTTGATAGAAAAGCTAAATCTTTATTTTCTAAAATTCTTTCCCTTGTTTTACCTTTAACATCTTCGGCTTGTCCTGCTTCTAATAATTTATATAGATTCTCTATATTCTTATATTCTTGAATGAGTTTTAAAGCTGTCTTTTCGCCTATTCCTGGAACTCCTGGGATATTATCTGAGGTGTCACCTTGAAGACCCTTTACTTCTATTAATTGTTTTGGTTCTAAATTATAAATTTCTTCTACTTTAGCTTTATTAAAATCTTCTACTTCTGTCTTTCCCATTTTTGTTCTTGGTATTCTTATAGTTACTTTATCTGTTGCAAGCTGAAATGTATCCCTATCTCCTGATAAAATCGTTACATCTAATCCTTGTTTTTCTCCATAAACAGATAATGTTCCTAATATATCGTCACCTTCATAACCCTGCTTTTCTACGATATCTATCTTCATTGCTCTTAAAATTTCTTTAATTATTGGCATTTGACATGCAAGTTCATCTGGCATACCCTTTCTATTTGCTTTATACCCATCATACATTTCATGTCTTTTTGTAGGTCCTTTTAAATCGAAAGCTACTACCAAATATTCTGGTTTTATATCCTCTAATATCTTAAATAGAATTGCTAAAAAACCATAAACTGCATTTGTTGGTGTTCCATCTTTTGACTGTAGCATCTTACTTCCCATAATTCCATAAAAAGCTCTATTTAAAATACTGTTACCATCTATTAATACTAATTTTCCCAAAATAAACCTTCTTTCCTAATACATATAACATTCTATTACTAATGCATTATCTACAATTCCATAACCATCTTCGTTTTCTTGCTCAAGATATTCTGTTAATAAATCTTTTGTCAAGTTTACTGTTTCTAAATTTCTTTTTGTATAAAAGTTTATAACTCCAGCTGCAGCCCAATCACATCTAACTGCATTATATGTTACTACAGACTTTCTTGAAATATTTTCGAAATATGTTTTTTCTGCTTGTCCTTTAATTGTGTATATTGCTATATTCTTTACTCGCGTATTTGCCCTGCTTTCATAATCTTTTATATAATTTTCTATTGTTTGAACTTCTTCTTGTTCATATTTATTAACTAATTTATGTTCATATGTAACTATTATACAATTATATATAGTAATAAAGCTATAAATTATTAAAATTAATGCAAATATTTTTCTAAAAATTTCGTCCTCATTTTCCATAATTAGACAAATTAAAACAAACCCCAGCATACTTCCTATTGAAAAATGTAGTCTTCCAGTATAAAAACTTGATAATGTACCTAGCGATACTACGAAACCACATATTATACTTACAATTATTATACTTATTTCTTTTATTGTTAAAAAATTTTTACTCTTAGTCTTAATATCATAAGCTAATGAACATATTAATATAACACTCAAAAAAATATATAATAAATTGGTTGGGAATAAGCCAATATTATCCTTTAAAATATCCGAAAAATTACTAATAATATATTGTAAATTTGTAAATATATTAGCTATGCTACCAACCCTAGTTTGTAGCTTCCCTGTTATATCTCCAATAACATTAACTATTAGCATATTAATACATATCCCAATAAGTGCACATACACCAGCTACAAATACATCCATTAAAATTTGCTTTATATTTGTTTTTATATTTGTTTTTATATTTTCCTTTGAATCTTTTAATTCTACTTTATTTTTTAGCAAACTAAAAACAAAAGTTACTATAATGAGAAATCCTGCTGTTCCCTGATATGCTATAACTCCTATTATAGCTAAAATTAATGCTATACTTTTATTTTTTATTCCTTTGTTATTAACTATAAAATCTGCAGAATATATAAATGCTAATAGACTTAGTGCCATTACGATTGCTTCTACAAAATACATGTTCTCTATATACATAAAATTAAATATTGTAAAAAATGAAGCAATTGTAATTAATATCTCTTTCTTTAAATTTGATTCACCATTTTTTAAAATTGTATTCTTTAATTTTATAACACAGCCAGCAGATATTAGTAGTGCTCCTAATAATGTTCCTATCACATAAATTTCTATTGATACATTAAGTTTTGCACATATCATAGTAATAAGATACATTATTAGCCTTCCATCTTTTAAAGACCAATTTGTAGCATATGTTTCATATCCTACATTCATAATATTATATGTATCTGAAGCATAATGCATAGTTAGCCAGTTACTATACATTAGTATTGCCAATATAAATATTCCAAAAAAGATTAAGAAATCTTTTTGCCTTTTTTTCATATCATCACCTAATTTTTAAATATATGCTAAGAAATACAAAATGTCATCCATTATTACGAAGTTACCTTCATATCCTAACTTTCTTTTAGCTGCATATGCATAAAACAATTCTTTATTTGGATATGCTTCTAGATAGTTATCTGCAAAATCTCTACCTGTATAAAAATTAATTGTACCTATTGCAGACCATGTACATGCAACGCCATCATATGTAAGAACTGACTCGTTCTTTATTTCTTCAAAATAGCCATATTTTTTCATGTTAGATAATTTAAAATATCTAGCCTCTGTAATTTTTACATTATTTTCTCTTTCATATGTTTCTATGTAATCTTCTAAGCCTTCGCACTGCTCTTTTTCTAACTCGTTAACTTGTTTATGTTGATATAGCAACGATATTGTATTTACTATCGTTATAAGATTATAAGCAATTAATGTTGTTATTATTAAATATTTAATGATTGTCTCTTCTTCAAAAATGCTTGTTTTACAAAATAGATAAATAAAAATAACTCCTATTAAGGCCCCAACAGGTACATGAATTCTTCCTGTATCATAACTTGCAATACTAACAATACACATTGCAAAAGTTATAAGAACAGTTAATGCAAAAAGAAATATTATATTAAATACTATACCATTTTCTTTTGTTTGAACTTCATAAATTCCTGCCATAAGTGCAATTATTGATACAAAAATCATCATTAAATAATTAGGAAATAAACCACAATTACTAATAAACATAGTATTAAATACCATTGTTCCAAATCTAGCTAAAACATAAATAAAATTCTCTAGTAAATTTTGTATTCCGTTTAATCTTTTTTGGGTAGTTCCAACAAGGTATGTTGCAATATCTATTTGAATTAAATTAGCCACAAATGAAATTATTGTAATTAAGATTATTACTCCAAAATCTTTTAATATTTCTTTTATATTTTTTCCATTTTTGGCTATAGAAAATACTACCCCATATAGTGCAAATAAACCTATTGTACCTTGATAACAAAAAGTTGCTATTATGGCTAATAGCCCTGCTTTAAGTGCATATAATTTCTTTTTGTCTACAATTTGTTTTACTGCCAATATATAAAATAATACACTAAATCCCATAACTGCAGCTTCTACAAAATATAAATTTTCTACATACATAAAGTTAAATACTGTACAATATGATATTAAAATTGCAATAACTTCTTGTAATTTTGTTTCTTTTTTGCAGAATTTCATTATCATATTTTTAAGTACTATTACTGCTATACACGATATTATTAAACCAATAACAGTTAAAGTTATTACATAAACATTAATAGGAATATTTATTGTATTTGCAAACATTCCTATTAAAAACATAAATATTCTTCCATCACTTAAAGAATTATTTATTGCATATTTTTCATATCCTATATTCATTATATTATATGTATCTGTTGCATAGTGCATTGATACATAATTCCAAAAAACAACCCCAGTT
>ENA-UOJO01002982-UOJO01002982.1-human-gut-metagenome-genome-assembly--contig:-P57-NODE-2982-length-16621-cov-7.260353_pt1 | contig 16621 bp, 12 predicted proteins | sample MGYA00242351_ERZ723898 | MGnify/ENA metagenome assembly ERZ723898 | reverse complement strand
CCGCGCCACGGTGCAGGGGAGCTCCAACAGCTTTTCCGGGAATACCGCCGATGCCTTTTGGGGAAAGGGTTTTACAATGACAATCACCGCAATCAAAACCACAGCCACAGCCGCTAAAAAGGGGACCGAAATTATCTTTTTCATATCGCTTTCTCCTTTTTATGTTCGTTCATAGGCATTCCGCTAAAAGCTGCGTTACCACTTTTTCAGCACACCCAGCAGGCCCCGCTTGAGCACCTGACCGCCTGCTGAGATCAGTTGGGACTCGATCTTGGCCGCCCGGCGCTCCGCCTTGCGGCGAGCCTCGTCCTCCAGCTTCTGTTTGCGCTTTCGTTCAGCTTCTTCCTTCTTCAGACGCAGCTTTTCCGCCTGAGTCTCCTCCTTTTCGCGGGCCTTGCGGTCGGCCTCCTCCTGTTTGGCGGCCTCCACTTCCTCCCGTTCCGCTGTCAGCACCTCGTAGGCCGACACGTTATCCACAAACTCGTCATACTTCTCCATGCCGTCGTGCATCATCACCTTGGCCCGGACCATGGGCTCCGGCACCGACATGAGGCTCTGTGGGCAGATGATCTTCGTGCGCTCCACCATAGCGGGCACGCCCGCTTCGTCCAAGAACGAGGTCAGCGCCTCGCCCACGCCCAGTTCCATGATGGCATCCTCCGCCTGAAACGCGGGATTGGGCCGGAAGGCCCGCGCCGCCGCGCGGACAGCCTTCAGCTCCGTGGGGGTATAGGCCCTGAGGGCGTGCTGCACCCGGTTTGAAAGCTGCGCCAGCACGGTGTCTGGAATATCGCCGGGACTTTGCGTCACAAAGTATACGCCCACGCCCCGGGAACGGATCAGCTTCACCGTCTGCTCCACCTTTTGCAGCAGCACAGTGGGCGCATCGCGGAACAGCATGTGGGCCTCGTCAAAGAAGAATACCATCCGGGGCTTGTCCAGATCGCCAGCCTCCGGCAGGATCTCAAACAGCTCCGACAGCATCCACAGCAGGAAACTGGCGTACAGCGTGGGATTCTGCACCAGCTTGACGCAGTCCAGCACATTGATCATGCCCCGGCCGTCAGCAGCCGTGCGCATCCAGTCGCGGATGTCCAGCGCCGGTTCCCCGAAAAACAGCTCGCCGCCCTGCTGCTCCAGCGGCAGCAGCGCCCGCAGGATCGCCGCCACCGACTGAGATGTGATATTGCCATAGGTCATCATGTACTCGGCGCGGTGCTCGCTGACATAGGTCAGCATGGCCCGCAGATCCTTCAGGTCGATCAGCAGCAGCCCCTTGTCATCCGCAATTTGAAACACAATGTGCAGAATTCCCTCCTGCACCGCCGTCAAGCCCAAAATCCGGCTGAGAAGCTCCGGTCCCATGTCGCTGACGGTGGCCCGGACGGCGTGGCCGCCCTCCTGATAAACATCCCAGAAGGTGGTGGGATAGCCCTGGTAGACAAAGCGGTCCCGCAGGCCGAATTTGTCGATGCGCTTTTCCATGCCCTCGCTGCTCTGGCCCGGCGCGCAGATGCCCGCCACGTCGCCCTTCACATCGCACAGAAACACCGGCACACCGGCGTCGGAAAAGGACTCTGCCATCACCTTCATGGTAACGGTCTTGCCGGTACCGCTGGCTCCGGCGATCAGTCCGTGGCGGTTGCACATATTCAGCGCCAGTTCCACCCGCTTGTCGCCTGCCAAACCCATATAGATCGTCCCGTGTTCGTACATGAAGCAACGGCCGTCATTTGTTCATGCTCTTTTGCATCATTATACCTGCGCGCCCGCCCCGGTGCAAGAGCAAAGAGGTGCGTTTCCCCTGTTCATAAGGGTTTTTCAGCGGTCAGACAGGCAGACGCCGCCTTATAGCTGTGAAAGGCATAAGGCCCCCAGAAGAAGTATAGGTAATACCTCCAATTAGCGTAACTTATTTCATTAAAAATAGATACTTTTTTAACATATTGTGCAAAAATCGCAACAATCTTTTCAAATTTTTGTGGCGAGGTTCCACGGAAAAAGCCGTGTCAGGAATTGACATTTTCTGTCGTGTCTGAGATAATGATTACATTGAAGCACAGGCAACTGACGGAACGTGGAGCACCACATGGAAGCCTGCTGTCATACGTACTGTCGACCGTCTGGGCAAACCTGTTCTCCATGGAGATCCATGGGGACCGGTTTACCCTTTTTTTATTTGCATTTTTATCTTTTTAAGGAGGATCGCATGAAAAAAGTAGCAGTCATTATGGGAAGCGACTCTGACTGGCCCGTTGTAAAGGGTGCCTGCCAGCAGCTCGAGACCTTCGGCATCCCCTATGAGGCCCACATTCTCAGCGCCCACCGCACCCCCGCCGCCGCCGCGGACTTCGCCAGAAGCGCCCGGGCCAACGGCTTCGGCGTACTGATCTGCGCCGCCGGTATGGCGGCCCATTTAGCGGGCGCCTTCGCCGGAAACTCCACCCTGCCGGTCATCGGCATCCCCATGAAGGGCGGCGCTGCGGATGGGCTGGACGCTCTGCTGGCTACCGTCCAGATGCCCAGCGGCATCCCCGTGGCTACCGTGGCCATCAATGGCGCGAAGAATGCCGCTGTGCTGGCCGCTCAGATTCTGGCCGTCAGCGATGACGCGCTGGCCGCCAAGCTGGACGCTCAGCGCTCCGAGATGGCAGAGCAGATCGCCGCCAAGGAGGCCAAGCTGCAGGCGGAGCTGGCCCACTAAGCTGTTCACACAAGCATTGATCTTTTCCTGATAAAACCGATATTCAAAACATTTTGGAGGTACAATACTATGGAACTCGTTTATACTGGCAAGACCAAGAACGTTTACGCTCTGGAAAACGGCAACTATCTGCTGAAGTTCAAGGATGACTGCACCGGCAAGGACGGCGTATTCGATCCCGGCGAGAACTCCGTGGGCCTGACCATCGACGGCGTGGGCGATGTGAACCTGCGCATGAGCATCTATTTCTTTGAGAAGATCAACGCCGCCGGCATCAAGACCCATTTTGTCAGCGCCGACCTGAATAATACCACGATGGAAGTCCTCCCTGCCAAGGTCTTTGGCCATGGCCTGGAGGTCATTTGCCGTCACAAGGCCGTCGGCTCCTTCATCCGCCGCTACGGCGAGTATATCGCTGAGGGCGCCGACCTGCCCGCCTATGTGGAGACCACCTTCAAGAATGACGAGAAGGGCGATCCTCTGGTGACCAAGGACGCGCTGGTTGCTCTGGGCGTGATGACCGCCGAGCAGTATGATGCCATCAAGGAGGAGACCCAGAAGATCACTCAGATCGTGGCCGATGATCTGAAGGAAAAGGGCATGGTCCTCTATGACATCAAGTTTGAGTTCGGCTATGCACCCGACGGCAGCGTTATGCTCATCGACGAGGTGGCCAGCGGCAACATGCGGGTCTATAAGGACGGCCAGTACATCGATCCCATGACCCTCTCCCAGCTGTTCTTCGCGTAATGGGCGGTTATTTTGGAGCGATCTCCCACCGGGATGTGGGACTGGACGTATTTTTCGGCACGGACTACCACTCCCATCTGGGTACCCGCCGGGGCGGCATGGTGGTTTACGGGCCGGAGACCGGGTTCGTCCGGGAGATCCACGATATTGAAAACACCCCCTTCCGCACGAAATTTGAAAGCGCGCTGCATGAGTTCAAGGGCCACATCGGCATGGGCTGCATCAGCGACACCGACCCCCAGCCGCTGCTGGTGCGCTCCCATCTGGGCCTGTACGCCATCTGCACGGTGGGTATCATCAACAACATCGACGAGCTGATCGATACCTATTTCTCCGACCACGGGCATCAGTTCATGGCCCAGAGCAGCGGAAAGGTCAATGTCTCCGAGCTGGTGGCCGCCCTCATCAATATGAAGGAAAATCTGGTGGAGGGCATTTTGTACGCGCAGGAGATGATCAAAGGCTCTATCACGATCCTGCTGATGACGCCGGACGGTATTCTGGCTGCCCGCGACCGGCTGGGCCGCCTGCCTGTGCTGGTAGGCAAGCACCCGGACGGCAGCCTGTGCGTATCCTTTGAATCCTTCGCCTATCACAAGCTGGGCTATGAGGACGTTTACGAGTTAGGTCCCCGTGAGATCGTGGCCCTGACCCGGAACGGCTATGAGACCGTCTCTCCTCCTGGTAAGGAAATGAAGATCTGCGGCTTCCTCTGGACCTATTACGGCTACCCCAACTCCAATTATGAGAGCGTCAACGTGGAGGTCATGCGCTACCGCAACGGCGAGATCATGGCCCGCGACGAGGTGGCCCAGGGCCGGCTCCCCAAGGTGGACTATGTGGCGGGTGTGCCGGATTCCGGCGTCCCCCACGCCATCGGCTTCGCCAACCGCAGCGGCAAGCCCTTTGCCCGCCCCTTTGTAAAGTACACCCCCACCTGGCCCCGGTCCTTCACCCCTGCCAATCAAGAGGTCCGCAATCAGGTGGCCAAAATGAAGCAGATCCCCGTTTCCGAGCTGATTCAGGGGAAAAAGCTGCTGTTTGTGGACGATTCCATCGTCCGGGGCACCCAGCTCCGGGAAACGGTGGACTTCCTCTATGAGTCCGGTGCGGAAGAGGTCCACATGCGCTCTGCCTGCCCGCCCATTATGTATAGCTGCAAGTACCTGAACTTCTCCCGGGGCAACTCTGATATGGAGCTGCTGGCCCGGCGGGTGATCCAGGAGCTGGAGGGTGATGAAGGACACAAGCATCTGGACGAGTACTCCGATTCCTCCACGGAGCGGGGTCAGTGCCTGCTCAAGTCCATCTGTGAAAAATTCGGTTTTGATTCTCTCGGTTATCAGTCTTTGGACGGCGTGCTGGAAGCCATCGGCATCGACCGGGATAAGGTCTGTACCTACTGCTGGAACGGAAAGGAATGATCGACATGGAAAAATCTCACTCCGCCGCCTATGCGGCAGCCGGTGTGGACATCACTGCCGGTTACAAGGGCGTCAAGCTGATGAGCGCGGACGTCAAGCGCACCCACATTCCCGGCGTAGTTTCTGACATTGGCGGCTTCGGCGGCCTGTTTGCCCCCGATCTGACCGGTATGACGGAGCCGGTGCTGGTTTCCGGCACCGACGGTGTGGGCACCAAACTGCGTCTGGCTGAGCTGCTGAACAAGCACGACACCATCGGCATCGACTGCGTGGCCATGTGCGTGAATGACGTGATCTGCTGCGGCGCGAAGCCCCTGTTTTTCCTGGATTACATCGCCATCGGCAAGAACGTGCCGGAAAAGGTGGCAGCCATCGTCTCCGGCGTGGCGGAGGGCTGTGTGCAGGCCGGCTGCGCTCTCATCGGCGGTGAGACCGCCGAGCACCCCGGCATGATGGCCGCTGATGACTACGATCTGGCGGGCTTCACCGTGGGCGTGGTGGACAAGCCCAAGGTCATCGACTCCGGCCGCATGGCAGCGGGCGATGTGGTGCTGGCTCTGCCCTCCTCCGGCTTCCACTCCAACGGCTACTCTCTGGTCCGCAAGGTATTCGACGTGGAGAACGCCGATCTGGGCCGGTATGATGACGAGCTGGGTGAAACTCTGGGCGAGGCCCTGCTCCGTCCCACCGTCATCTATGTCAAGCCCGTCCTCCGCTGCATCGAGGCCGCAGACGTGAAGGGTGTCAGCCACATCACCGGCGGCGGCTTCTATGAGAATGTCCCCCGCTGCATCCCCGACGGCCTGTGCGCCAGGATCGACAAGGCCGCTATCAAAACACCCGCCATTTTCCGTCTGCTCCAGAAAAAGGGCAGCATCGACGAGCACGATATGTTCAACACCTTCAATATGGGCGTGGGCATGGCGGTGATCGTCAGCCCCGAGACCGCCGACGCGGCCCTCTCCGCTCTGAAGGCAGAGGGGATCGACGCCTATGTCTGCGGCGAAATCGTTGCCGGCGAAGAAAAAGTTGCTTTGTGCTGAGTGAAACCGCTCCCGGTACGCACTGTCCCGCTTTTCCGCGGTATCCTGACGTATACTGCTCCGGTGCGCTGAAAGGAATCGGCGCATCGGCGGCAAAGGAGAAATCATGACTATGAAAAAAGCGAAGATCGCCGTGCTGGTCTCCGGCGGCGGCACAAATTTACAGGCACTGCTGGACGCGCAGGCGGCGGGACTGCTGCCCCACGGAGAGATTGCGCTGGTGGTCTCCTCCAATGAAGGAGCCTACGCCCTGACCCGGGCGGCCAACGCCGGCGTTCCTGCCGAGACGGTCTCCCCCAAGCGCTGCGGCGGTCAGGCGGCCTTTGAGTCCGCCCTGTCCGACCTGCTGGCGGCGCATGAGATCGATCTCATTGTTCTGGCCGGCTTCCTCACCATCCTCAGTGCGGACTTTACCGCCCGCTGGCCCTCCCGCATCCTGAATGTGCATCCCTCTCTGATCCCCGCCTTCTGCGGCAAGGGGATGTACGGTCTGAAGGTCCACGAGGCCGCTCTGGCCAAGGGTGTGAAGGTCACGGGAGCCACGGTGCATTTTGTCAATGAGATCCCGGACGGCGGAGAGATCCTGCTGCAAAAAGCTGTGGAGGTCCTGCCGGACGACACCCCCGAAACCCTTCAGCGCCGGGTTATGGAGCAGGCCGAATGGCAGCTTCTGCCTCGGGCAGCGGAGCTGGTCTCGGAACAAATCGTAAAGGAGAAGAGCAATGCTTGATTTTCTGACCCTTCTGCGGGAGAATCCCTACCCCGGCCGGGGCATCCTTGTAAGCCGGGACCTCGTTTACTATTTCATCATGGGCCGCAGCGCCAACAGCCGCAACCGGATCTTCGTGAAAACGGAGGACGGCATCCGCACCGAGGCTCATGATCCCGCCAAGCTGGAGGATCCCAGCCTCATCATCTATCATCCCGTCCGGACCATGGGCGACGCGCTGGTGGTCACCAACGGCGACCAGACGGACACCATCTGCCAGCACGGCGATTTCCGCAAGGGTCTGATGACCCGGGAATACGAGCCGGACGAGCCCAACTGGACCCCCCGCATCTCCGCCATTCTGAATGCCGACGGCTCTTTTGAGATGTCCATTCTGAAGCACAAGAACGGCCGCTGCCTGCGGGAATTCTTCTGCTATGAGGGCTGCGACGAGAATCAGGGCTATTTCATCAGCACCTATCAGGGCGACGGAAATCCTCTGCCCACCTTTGCCGGTGAGCCTCTGGAGGTCACCGTTCCGAAGCCGGAGGAGGTCTGGGCCGCTCTGAACGGAGACAACAAGGTGTCCCTCTATACCAACGTGAACGGCGAGGTGCGCCTGTTCAACAAAAATCTGGGAGATTAAGGAGAAGGTGCCGAAATGAACGAGTTGGAACTGAAATATGGCTGCAATCCCAACCAGAAGCCGTCCAAGGTCTTTATGCAGGACGGCTCTGACCTGCCCTTTACCGTTTTGAACGGAAAGCCCGGCTATATCAACCTGCTGGATGCGCTGAACTCCTGGCAGCTGGTGAAGGAATTGAAGGCCGCCACCGGCCTGCCCGCCGCCGCCAGCTTCAAGCACGTCTCCCCCGCCGGCGCCGCCGTGGGACGGCCCCTGAGCGAGGTGGACCGGAAGATCTACTTCGTGGATGACGCCGCCGAGCTCTCCCCCATCGCCTGCGCTTATATCCGCGCCCGCGGCGCTGACCGCCTGTGCTCCTACGGTGACTGGGCCGCTCTCTCCGACGTCTGCGACGCCGCCACCGCCCAGTACCTCAAGGGCGAGGTGTCCGACGGCATCATCGCCCCCGGCTATACCGACGAGGCGCTGGAAATTCTGAAAACCAAGAAGAAGGGCGGCTACAACGTGGTCCAGATCAACGCGGACTACGTCCCCGCCGCCGTGGAGCACAAGGATGTGTTCGGCGTCACCTTCGAGCAGGGCCGCAATAACCTTGTGATCGACAGGGAGATGCTGACCAACATCGTCTCTGAAAACAAGGAGCTTCCGGAGGCTGCCAAGATCGACATGATCGTGGCCCTCATCACTCTGAAATACACCCAGTCCAACTCCGTCTGCTATGTGAAGGACGGTCAGGCCATCGGCGTGGGCGCAGGCCAGCAGAGCCGCATCCACTGCACCCGTCTGGCTGGTCAGAAGGCGGACAACTGGTATCTGCGCCAGCATCCCAAGGTGCTGGGTCTGCAATTCGTAGACAACATCCGCCGCCCTGACCGGGACAACGCCATCGACATCTACACCTCCGACGAGTATGAGGACGTGCTGGCCGACGGTGTGTGGCAGAACACCTTCAAGGTCCGCCCCGAGGTCCTGACCCCGGAGGAAAAGAAGGCGTGGATCGCCACGCAGGCCGGCGTCACTGTTGGCAGCGATGCCTTCTTCCCCTTCGGCGACAATGTGGAGCGGGCCAGAAAGTCCGGCGTGACCTACATTGCCGAGCCCGGCGGCTCCATCCGGGATGACCATGTCATCGCCACCGCCGACAAATACGGCATGGTGCTGGCCTTCACCGGCGCACGGCTGTTCCATCACTGAGCCGCCGTACAATTCAAAGCTTCCGCGTCCGCACAGACGCAAACGCAGATCCGTTCCGCTGCCCCGCACGTTCCCCCGTAAACACCTTACCGGTTTGCGGAAGACGTCTGCGGGGCAGCATCCAAAATTCATTCAGGGAGGGAACCATGAACCTTCTGGTTATCGGCGGCGGCGGCCGTGAGCACGCCATCGTCAAAAAATTGAAAGAGAATCCCGCTGTGGAGACGATCTACTGCGCTCCCGGCAACGGCGGCATCGCCGCTGACGCTGTGTGCGTCCCGGAGATCGGCGCGAAGGATATTTCCGCGCAGGTGGACTTTGCCAAGACCCACAGCATTGACTTCGCCGTGGTGGCGCCGGACGATCCGCTGGTGCTGGGTGCGGTGGACGCGCTGGAGGCCGCCGGGATCCCCTGCTTCGGCCCGGAGGCGAAGGCCGCCATCATTGAGGGCAGCAAGGTCTTTTCCAAGGACCTGATGAAAAAATACGGTATCCCCACGGCGGAGTATCAGGTGTTCACCGATGCTGCCGCCGCGATGGACTATGTGAAGTCCTGCGCCCTGCCCGTGGTGGTCAAGGCCGACGGTCTGGCCCTGGGCAAGGGTGTGCTCATCGCTGAGACCCGGGAGGACGCCGTTGCCGCCGTGGAATCCATCATGCTGGACCGCGCCTTCGGCGACAGCGGAAATCAGGTGGTCATTGAGGAATTCCTCACCGGCCCGGAGGTCTCCGTGCTGGCCTTTACCGACGGCAAGACCGTGGTTCCCATGGTGTCCTCCATGGACCACAAGCGGGCCCATGACCATGACGAGGGTCTGAATACCGGCGGCATGGGCACCGTGGCCCCCAACCCCTACTACACCGAGGACATGGCCCGCGTGTGCATGGAGACCATTTTCCTGCCCACCATGGAGGCCATGAACGCGGAAAACCGCACCTTCCGGGGCTGCCTCTACTTCGGACTGATGCTGACGCCGCAGGGCCCCAAGGTCATTGAGTATAACTGCCGCTTCGGTGATCCGGAGACACAGGTGGTCCTGCCGCTTCTGGAAAGCGACCTGCTGACGATCATGCAGGCCTGCCGGAACGGAACGCTGGCAGAAACTGAGGTGAAGTTCTCCGACGGTGCCGCCTGCTGTGTCATCATGGCGTCCAGCGGCTATCCGGAGCACTATGAAAAGGGCTTCGCCATCACCATGCCCGCCGAGACTGCCGCCCACACCTATGTGGCCGGAGCGAAGCGGGAGGAGGACCGTCTGCTGACCAGCGGCGGCCGGGTGCTGGGTGTTACCGCCACGGCGGCGGATCTGAAAAGCGCCATTGAAAAAGCCTACGAGCGGGTGGAGAGCGTTCATTTCGACAATGCCTTCTACCGTCATGACATCGGCCAGCGCGCCCTGAAAGCGCTGGAACACTGAAGGGAGCAAGGGCAGGCATGGTTTACAGAGTATATGTAGAAAAGAAAGAAGCGCTGGCCAACGAAGCCCGCGCCCTGTTGGAGGACCTGCGGGCATTTCTGGGTATTCAGTCCCTGACAGGTCTGCGGCTGTTCAACCGCTATGATTTGGAGGGCATCAGCCGGGAGCTGTTCGACTACGCCGTTCAAACGGTGCTGTCCGAGCCCCAGCTGGACACGGTGACAAGTGAAGTGCCTCAGGGAGACACGGTGTTCGCCGTAGAATATCTGCCCGGCCAGTATGACCAGCGGGCGGACTCCGCCGCCCAGTGCATCCAGATCTTATCCCAAGGCGAGCGGCCCACGGTCCGCACCGCCCGGGTATACGTCCTGGAGGGTGAGCTGACGGCGGAGCAGGTCGAGGCTGTCAAGAAATACGTCATCAACCCGGTGGAGAGCCGGGAGGCGTCTCTGGAGCTGCCGGAGACCCTGCGGATGGAATACGATATTCCTACCACCGTCCGGACCGTGGAGGGCTTCACCTCCATGGACGCTGCCGCGCTGGACGCTCTGCGGGACGAGCTGGGTCTTGCCATGGATCTGGACGATCTGAAATTCTTGCAGGACTATTTCCGGGATGACGAGGGGCGGAACCCCACCATCACCGAGATCCGGGTGGTAGACACCTATTGGTCCGACCACTGCCGCCACACCACCTTCTCCACCCACATCGACCAGGTGGAAATTCATGACGCGGCCATTCAGGCCGCCTACGAGCGGTATCTGGCCGCACGGGTGGAGGTCTACGGCGAGGAAAAGGCCGCCAAGCGGCCTCAGACCCTGATGGACATTGCCACCATCGGCGCAAAGGTCCTGAAAAAGCGGGGCCTGCTGCCGGGACTGGACGAGAGTGAGGAGATCAACGCCTGCTCCATCCACGTCACCGCCACGGTGGACGGCGAGGCTCAGGACTGGCTGCTGATGTTCAAAAATGAGACCCACAACCACCCCACGGAGATCGAGCCCTTCGGCGGCGCGGCCACCTGCATCGGCGGCTGCATCCGGGACCCCCTGTCCGGCCGTGCCTATGTCCATCAGGCCATGCGGGTGACTGGCGCAGGGGATCCCCGTGCCTCTCTGGACCAGACCCTCTCCGGCAAGCTGCCTCAGCGGAAGCTGTGCCAGACCGCCGCCGCGGGCTATTCCTCCTACGGCAACCAGATCGGCCTTGCCACCGGCCATGTGGCGGAGCTGTACCACGAGGGCTACATCGCCAAGCGTCTGGAATGCGGCGCGGTGGTGGCGGCGGCTCCCGCCTATAACGTCCGCCGTGAGTGCCCCGCTCCCGGAGATGTGGTCATTCTGCTGGGCGGCCGCACCGGACGGGACGGCATCGGCGGCGCAACTGGTTCTTCCAAGAGCCACAACCTGAAATCCCTCTCCACCATGGCCTCCGAGGTCCAGAAGGGCAACGCCCCCGAGGAGCGCAAGCTCCAGCGCCTGTTCCGGGACAGCGCCGTGACCCGCCTCATCAAGCGGTGCAATGACTTTGGCGCCGGCGGCGTCAGCGTTGCCATCGGTGAGCTGGCGGACGGCCTGCGGATCGATCTGGACGCCGTTCGCAAGAAGTATGACGGTCTGGACGGCACAGAGCTGGCCATCTCCGAATCTCAGGAGCGCATGGCCGTGGTGGTGGCCCCCGAGGATGTGGACGCCTTCATCGCCGCCGCCGAATCGGAAAATCTGGAAGCCTACCGGGTGGCTGTGGTCACCGAGGAGGCCCGGATGGTCATGGAGTGGAACGGCACGGTCATCGCCGACCTGAGCCGTGACTTCCTGAATACCAACGGCGCTGTGAAGCACGCCGGGGTCCGCGTGGCAGAGAAGGACCGCACCGAGCTGGCAAAGCCCCGGTTCCAGTCCCTCCGGGAGATGGCCTCCAGCCTGAAATGCGCCTCCCGCCGCGGCCTTGTGGAGCGGTTCGACAGCACCATCGGTGCCGGTTCCATCCTCATGCCCTTCGGCGGCCGGACACAGCGCACCCCGGCACAGGCTATGGCCGCCGTATTCCCCGTCCTGCCCGGCCAGGAAACGGATCAGGCCAGTGTCATGGCCTGGGGCTGCGACCCGGAGCAGACCTGCACTGACCCCTACACCGGGGCCTACAACGCAGTCTACACCTCTATGGCCAAGCTGGTGGCCGCCGGTGCGGACTACAAAAAAGCCTATCTCTCCTTCCAGGAGTTCTTTGAAAAGCTCCGCAATGAGCCGGAGCGCTGGGGCAAGCCCTTCTCCGCTCTGCTGGGCACTGTGGACGCGCAGCTGGAGCTGGGCGCTGCCGCCATTGGCGGTAAGGACTCCATGTCCGGCACCTTCCTGGATCTGGACGTACCGCCCACGCTGATCTCTTTCGCCATTGCGCCGCTGAAAACCGGCGAGGTGCTCTCCCCCGAATTCAAGGAAGCGGGGCATCCCGTTTACCTGTTCTCCGGTACGGACGCGGATAGCGTCAAGGCGGCATGGGAGCGGCTGCATGATCTGGCGCTGGCCGGCAAGGTCCGGGCGGCGTGGGCCGTGGAAAACGGTCTTGCTGAGGGCGTGATGAAGATGTCCTTCGGCAATGAGATCGGCTTCGCCGCCGAAAACGCCGACTTGGATTGGAACACCCTGTATCCCGGCGCCATCGCAGCGGAACTGACCGAGGACACGGTGGAGGCCGTCCGCCTGGGCGTCACCACCGCCGAGCCTGTGGTGCGGATCGCCGGTGACAGCGCCCCCATTTCCGAGCTTCTGGCTTTGAACGAGGGCGTTCTGGAATCTGTCTATCCCAGCCGTACCATCGCCGATCCGGCGGAGGTCCCCGTGCTCTCCGCCCCCGCCGCTCCCCGGACGGCTCCCAAAGCCGGCGTGGCGGTCCCCAAGGTACTGATCCCCGTATTCCCCGGTACCAACTGCGAATATGACTCCGCCCGTGCCGTTCAGCGGGCCGGATTGGAACCTGAGATCCTGGTGCTGAACAACCAGTCCGCTCAGGGCGTGGCCGACTCCATCAGCCGCTTCGCCAAGGCAGCCCGGAACAGCCAGATCATTTTCGTCCCCGGCGGCTTCTCCGGCGGCGACGAGCCGGACGGCTCCGCCAAGTTCATCACCGCCTTCTTCCGCAACCCGGAGGTGCGGGACGCCACCATGGACCTGCTGAAAAACCGGGACGGCCTGATGCTGGGCATCTGCAACGGTTTCCAGGCGCTCATCAAGCTGGGTCTTGTCCCCTACGGTGAGATCATCGACACCGACGAGACCTGCCCCACCCTGACCTTCAACACCATCAGCCGCCACCAGTCCCGTCTGGTGCGGACCCGCATCGCTTCCAACCGCTCTCCGTGGCTGGCAGGGACGCAGGTGGGCGATATTTACACCGTCCCCATCTCCCATGGCGAGGGCCGGTTCCTGTGCAGTGAGGAGCTGGTTCGGAAGCTGGCTGACAACGGTCAGATCGTCACTCAGTATGTGGACGAGCACGGTGTCCCCGGCATGGACGTGGACGTAAACCCCAACGGCTCCATCTGGGCTGTGGAGGGCATCATGTCTCCCGACGGCCGGGTACTGGGCAAGATGGGCCACTCCGAGCGTGTGGCCGACGGCCTTTACAAAAACGTGGACGGCTGCTATGATATGAAGCTGTTCCAGTCTGCGAAGAAGTATTTTGACATTTGAGAACGGGAGGACACGGATCATGTTGACTGATATTGAGATCGCCCAGCAGTGCCGGATGCGCCCCATCACGGAGATCGCCGCCACCGCGGGGATCGACGAGGAATATCTGGAGCAGTATGGCCGCTACAAGGCCAAGATCGATCACCGTCTGCTGATGGACCGGGCCGACCGGCCTGACGGCAAGCTGATCCTGGTGACCGCCATCAACCCCACCCCGGCGGGCGAGGGCAAGACCACCACCTCCGTGGGTCTGGCCGACGGTCTGCGGAAGCTGGGCAAAAACGCCGTGGCCGCTCTGCGGGAACCGTCTCTCGGTCCCGTGTTCGGCGTCAAGGGCGGCGCTGCCGGCGGCGGCTACGCTCAGGTGGTCCCCATGGAGGACATCAACCTCCACTTCACCGGCGATTTCCACGCCATCGGCGCGGCCAACAACCTGCTGGCCGCCATGCTGGATAACCACATTCAGCAGGGCAACGCTCTGGGCATTGACGTAAAGCAGATCACCTGGAAGCGCTGCGTGGATATGAATGACCGCCAGCTCCGCCACATCATTGACGGCATCGGCGGCAAAATGCAGGGCGTTCCCCGGGAGGACGGCTTTGACATCACCGTGGCCAGCGAGGTCATGGCGGTGCTGTGTCTCGCCAGCGGCATCACTGATCTGAAAGAACGGCTGGGCCGGATGATCGTGGCCTACACCTATGACGGCAAGCCTGTCACCGCCCACGATCTGAAGGCCGAGGGCGCTATGACCGCCCTGCTGAAGGACGCTCTGAAGCCCAATCTGGTGCAGACACTGGAGGGTACGCCCACGCTGATCCACGGCGGTCCCTTCGCCAACATCGCCCACGGCTGCAACTCCGTCACCGCCACCCGCATGGCCCTGAAGCTGGGCGATTACGCTGTGACCGAGGCCGGCTTCGGCGCGGATCTGGGCGCGGAGAAGTTCCTGGACATCAAGTGCCGTCTGGCGGGTCTGCGGCCCAGTGCCGTGGTGGTGGTAGCCACCGTCCGGGCACTGAAAAGCCACGGCGGCGTGCCCAAGGCCGAGCTGAACCACGAGAATCTGGACGCGCTGGAAAAGGGCCTGCCCAATCTGCTCCATCATGTAGACACCATCCGCAACACCTTCCACCTGCCCTGCGTGGTGGCGGTCAACGCCTTCCCCACCGACACGGAAGCCGAGCTGCAGCTGGTGGAGGACAAGTGCCGGGAGCTGGGTGTCCGCGCTGTGCTGTCCGAGGTCTGGGCCAAGGGCGGCGAGGGCGGCAAGGCCCTGGCTGCCGAGGTGGTACGCCTGTGCGAGGAGTCCTGCCCGGAGCAGCCGAGCCCGGAGGAGTTCACCTTCGCCTATCCCGACAACACCTCTCTCATCTATAAGCTCAACGCCATTGTAAACCGGGTCTACGGCGGCGCGCAGGCCGTCCTGACCCCCGCCGCCCAGAAGCAGGCCCAGCAGCTCTTTGATCTGGGCTTTGGTGATCTGCCGGTGTGCATGGCAAAGACCCAGTATTCCCTGTCCGACGATCCCACTCTGCTGGGTGCGCCCGAGGGCTTCACCGTCACCGTGCGGAACCTGAAGGTCAGCGCCGGCGCCGGGTTCATCGTAGCCCTCACGGGTGACATCATGACCATGCCGGGCCTCCCCAAGGTCCCTGCTGCCGAAAAGATCGACGTGGACGAGGATGGAAAAATCACCGGATTGTTCTGAGGCATGGTCATGCCGCCGCAAATGCGGCGTACAAGCGTTTCGCAAAGTGACACCTTGAAATTGACCAGATTCATTTCGGCAATTTGAGTGAAATCGAGGGGCCCCGTGGGACCTGCCCCATGGGGAAACATCCAAAGCAAAGCATCACGCAAGCGTTGCAAAGCAGCGGACCAAACAGCAAGAATAAATGCAGAAAAGGCGGGCGCATCTGAACCGATGCGCTCGCCTTTGTCCGCTTTTATATGCAAAAGGCGCAGCCTATTCAGGCTGCGCCAAGGGTTCTTCGTATGCTATATCTGCTCTCCGTCTGCTTTTACCGGAATCGGATATTTCATTCAAATCAGGTAATTCGCCTTCCGCTGCCTGTACTCCGGGACCATTCCCCGATTGCGGGACATCCGTTTCCGGTTTGGGTTCAGGGGGCCGGAAGGTGCCGTCCAGCTTCTGAAAACAGCGGCGGTAACCGAGGAGCTTCTTTACGACAATGCCTTTACTCTATGGACCGGATTGCAAAAGGTCTGGAAGCAGACGGCATCCTCACCGGCGCTGGCAAAACAAAATGGTGGACCAGCACCATCAACAAGATTCTTCGAAATGAAAAATACATCGGTGATGCTCTTCTTCAGAAGACCTACACCACAGACTTCCTGAATAAAACCAGAGTCAAGAACAACGGCATTGTTCCGCAATACTATGTGGAAGGCAATCACGAAGCAATTATTCCGAAGGATATTTTCTTACGGGTGCAGGAAGAGCTGGTACGCAGGCGAGTGGTCAAAACCAGTGCCAATGGCAAAAAGCGCTCCTACAGCTGCAACCACTGCTTTGCACAGATTGTCATTTGCGGCGAATGCGGTGAAATGTTCCGCAGAATTCACTGGAACAATCGCGGCTGCAAATCCATCGTCTGGCGCTGCATCAGTAGACTGGAGCCAACCGGACAGGAATGCCACGCAAGAATCGTCAATGAGATGGTATTGGAAAATGTGGTAGTTCAGGCAATCAACACGCTCCTTGGCGATAAGTCAACCTACCAGGCGCAGCTCCAGCAGAACATCGCAAAGGTGATCCGAAGCGCTCAGCAAAATACCGCTGATGGTATCAATGAAAGACTGCAGAGACTCCAAAAAGAGCTTCTCAAAAAAGCCAATAGCAAAGAAGCCTACGACGAAATTGCCGACGAGATCTTCAAGCTCCGGGAACAGCACGAAAAGTGCACGGTGGCTTTCGTTTTGTGGACATAGTCCGCGTAATACTTATTGAACTGGGTGGATTTGTAGGGCAGTTCGCCGTTCTGATGGCACTGCTCACAGTATTCCATCCACAGCAG
>ENA-UOJO01002979-UOJO01002979.1-human-gut-metagenome-genome-assembly--contig:-P57-NODE-2979-length-16628-cov-9.050806_pt1 | contig 16628 bp, 14 predicted proteins | sample MGYA00242351_ERZ723898 | MGnify/ENA metagenome assembly ERZ723898 | reverse complement strand
CCTTCCCTTGGGGGAAGGTGGCTGCGGAGCACAGCGAAGCAGACGGATGAGGGTATGGAGCACTCAACCAACTGCATGGTGTGCCGTTGTGCTCCCCAACCCTCATCCGCCTCGCGTTGCGTCTGCATCAGCCGCGTAAGGAACGCGCGGCTGACGTACCCCGCGTTTGATGCGGGGCAACCTTCCCCGGAGGGGAAGGCATCCGCTGCGGCGGGGATTCGGGCGGACAGGGTCGTCCGCCCCTACATTCAGAATCGATGGCGCAGTGCAACCTGGAAGAGCGGGCCGATGAGGGCATCGGCCCCTACAAGAGGTGTGGCGACGTTCCTGGATTCCTGAAGAAATCTGAATATTCTGTGAATTGTTTGCATTTTCGCGCGGACTGTGCTAGAATGGGATGACTTTTGAAATCGCAATAGGAGCATCCTTACCATGAAACTCTTTGGCTCTGCAAAGGGCGGCGCGCGCGTCGCCAAACGCAGCAAAAAAACCAAGGCCGACAAGCCGAAAAAGCCGCTCAAGGTGCTGGCCGTCGTGCTGACCGTCATTCTCTGCCTCGAAGGGCTTTACTTTCTCTGCATCTATTCCAATATCCCGTTCATCAAAAAATACCGCACCATCTACATCAACACCGCCATGAACACCATGCGGCACCAGTGGCTGGCGACATACTTCATCCCGGCGGAGATCATCGATCAGGTGCGCTATGAATACGGACTCGAGATCGCGAAATCTGTCGGCACCGAGAGCCAGTGGGGCAAAAATGCCGACGACACGACCACCGAACCGGAACAGCCCGGCACCAACCACATCGACGCCGAGATCGTCGAGCCGGAAGAGCCAGATCCCGAAGAGCTGGAACAGCAGGCGCGCGACGCCTTCTTCGAGCTGTTCTGGGAGCTGGATCCGGACAGTGTCGACGCCTACGTCGCCGAGCATCCGGAGGCGATCGCGAACGGCTGGGAGAAGTTCTACGTCAATGAGGCCGGCCTCGATCAGTCCGGCACGTCCATGATCTCCATCTACGATGAGCCTGTGCTCGCCATCGACGCGGAAAACGGCGTGCTGCTGCTCCGCATCCAGGATACCGGCTATCGCGGCGTATTGGCCGTGGGCAAAGACCCGGCAGCACTTTCCATCGAGATGTGCTCCACGCTCGGCTCCTGCGGCCAGCTCATCGGCACGACCGCCGAGGAGCATGACGGCGTCCTTGCAATGAATGCCAGCGGCTTCCTCGATCCGGGCGGCAACGGCAACGGCGGCCAGCTCGCGGGCTATGCCATGTCGAACGGCGAGGCGCACGGCACGCACTTCGGCGCGTGGGCCTACAAGCGCATCGAACTGCATGAGGACAACCTCTTCTACATCAAAGACGCGAACAGCACAGTCGGCGAGGGCTGTACAGACGCGACCGAGTTCCAGCCCGCGATGATCATCGACGGCGTGAAATATACCACCGATTACTGGACGGACACACAGCCCCGCGCCTGCATTGGGCAGTCTGACAAGTATGAAATTCTGATGCTCGTCATCGAGGGGCGCTATCCACTCGACGGCATCGTCGGCACGAGCGTCAATACCTGCTCTGACATCCTGCTGAAGCACGGCTGTATGCAGGCCATAAACCTCGACGGCGGCTCGTCGGCCATGATGTGGTTCGACGGGAAATACGTCATGCAGTCGTCCAGCTCGCCGCTGCGCTATTCCGGTGGCCGCCCGACACCAAACGCATGGGTCTATAAGCACGCGTCCGCCATCACCGAAGAATAAAGTCCTGCCCCGGCTTTGCAAAAAGCCGGGGTTTTATGTTTCCCATCCGCGCTTGTAGGGACCGATGCCCTCATCGGCCCGCTCTTCCGGTTTACACCGCCCCTCTTGTAGGGGCGGACGGCTCTGTCCGCCCGATTTGCGCCCCCATTCTTTTCTTTCTCTTTCGGAGAAAGAAAAGAACCGCCGCGGCGTCAGAAGAAGCCAGCTCCATTCCGTTTCCGCCGGGGCGGCGAAAACTCCATATCCGCTGGCTCCTTCTTCCTTTCCGAAAGCCGACCGCTGCGCTGGGTCGCCTTTCGGTTAATATTAGAAAAGAAAGAGAACTTCCAAAACCGGGAGCGCAAACCGTGCCGCCATCATGTAACAGCTCACGCGCCCGGTCTTATTTGCCCGCCCCAAATCACCTTTCCGCTGGCAACTACGCGCCGCACGCTATCTTGATGATGGCGGGCAGACGGCTACCTGACGATTTCCACACGTTACCACGTTACACTGTTCTCGTCTTATGTGAGGCCTCGCATTGCTGTACGAAAAGGTTGCTATTTCTGTCACTTTATGTTATAATTTTGTTATTCTTTGATTTTGGAGTTGCAGCTATGGCGCAGTTGAAGCTATTCGGTTCCGCACGGGGCGGCGCGCGCGTCGCAAAACGCGGCAAAAAGGAAAAACCGGCCAGGCAGAAAAAGCCGCTCAAGGCGCTGGCCGTCGTGCTGACGGTCATTCTCTGCCTCGAAGGGCTTTACTTTCTCTGCATCTATTCCAATATCCCGTTCATCAAAAAATACCGCACCATCTACATCAACACCGCCATGAACACCATGCGGCACCAGTGGCTCGCAACGTACTTCATCCCGAACAACGTGATCGACAAGGTGCGCTATGAATACGGCCTGCAGGTCGCGGCGTCGAACGGCAAGGAGAGCCAATGGGGCAATGCCGGCGCGAGCGCCGAAGTCACGAAGCCGACGGTCAACGAGATCGAGGCCGAGATCGTCGAGGAAGAGAAGCCCGATCCTGAGGAGCAGGCCCGCCTCGCGCGCGAAGCGTTTTTTGAGGTGTTCTGGGAGATCGATGAGGCCAGCATGGACGCCTACGTCGCAGAGCACCCAGACGTGATCGCGAACGGCTGGGACAGCATCCACATCAACGAGGCCGGGATCGAGGACGAGGGCACGAACATCGAGTCGATCTACGGCGAGCAGGTGCTCGGCATCGACGCGGAAAACGGCGTGCTGCTGCTGCGCGTGAAGGGCAAGGGGTACCGCGGCGTATTGGCCGTGGGCAAAAACCCGGCGGCGCTCTCGGTCGAGACCTGCTCGACCTACGGCACCGTCGGCCAGAAAATTGGCGTCACCGCCGAGGAACATGACGGCGTGCTCGCGATGAACGCGAGCGGCTTCCTTGATCCGGGCGGAAACGGCAACGGCGGAACCGTTGCGGGCTACGCGATGTCGAACGGTGAGGAATACGGCTCTCACTTTACGCAGTGGGCCTACAAGCGCATCGAGCTGCGCGAGGACAACCGCTTTTACATCAAGGACGCCTCTGCGCCGACCACCGAGGGCACGACCGACGCGACTGAGTTCCAGCCCGCGATGATCATCGACGGCGTGAAATACACGACCGATGTCTGGACGGACAGCAATCCGCGTGCCTGCATCGGGCAGTCTGACAAGTATGAGATCCTGATGCTCGTCATCGAGGGCCGTCTCTGGCTTGAGGGCATCAACGGCACGAGCGTCAACACCTGCTCCGACATTCTGCTCCAGCACGGGTGTATGCAGGCGATGAATCTGGACGGCGGCTCGTCGGCCATGATGTGGTTCGACGGGAAATACGTCATGCGCTCGTCCAGCCCGGACAACCGCTACAACGGCGGCCGCCCGGCGCCGAACGCCTGGGTCTACAAAGCCGCCGGAACCTTTGAAGAATGACTTGACAAGCGCACAAATCCTGCTACAATAGTGACGCAAATTCAAATAATATGAGGAGAATTTTACCATGAAACAGCAAATCAGACGCATCCTTGCGCTGGCGCTGGTCGTTCTGGCGCTGGCCGCGATCTTCACCGGCTGCGCGAAGAAGCCCGGCAAGACCCTGACAGTCGACGTCACGCACGGCGACGGCCCCACGAAGACCTTCACCGTCAAGACCGACGCGGAGAACCTCGGCGCGGCGCTGGTCGAGGACAAGGAGATCGGCGTGACCGGCGAAGACAGCGACTACGGTATCTTCATCACCACAGTCGACGGCGAGGCCGCCTCCAACGAGGAGCAGACCTTCTGGTCCATCAGCAAGGACGGCGTCGACCTTGAGGTCGGCGCGGACAGCCAGCCCATCGCCGACGGCGAGCACTACGAGCTGACGCTCAAAACCTGGTAAATTGAACATCCCCCGCCGATTGGAAAGGATCGGCGGGGGATGTTTTTAGAGAATTTACGAGATTGTCTGTAGGGGCGGACGTGAACCATGCCTCTCCCCTTGCGCGGCGGCTTGCAATACGCTATACTGGACGCAGAAACAAACTGGGAGGTCTTCGGATGAAAAAGCTCTCCGCGCGCCTGTGGCTGACCCTGATTCTGATCGGTCTGGTGGGCCAGTTCGCATGGACGATCGAAAACATGTATTTCAACGTCTTCCTCTACAACACGATCTCGACCGATCCGGGCTACATTTCGGCGATGGTCGGCTGGAGCGCCGCAGCCGCGACGCTCACCACGCTGCTGATGGGCGCGCTGTCGGACCGCGTGGGCAAGCGGAAGCTGTTCATCTGCGGCGGCTATCTGCTCTGGGGCGTGAGTACGGCGGCATTCGGCTTTGTGACAGTTGAAAACGCGGCGAAGCTCTTCCCGGCGCACGCCGTGGCCGCGGCGGCGATGATGGTCGTCGTACTCGACTGCGTGATGACCTTCTTCGGCTCGACCGCGAACGACGCGGCCTTCAACGCCTACATCACCGACGCCGTCTCCGAGGCCGACCGCGGCAAGACCGAATCGGTGCTGGCAATCCTGCCGCTGATCTCGATGCTCGTCATCTTCGGCGCGTTCGACGGCATGACGCAGCGCGGCGAATGGCGCAAATTCTTCGCCATCTTCGGCGGACTCGTCACGCTGACGGGCCTTGTGGGCTGCTTCCTCATCGAGGAACCGAAGCTCCAGCCGCGCAAAGAACCGTATCTTCGGAACCTCGTCTATGGACTCCGCCCCGCGGTCGTGCGGGCGCACCCGGCGCTCTATCTGGCGCTTGCGGCGTTCTGCGTATTCTCCGTCGCGGTGCAGACCTTCTTCCCCTATCTTATCATCTATATCCAGAATTATCTGAAAATTGAGGGCTATGCCATCGTTCTGGGTGTCGTTCTGATCGTGGCCTCGGCGGTCAGCGTCCTCTTTGGCCGCGTGATCGACCGGGTCGGGCCGCTGCGCTTTACGCTCCCGGCGGCGCTCGTGATGTTCGCGGGGCTGATCGGGATGTTCTTCGCGCGCGGGATGCTTGTGGTCATCCTCGCGGGCTGCGTGATGATGAGCGGCTATATGCTCGTCACGGCAGCCCTCTCCGGTGAGATCCGCGACCGGACGCCGGAGGGCAAGGCCGGGCATTTTCAGGGCATCCGCATGATCTTCGGCGTGCTGCTGCCGATGATCCTCGGCCCGGCGCTCGGCGCAGCGGTCATCCGCAATTCCGACAGCACATATGTCGAGCTCGGCGTGGTCAAGACCGTGCCGACGCCGGGCATCTTCCTCGCGGCAGCGGTGGTCTTGCTGCTGCTCGTGCCGTTCGTGCTGGCGCTTCGCAAACAGGAGGGAACATCATGCCGGAGCTGAAAACCGTCTGGGGCGAGAATCTCAACCCCGAAGCCATTCTGCCCGAATATCCGCGCCCGCAGTTGGTACGTGATAGTTATGTCAACTTAAATGGACGCTGGGACTACGCGATCACGGAGTCGGACGCGGAGCCGGAGCATTGGGACGGCGAGATTCTCGTCCCCTTCTCCCCCGAGGCGCCGCTCTCCGGCGTAAATCGGACGCTGCTGCCGGGGCAGACGCTCTGGTACCGGCGGGAGATCGCCGAGATGCGGCGCGAGGGACAGCGGCTGCTGCTCCACTTCGGGGCCATCGATCAGGAGGCAAAGATTTATGTAAATGGGAAGCTCGCCGGGGCGCATCTCGGCGGGTACACGGCGTTTACGGTGGAGCTGACGGAATTTCTGACGGATGGGCTGTCGGTGCTGACCGTCGCCGTCCGCGACGGAACGGACACGAACGAATATTGCCGCGGCAAGCAGAAGACGAAGCGCGGCGGGATCTGGTACACGCCGCAGAGCGGCATCTGGCAGACTGTCTGGATGGAGTGGGTGCCGCAGAGCTATATCACAGGGCTGCGCATCACGCCGGACGCGGCGAACGGCTGCGTGCGCGTCGTGGTGCAGGCGGAGGAAAACCGCGCGTGCTATCTCCACTTTGCGGGGCGGCGCGTCGGCGCGTTCACGAACCGTGAATGCGTCCTGCGCGTGGAGGCCCCGGAGCTCTGGACGCCGGAGCACCCGAACCTCTACGAGTTTTCCGCCGAGCTGGGCGAAGACCGTGTGGAGAGCTATTTTGCGCTCCGCGACGTCGGCATCGGGCGCGACGCGGCGGGACACCACTGCCTGACGCTGAACGGGAAACCGGTCTTCCACACGGGCGTGCTCGATCAGGGCTATTGGCCGGACGGCCTCTATACCGCGCCGAGCGACGAGGCCCTCGTCTGGGACATCCGGACGATGAAAAATCTCGGCTTCAACATGCTGCGCAAGCACATCAAGGTGGAGCCGATGCGGTGGTATTATCACTGCGACCGGCTGGGGATGCTGGTCTGGCAGGACATGCCGAACGGCGGCGGGAAGTATGACCTTCTGACGATCTCCGCGCCGCTCATCACGCGGCGGCACAAAAAAGACAACGATTATAAGCGTTTCGCCCGGACGGACGCGGCGGGACGGGCGGAATATTATGCGGGCCTCGACGAGATGGTGCGGCAGCTCTACAACTGCCCGTCCATCGTGATGTGGGTACCGTTCAACGAAGGATGGGGCCAGTTTGACGCGGCGGAGGCCGTCCGGCGCATCCGCGTGCTCGACCAGACACGCACGATCGACCACGCGAGCGGCTGGCACGACCAGGGTGCGGGCGACGTGCAGAGCCTGCACGTGTACTTCTACCAATACCGCTTCCGCCCGGATAAGCGGGGCCGCGCCGTCGTCCTCTCGGAGTTCGGCGGGTACAATCTGCCGCTGGCCGGCCACACGTGGAACGACGCCAACTTCGGCTATCGCGGCTACAAGACGCCGGAGGCGCTCGAGGCTGCGTACCGGAAGCTCTATGAAACGCAGATCATTCCGGCAAAAGAAAAAGGGCTTGCCGCGTGCGTCTACACGCAGCTGTCCGACGTGGAGGACGAGGTCAACGGCCTTGTCACCTATGATCGCCGGGCCGTCAAGCTCCCCACCTCCGCACCGTTCGCGCTCAACGTGCAGCTGAAGCGGGAATGAGTTGATTTTTCGATCCCCTTGTAGGGGCGGACGACTCTGTCCGCCCGATTTGCCCGCCCCAAGTCACCTTTCCGTGGGCAACTACGCGCCGCACGCGATCTTGATGATGGCGAGCAGGCGGCATTTTACCGATACGGTTTGTAGGGAGCGATAGAAGCATCGGTCCCTACAAAAACAGGAAGGCAGCCGAATGGCTGCCTTCCTGCTTTATTCTTGTCGCCATGCGGCGGAGATGGGATTCTGATACGGCGGCTGGACGTCGGCAGCGTAGCCGTTCGCCAGGTCGAGCGTACTGTCGTATATCCCGTAATATTGCAGCGCGTCATCCGCGTAGACCGAGACGGAAAGGCCGCAGCCAAGGCTGTAATGGTATCTGGACGGATACTGCTCGCCGTCCTGAATATCGGCGCGCGAATTGCAGACGATGGCGAGCCGCCCGTCCTGCCACGCAAAGTCGCGGTTCTGTGTGCTGTACCACGGCAGATATTCCTCGTCCTGCTCGATGTCGCTGAATTTGACGTGCAGCGCCTGCTCGAGCAGGCCGTCCTCCGTCAGCGCGTAGAGGAAGAACTCGTTCGGGAAGCGGACGAACTGGAAATCCGGCCCGTCCGTGCGCTCCCACCAGTCATCCGGGCCAAACGCCCCGACGACGATGCGCTGCAGCTCCGCGCCGCTGGCCGCATCGAGCACGTAAATGACATAGTCGTCACCCTCGATCGTGTGCAGGAAGATGCGCGCCCCGTCGCCGCTGGCCGCGAGATAGGACAGCGTGATCTCCGGGTCAACCGCGTAGATACACTCGAGTTGGTCGGCAAAGACGTCGTAGTTGTGCCAGCCGTCCTCCTGCCCTTTATAGGGTTTGTCCGTGTCCACCCAGCCGTAGGGCAGCCGGTAGACGCCGTAGCCGCCGGGGACGCGGCTAGTGTCGACGAGGTTTCCAAGCTGCGTGCGGTTGGAGAAGAAGAAAAAGAAGGCGTCGTCCGTTGCGACGGATTGGGTATAGAAATCGAAGCTGTCGCCCTGTTCTGTGCTGTTCATTCCGACCGACGAGCCGCCATTCACAGACTTTCCTACCTCGACCTCAAGATACTGGTCGTCCAGCACAGGGATCTGGAAATAGTCCTGTATGCGCGTCATCGCGTCCTGCTCCGGCCCAAGCTGATACGCGGGCTGCGTGCCGTAGAACATGTCCGTCAGGACGATGTTGACATCCAGCGGATAGGTCTCGTAATAATCCGCCACGCGGAGCAGCGCGGAGGCCGTCGTGCCGGGCTGCACCTTGTCCTCCAGCGCATTGACCGCCGCAGCCAGCGCGTTGTTCTGATCAAAATCGTAGCTGGCCGAGACGCCGTCCCAGATGTTGAGGCTGCGCACTACGCCAGAATTGTTGTTCCAGTAACGGTCGTGTTCGAACGTATAGTCCGTATGGGCCGTGTAGCTGGACTCCGTGAAGGACAGCGTGCTGGCCCAGTGCAGATAGTTCCGATATTGCTCGTGGAGCGCGACGGTCAGGCCGTCGGCGGCTGCCGGGTCGCCGTAAATGACGCGCTCGGTGAACGCGACCTGATCCTTCGGCGCGTCCATGGCGCGCGCAGCAAAGACAGCGGACACGCCGAGCAGCAGCGCGAGCGCAAGCATCAGGATCGGATATTTACGCATCGGCGTCCTCCTTCCCCGTGAGGTCGGAGAGGGCACGGCTGACGCGGTCAGACTGGTAATGATAGCTCGACTTGACGTAGTCCATCAGCGTCTGGCCCTGTTCCTCTAAGTCGCTCAGCTGTGCGTCGCCGACGATCTGCCCCTTGTGGAGCAGCACGGCGCGGCCCAGAAAGCCGGAGACCTCTTCGATGAGGTGCGTCGAGAGGACGATCGTCTCGTTCGGCTCTAAAATCCCAAGCAGGACCTTGTAAAAATCCTCGCGGTTAAAGACATCGTTGCCCGCGAACGGTTCGTCCATCAGAATATAGTCCGCGCCCTGGCAGAGGGCCAGAATGACCTCGAACTGGTTCTGCTGGCCCGTGGAGAAGCTGCGGATGGGCTTGCTCTTCGGCAGGGCGAAGAAGTCCATCAGGCCGCGAAATCGCGTTTCGTTGAATTTCTCAAAGTGCGCGGCATAGAAGTCGCGGTGATCCTCGGCTGTGAGGCCGGGGAAAAAGCTGTGCTCGCAAGTCGCGAACGAGAGGCGGGCGATATTCTTGCGCGTGATGGGCGCGCCGTCCAGCGTGATGTCGCCCTGATAGTGGATGAGGTTCAGGATCGACTTCAGCAGCGTCGTTTTGCCCGCGCCGTTCTCGCCGAATAGACCGACCAGTTCGCCCGGGCCGATGGCCAGCGAAACATCGTCCAGCGCGCGTGTCTTGCCGTAGGATTTGGAGATATGGTTTAGTTCGATCATCCGAAAGCCCTCCAGAACAGAAAATGTTCGCCTGCCGGGACGCACTGCAGCGGCGTCGCCTTGAAATAGATGAGGTTGCAGAGACAAATGAGGATCGCCGTAAGAATCAGCCCCGCCGCAAGACCAATCAGCGGAACTGCCGCACAGCGGCGCGGCAGCTCCCACCGGTCGGGGATGCGGCGCATGAGATAGATGGATTTTGATTCGCGGTAGAAGGTCATATAATTGGCCGCGATATTCACGAACGTAAGGATACCGTACACCACCGCGAGGCGGAACGTCCCGCTCAGGATCTCCGCAAGCGGGTCGATCTGCGCGCCGCTTCGCAGCAGCCGGCGGCCCAGCACGTCCTCATAGAGCCGGCTGCGCGCGTTTTCGTACCGGATGACAAAAATCAGGAATGAGCCGAGCAGCACGAACAGCGCAAACCAGAGCGCGAGCAGGCCGAGGTCGCGTTTGAACTTCGCGCCGGGCGGCACGAGGTCAGCCAGCGTCCGTTTCCGTTTCATCGTCGTCCTCCTTCCGTTTTCCGTTGTGCGCCGCCATCAGCGCGAGGCCAAAGCCGATGGCCGTGACGATCAGTACGACGGCCAGCCAGAGGCAGCTGGCGTCCCCTTCGCCGAGCGTGACCGGCATCCGCGAAATGATGAACACCAGCGCAAACATCGGCGTGCCCCCGCGATTGCGATTCCGCCGCGCGAGACTGGCTGCGGCGCAGCTAAGCCCCGCGCAGACCATGTAGAGAATGTTGCGCGTCCAGATCACGGACTCGCCAAACGGCAGCAGCCCGTGCAGAAAGCTGTCCCGCGCCAGCATCAGGAATACGCCCTGCGGGCCGAGGGCATAGCCCGCGCTCCGCTGATAGACGCACGCGAGGCCGAAGACTGTCAGGATCTGCGCGCAGTAGAACAGCAGGAAGCAGAGCGCGGCGGCCAGCGCGTCCCAGAGCAGGAACGCGCGCTCCGAAATTTGCAGCCTTTGCAGAAAATAGCACGTCTTCACGCGCTTCGTATCCGGGCTGAAGCAGGTGATCATCACGGCGATGTAGCTCAGCACGAAGAGGATGCGCAGCGCGAGGATGCCCGGCCCGCCGCCGTTGCCCCAGGCCTGCTCGAGGCCCAGAATGAAGAACGCCGCAGTAGAAATTCCAGCCGCCGCGGCCAGCGTGAGCAGCAGCTTCCAGAGCTTTGCCCGGATGCAGAGCGCAAAGACGCTCAGGTGTTTTCGCATGACGTTTCCTCCCAGAATTCCGAAATGAGGCGCAGCGCGTCCTCCCGCGCAATGCCCATCTGCCGCAGCGAGCGCGTCACGGCCCGCAGCTCCTCGCGCAGCAGCGTCTGCCGCAGTGCGGCGAGCTTCCCTTCGTCCACGGTCACATAGCTCTTCGCGCCGGAATGCGACGCGATCAGGCCCTCGTCCTCCAGCAGGCGGAACGCCTTCTGCACCGTGTTCGGGTTGACACCGAGCAGCGCCGAGAGCACGCGGCGCGACGGCAGCTCGTCTCCGTCGCGGATCGTCCCGGCGACGCAGCCGCGGCGGATATAAGTTTGGATTTGCAGATAGATCGGCACACCGTCCACCGCGCGGAAGCTCCCAAAGGAAACCATTGTTTCACCACCGTGTCATTCTTGTAATACAGTTCATAACCGTATTATACCTATAATACGGTTTTTGTCAAGCCACTCCGCGATTTCCCCGGAAATTTTGTTCAACCTGACCAATTTTCGCATTGACAAGGTGAAAACATCGGTCTATAATGAATATGACGTGAATAGTCATTCACGTCAGAACGGAGAATCCCATGTATAAAAAACTCGATCAGGCGGCGCTGGACGCGATTTTGGAGTGCGGCGTCGATGAATTTGCCCGCTGCGGCTTTCAGCCTGCGTCGGTGGCGAACGTCGCGCGTGCGGCGGGCGTCAGCGTGGGCGTCATCTATAAATATTTCGGCGACAAGCAGTCGCTGTTTCTCGCGTGCGTGCGGCACAGCCTCGAGCTGCTGGACGCGACGCTGCGCGAGGCCGTGCCCGAAGGGGCCGACGCGGAGACGAGCATCCGCGCCCTCGTCCCTGCGCTGATCGCCGCCGCGCGGCAGCACGGGAATTATAACGTACTCTACAACGAGATCACCTCCGGCAGCTGCCGGGAATTTGCGCCGGAGCTGGCCCGCGAGATCGAATCGCGGACGGCACAGCTCTACACGCGCCTGTTTGAAACGGTGAAGGAGGCCGGAGCGCTCGCGCCGGGATTGGCGCCGGAGGCCGCCGCGTTTTTCTTCGACAATCTGCTGATGATGCTCCAGTTTTCGTATTCCTGCGACTATTATCAGCACCGGATGCGGCTCTACTGCGGCGAAAACGCCGCCTGGAACGATGAAATGATGGCAGACCAACTGACGCGCTTTTTATTGGGCGCGATGAGAGGAGAAGGATCATGCAATATATCGTTGCCTACGACTTCGGAACCACCGGCGTAAAGACCTGTCTGTTTTCCATCGACGGCGGCATCCGCATGGAAGCCAGCGCCTATGCCCCCTACGGCCTCTACATCCTGCCGGACGGCGGCGCGGAGCAGGATGCGGACGAATGGTGGGCCGCCATGTGCAGCACCACGCACGCCGCATTCGAAAAAACCAGCGTCCGGCCCGAGCAGGTGACGGGCATCTCGTTCTGCTCACAGATGCAGGGCATGGTGCTCGTCGATGAATATGCGAACGCGCTCCGCCGCCCGATGAGCTATATGGATCAGCGCGCGGGCGCGGAATTCCGCGCGTGTCAGACGCACGGACTGACGATCTCCGGCGTGAACGCGGGGATGATGCTCCGCAGTCTGGCCGCGACGCATGCCGCGTCGACGAGCGTGAAAGATCCGCTTTGGAAATACAAGTGGGTGCAGGCGCACGAGCCAGAGGTCTTCCAAAAGGCGCACAAATGGCTCGACGTGAAGGAATATCTGATCGCGCGCTGCACGGGTGAATTCGTCATGACGCGCGACTCGGCCTATTCCACGTTTCTCTACGACACGCGGCCCGGCCATGAGGGCTGGAACGATGGGCTTTGCAAGATGTACGGCGTCGAGCCGCGGCACCTGCCGCGCATCATCGAGTGCCGCGACGTCGCCGGGACGCTCACCGCGAAGGCCGCGGCGGAGCTTGGCCTCTGCGAAGGAACGCCCGTCTATGGCGGCGGCGGCGATGCGACGCTCATCGGCGTCGGCGCGGGTGCGACCGAGGTCGGCCAGACACACATCTACTCCGGCACGTCCGGCTGGGTCGGCACGGTGATGGATCATCAGGCCGTCGACGTCGCCGCGATGATGGCGGGCATCGTCGGGGCTGAGCCGGGAAAATACAACTATTTTGCCGAGATGGAGACGGCGGGCAAATGCTTTGAATGGGTGAAGGATCATCTGGTGCTCGACGAGGTGAACGTGTATCTTGCGAAGACCGACGTGGCCGAGAGCCGCGAGACGGTCTACGAGAGCCTCTACGACTATATGTCCGACACCGTGGCGAAGGTGGCCCCCGGCTCCGGCGGCGTGCTCTTCACGCCGTGGCTGCACGGCAACCGCTGCCCGTTTGAAGACGCCGCCGCAGCGGGTATGTTCTTCAACCTCCGGCTCGAGACCGGAAAGGCGCAGATGCTGCGCGCGGTGCTGGAGGGCATTTGCTTCCACCTGCGCTGGATGCTCGAGGTGCAGGAGAAGAAGACGAAGACGTCTGACCCGATCCGCTTTGTCGGCGGCGGAGCGCTCTCCCCTGTCACGTGCCAGATGCTGGCCGACATCACGGGCCGGACGATCGAGACGGTGGAGAACACGAAGGACGTCGGCGCCATCGGCGCGGCGATGCTCGCCGCGGTGGGCAGCGGCGCGTTCACGAGCCTTTCGGACGCGGCGAAGCTCGTCGCCGTCAACGGCACATACCGGCCCGATCCGTCGACCAAGGCGGTCTATGACCGGAACTTCCGCGTGTTCCGGAAGCTGTACGCGGCCAACAAAGAGAATTTTGCGATCTTGAATCGATTGGAGGGGTAAGCATGGAAGAACAGAAACTGCGGAACATCGTCGTCGCCACCGGGCCGGAGCTGCTCCGCGAGGGCCTTGTTGCCCGGACGTGGGGCAACATCAGCGCCCGCGTGGACGACACGCACTATCTCATTACGCCGAGCGGCATGGATTATGAAAAGCTGACGGCGGACGACCTCGTCCTCTGCGACCGCGTGCGCGGCACGTTTGAAGGCCAGAACCGGCCGTCGAGCGAGCGCGGCGTCCACGCCATCGCCTACGAGCTGTTCCCGGAGGTCGGCTTCGTCATTCACACGCATCAGGTCTACGCGACGGCGCTCGGGCTTGCGGGCTTCCAGCGGGGGAGCTTCACGGGTGACGAACGGGTGCGGCTCGGGGGCGCAGCAGTCGCAGGATACGGCTTATCCGGCTCGAAGAAATTACAGGCCGGCGTCCGCGCCGCGATGGAGACCGGTGCGCACACCGTCTTCATGCCGCACCACGGCGCGCTCATCTGCGGGCGCGACCACGAAGAGGCGATGCAGCGGGCCAAGCTGCTCGAGACGCTCTGCCGCCGCTGCTGGCGCGGGACGCTCACGCAGGAGGCGGTCCTTCCGGCAGCACAGCAGGATTCCATGCTGGCAAAGGTGCGGCATGCGCACCCGAACGCCCGCTTCGTCACGACCGACGCGCTGCTGACGCTCGCGGCGCTGCAAAAACCGCTGCGCGCGCAGCTGGACGATATGGCGCAGATGATTGGCGTGAAGATGCCGTGCGCGGAGCCGACGGCGAGCAGTATTTCTGCTGCATTGCGCCACTCCCCTGCCGTCCTCGTGCCGGGGATCGGCGCGGCAGTCTCGGCGGAAGATCCGGGCGACTGCGCGGCGCTGGGGCTGCTTGCTGACAAGGCGGCCATCTCCGCGCTGCACGTGCTCGCACTCGGGGCGAAGGCTGACCTCGGCCTGAGCGACGCAGCGCTCCAGCACTGGGTCTACGTCCACAAATATTCGAAGCGGAAGGGGTAACGACGATGCAGAAGAAAAAAGAAGTCTGGCGCGCGGTCAAATTTGTGCTGTTCTCCGCCTCGGCGGGCATCATCCAGATCGGGCTGTTCACGCTGCTCAATGAGCTGGCCAAGTGGAGCTACTGGCCGTGCTATCTGATCGCGCTGGTGGCGTCGGTGGTGTGGAACTTCACGCTGAACCGGAAGTTCACGTTCAAAAGCGCCAACAATGTGCCGAAGGCGATGGCGCTGGTGCTCTGCTATTACGCGGTATTCACGCCGCTGTCCACGATTTTCGGAAACTGGCTGGTAGAATCCTGCCACTGGAACGAATATCTGGTGACAGTCCTCAATATGCTCTTGAATTTTGTCACGGAATACCTGTTCGACACGTTCGTCGTCTTCCGCGGCAGCATGGATACGAATGACATCGCGAAAAAGGGGGAAGCGAAATGACAAACTGCGGCATCAGCCGTTGGGACGACCCCAACGAGATCAACGCGAGGCTGAAGGCCCTGACCAGCCAGCCGATCTGGGAGGTCACGGACGACTATTATAACAACGTCATCCTGAAATACTTTGACGAACAGTGCAAGGGTTCGAAGGCGGTTTATGAGGAGTCGAAGGAGTACATCCCCGGCGGCGTCCAGCACAATCTGGCGTTCAACAAGCCGTTCCCGATGTGCATGGCCAAGGCCAATGGCGCATACCTCTACGACAAGGACGGCAACCGCTACATCGACTTCTTACAGGCTGGCGGCCCGACGATCCTCGGCAGCAACTATCCGGTCATCCGGGAAAAGGTCATCGAGCTGCTGAACGAGTGCGGCCCGGTGACGGGACTGCTGCACGAGTCGGAGCTGATGATCGCGCGGGAGATCAACCGGCACATGCCGAATGTGGAGATGTTCCGCATGCTCGGCAGCGGCACGGAATCCGTGATGGCGGCGATGCGCATCGCGCGCATCGCGACCGGCAAGAAGCGCGTCATCAAGATCGGCGGCGCGTACCACGGCTGGTCCGATCAGGTGGTCTATGGGCTGAAAATTCCGGGCAGCCGCGCACTGCTGGAATCCCACGGCATCCCCGGCGGCTGCTATGAGGCGACGGACGAGGTCCGGCCGAACGACCTCGAGATGCTCGAGGAAATGTTAAAGCGCAACCGTCTGCTCGGCGGGACGGCGGCGGTGCTCGTGGAGCCGGTAGGACCCGAGAGCGGCACGCGCCCGGTTGCGCACGACTATAACGCGGGCGTCCGTGCGCTCTGCGACAAATATGGCGCGCTGATGGTCTTCGACGAGGTCGTCACTGGCTTCCGCGTGGCGCTTTCGGGCGCACAGGGCTATTTCGGCGTCGTGCCGGATCTCACGGTGTTCGGCAAGATCGTCGCAGGCGGCTATCCGGCGGCGGGCGGCGTCGGCGGCAAGAAGGAATATGCGCAGCTGATGGCGGCGGGCCTCGCCACGGGGAAGCACCGCGCCTACGTCGGCGGCACGTTGGCAGCCAATCCCCTCTCCTGCCTCGCGGGCTACACGGCCATCCGCGAGATCGAACGCACGAACGCCTGCGAGATCGCAGGACGGATGGGCGACCGGCTCTGCGACGGGCTGAAGGGTCTGCTTGCGCAGTACGGGCTGCCGTTTGTGGCGTACAACCAGGGCTCGATCGTGCATCTGGAATGCACGGGCGCGATGAGCTTTGACTTCTCGTCGATGTCGTTTGCAAAGTCGGCGATGGGACTGCTGAAGCACAAGGACATGATGTATGTCCGCAAGGATTCGATGGAGCGCATGGGCGCGGCCTACATGGCGAATGGCATCGTCACGCTCGCAGGCAGCCGGCTCTATACCTCGATGGCCGACACGCCGGAGATCATCGACGACGCGCTGAATCGGTTTGAAGAGGTCTTCAAGCACGTCCGGAAGACG
>ENA-UOJO01002978-UOJO01002978.1-human-gut-metagenome-genome-assembly--contig:-P57-NODE-2978-length-16630-cov-17.724766_pt1 | contig 16630 bp, 15 predicted proteins | sample MGYA00242351_ERZ723898 | MGnify/ENA metagenome assembly ERZ723898 | reverse complement strand
GGTTGATGTTTTCGTGCATCGCACGGGACTGGATACCGCCGCTGTTGAAGAAAGCCGCGATCTGGTTCAGGTTGTTTCCGATGGCGGCAAACTCCCGTGTGATGGCTTCAATTTCGTCCGGGTGGACATAGAACACATACGAGGTATTCACGCGGCCTTTCATCAGCATCTGCGCTGCAAATTCAGAGAGGGTCATTCCGGCATCTTCTGCCTGCTGGTGTAAAAGTTCATGTACTACTTCTGCAACTCGTGTGGAGATTACTTTTGTCTTTACGATAGATTTCACTTTTTTCTTCGTTCGTAGCATGGGGTCTCCTTTCCAAAATCAAGAATTTGATTTTCCCGGCAGTGCATCCGCACTCCGGCTGTGACCTGCTTACGGCAGGCCACCAATGGGCAAAATCATGTGATTTTGCACGATGTGAGGGTATGGGGAGCGCAATCCCCATCAAGATGCCGCCGTGGAGAAACCGCCCGTAGGAGCGGTTTCGTATACAAAGGCGAATCTTGCTCTTAACTACCGTCCACTCTGTCCCGGCCCGTTCCTGCCCGATTTTCTCCGGCGTATTTTCTAGTAAGACGCGCAGAATGCACATTCAGTACCAGAGGTATCCTGCTGGGGTGGCTCATGAAATTTTCAAGGTGCGATGTAGCTTTGTAAGGAATCAGGGATTTTTTGAAGCGAATCCAACAGTGAATAGGTCTGTTTTGGAATATAGCCCTTACACCCTATACAAACTTTAAGGGGTGTTTTTAAACCGGGTCTTTTGAAAATTTAAAGAAAATTCATTTTTCCAACGTTCCCCTCTACCTATAACATTCTAAAATGGGCGTTTGGCAACCAGTTTTTCAAATTTTGTTGAACTGCCTAATTTTAGAATATAGATTTTGTTCATTTTTCACTTATAGAACCAGAGGAAAGCCGTTTCACAAAAGATTTTGAAAACCCCTACACTAATAGGAATCCGCAGAGCCGTTTTGGAATACAGTTCTGAAAAAATTTATAATTTTAAATAAAAAGAAAAACGGCAAAGTTCAAAATCGAACCTTACCGTCATCCATAGAGATGTCTTATAAAGTAAAAATACTGCGGCAGACAGGTGTTGCGCCTGCTCATCGTGGACATATTGCTATTTTAACATTGTGTAACTGTTACTGATATTCATGCACTGAAAATTTTTGTAGATTACAGCAGTGCCGTTTCTATCAAGCTATTGCTTTTCTCTTTTTTCAGATATATAATTCAGACAAGCCAATTCGATTTATAGATTTTGTTGGGAGGTTTTCTCATGGCAAAAGATCGTATTGAAAGCAAGTATGTCACTGTAGCCCCCGGTGTGGAGTTACATATCTTGGAAAAAGGCGAAGGTAAACCGTTGGTCTTCATTCCCGGCCTGACCTTCTCTGGTGAGATTTTCAAGAACCAACTGGAGTATTTTTCCTCTGAATATCGTGTCATTGCTATCGATCCTCGCGGCCAAGGCTATTCTGCCAAAACCGTGGATGGCAACGACTACCTGACTCACGGCCGCGATGTAGCAGGTCTGATTGATGCATTGGGTCTCAAAGATATTGTCCTGATTGGCTGGAGCACGGGCAACCTTGACACATGGAGCTATGTGCAGCAGTTCGGCAAAGACAAGCTGCGCGGCGTTGTGACTATCGATATGTCTCCGCTCCCGCTCTCCCCTGACCCGAAGTGGTGGACTGAGGGCACGATTGAAGAGCTGTCTCAGGTCGCCACGCAGGTTCTGACCTCTTCTCAGGGATGCCGTGAGTTCTTTAGCGAGTATGCGACTGGCGTCATGATCCAGCATAAGATGAAGCCTGATGAGCTGGAGTATCTGCTGGATATTTCCGGCCGCACACCATACTGGATCTGCCGTCAGCTGTTCTGCGACGCTGTGTTCTCCAACTATCTTGAAATCGCAAAAGATGTCGGTGCAACTCTGCCCAGCCTGATGTTCATTGCAGAACACTGGCAGGACATTGCAAAGCCCTTTGTCGAAGCACAGCTTCCCGGTTACGACACCTACGTCATGGGCGGTCACCTGATGTTCTATGAGTACCCCGAAAAGTGGAACCGTGTTCTGGAAGACTTTTTGAATAAGCTATAATGTGATTTCAGCCGCCTGTGGTTCATTCCGCAGGCGCTTTTTTGTATAATCTCCAGGAGTTCACGCAGTGACTCAAACATTGGGTGATTCTTCTTTTCCGCACCCTCTGCGGCATCCGTGTCAGGACGATTTGCTGAACGCTTTCTTCATCTTTTCTTTTGCTTCATCCGGCACGTTGATCAGTCCGAACCGATAGAACATTCCGTATATATAGGTCACACCCCGGATATCGCCCAGCGCTTTAGGACGTTCAACTATTTCTCCTACCTTTTTAATATGGCCCAGAGCCAGCAGCACGGAACTCCACGCCAGGCTTTTACTATTCTCTCTGCGATCAATCCACAGTTCCTTAGTGTACTCGCCATTCCTGCCTTTTTTAATTTCGTAAGAGAATGGCAACCCAGAGTAGGTTTTGAATTTCACACCAGCATAAGCCACAACCACACCCCAGAAGTTTTCTTCTGTCGGATCAGCCCTCCACCGCTTCATCGCTCTGTATCTCCGCTGCCGTTCTGCTCCAACGCTGATTTTCTCTTTTGATGCAGTACTTGGGAAATACACGCCTTTCTGATATGGTAGGTACGAAGTAACGGAGGCTTTGGAGAGTTGAAGCGCATTTGCGGTCGAGAGTATGGACGTTTTGTAGTCTTGTATTTCTCTATATTCTTCAAAAGTATCCTGTACCTTCTGCGCCACTTCCGATTCATACACACCGGCCGTGATGAGCAGCTTCCGTACCTTGATGGGATTTAATCCTAACTCATCTCCGATGGCCTGCAAGGACATCTCAGGATCATAATATGCCACAGCACTTTTCATCTGCTCTTTCAGATTCTTCCCAGTATCATACTCCGGCTTCAGCTTCTTCCGGCCTCCACCGGGCTTTCTGGCTTTATATGCTCTTTTCTCTCCCATAATTATTCGTGCAGCTCCAGCGGCAGTCCGTCCGGGTCATGGAAGAAAGTCATCTTCTTGCTGGTATAATCATCCACACGGATCGGCTCACATTCAATGCCAACTTCTGCCATTTCTCTGACTGTCTGCTCCACGCTATCCACGCAGAACGCAAGATGACGTAGCCCACAAGCTTCCGGTCGGTTCACACGCTTCGGAGGATTTTCCTCAGCGAAAATCTCCAGCTCTGTGTGTTCATTGACACGCAGATCCAGCTTCCAGTCCTTGCGCTCCGGGCGATAATTTTCCCTGATAACAGAGAAGCCCAATTTGTTCACATAAAAATCCTTTGCAGCTTCAAAAGCGGCTAGAACATTTGAGTTGAATAAATTCATATCTTGTTGGTACGGCTGTATTGCTGTTGCTACAACATTCAAAGATTTTGTCATTGAGCCCACTGCATTATCGGGAACTATTGTCTGGGCCACAGAAGATAGAGATGCCGCAACAAGCCCCAAGCTATTTTGATCTATTAAATTATGATATGGTTGCAAAGCATCTTGCAGGGGCTGTAAAGCTTGAATCAATGGTGCCTGTTGAATTCTTATTTGTTCTGCAGGATCTGCGGCAATTTGCATAGCCGGAGTATTAAAAATATGTGCCTCTCGTTCTTCCATTCTTTTTATGGCTTTATCATAGGCAGTTTCCGAAGGATGAATGGAATCCTCGTCTGATTTTTTTGTCATTCATATCCCTCTCACATATTTTTTCTGTAGTTCTTCACATCTCAGCCAATCCTTAGATTGTTGCCTGCTGCTCACCGCGTAGAGGTGTGTGATTATTAGAGCAGCAAGAGCCACGGTCTCCCGTGGCCCCAGAGTCAGGGTCCCACCTGAGACACAGTCAGTCTCGTTTACCCCAGTATATCATATTATTCTCTATTTTGACAGCCTTTCGTGTACTTTCTTTCCCACTATGTAACACAGTCCACCAAGCATACCGCCAAGCGTGTTGTACACGATGTCTGACACTTGGAATGTCCCCAGTCGAAGCAGCAACTGCAGCATCTCGATGCTCACGGAGAAGATCAGGCCAAGCTTTGTGCTTTTCCATACTACACCCTTCTCAACATCAAACGTCCACATCACCATCCCGGTGAACGGCATCATCAGGATCACATTCTCGATGCACTCGGTCGTCAGCTGTCTTTCTCCGTTCACCGTTTCCCAGATGCCCCAGCCGCCCATTACATCGGACAAAGGATTCATCCACAAGTCCCAATTCAATAGCGTCCGGAACAGGATCATTGAGGTGACAAAAACAAGCAAGAATAACTTTCTAAAAAAAGAGGATACTTTGAATGCAGTAAACCATGTATGGATTGCTGCTTTCCAACCTTTTCCGGCTTCAGACGGGTAATAGGCATAAAGGTAAAAAAACAGAGCAAAAAAAGAAAGCAAGCATGAAAAGCCAAAAGGTTTATATAGAGCTGCTAGAATATTAGTAAGGATTTTTTTGGTAATAATTAAAAGCTGACTCATTTTTACTTTTCTCCTTGATTTCTTTCAGACAACAGCTCAACGCATCCTATTTTAGTCAGAAGCGGAATACTTCGACCTTTTTATAATGTTCAGGCTATTCTGATCATGTTACTTTAAGTGAGCCAACTTGCTTTTTGCCTCATTAATAATGAACTTTGTCTCCTTAGGAAAAGAAATCCATGTCACAACCATTATTTCAAAAATATAAATGAAAAATCCAGGGATAGCACTAAAACAAAATCCACATACTAAAAAAGCGCACGTCTGAATAAAAGGATACAGCTTTTCCTTGGTGTTATATTTTATCCACTTAAAATCAGGTAAACATAAAAAGTACCAGCATACAGCCGATAGCAATGTACCCACTGCAAAACTTTCCTTTACCTTATAAAGGTTATAGCATATTACATTAAACACAAATCCCACAACAATAATCGCTGTGAGTTTTATAAAATAAATACTCTGCTTTTTTTGTGCCTTATAGAGATTGACGTAAATGCTTTTTATGACAATATAAAAAATCTGTGCCGCAAAAAGCAAAAACATCACCTTAGCAGAATCGATATATTTTGTTAAATATACTTCCAAAATAAATCTAGCAGGAAATGCACAGGATACAATCAATGCGGCAAAAATCATCACATAATTTCTTGCTTTTCTTACCTTAACTTCATCTGTTGCCTTACAAAAGTAATTATATAATGTAGTTGTAACAGGTGTGACTGCGACATTCATAAAGTTCTCCATGCTAACAGCAAATGAGTACTGTGCAAATGCAAGCGTAGTCATAAGAGCTTTTACAAACCATCGATCCATACTCGTAAGCACAACAGATGACAAATTTCCGACTGTCAGCAAAATGCCACCTTTAATATTATTTATTAACTCATTTAAAGAGAACGAAGTTCCTCTATGCTCACCTGCAACAAGTTTTCTGCAATTCAATTCCAAAGCAATCCAGACGATAAAATACACAATAACATTGCTCAATAGAAAACATTGTGCGTTATCTGTTTTGATTAAGTATATCCACATCATGTTTGCAAAAAAAATCAAAATCGTATTTGCATTCATGATTTTTCCGTAAAGCGAAAACTCTCCTGTTGCCTGATAAAGTTGTTTAAAATAATTAGCCAAATTTAATGGAAGAATTGAAAGCGCAAAGAATGCTAAAACCTCTCGCCTCAGAAAGAGCGCAACAATAGTACAAATCAAAGTAACAAAAATTTCAAAGAATCTCAATGTCGATAGATTTGTCTTTAAATCTTCCCCGCGAATTTCCTTAACATTTTTTCCTCCGTATTTCAAGTACATTCCATCGACAAAGCCAAAGTGAAACAGACCTGCATAACTTACATAAAGCTGAAATGTCTTTATCGTTGCGTAGCTTTCCACGCTTAATTCCTTTGGAAGGACAAAATTTGTTATCAGGTTAAATCCCAAATTGATAAAATTTGCTATAAGGACGTACATCAGTCCTTTTTTCAGTGATGTTGACATTATAGACTTTCTCTTCCTTTATTTTTATGAAGATCGAATGCTCTCAATCTTCAATTTCACTTTATATCGTATTAAACACGATTCGAAGTTTTACTTTTTCAAATGTTCTCTTGGTTGTTTTCTTTTTATTATATGGGAGCATCAAAATCTTCAATTTATATTTCAAATTTTCTTTGTATTCTGCAAAAGTTATAAAAGCTTCTTTTGTTTTTTCTGGCATCATCTCGGAATACCCTTTTAGTATTTCCTTCGCCATATCACTTCTAAGGACATTTTTATTTTTAACGATCCCCATCAGTGTATCTTTCAAAGAATGCCTTTGTGCTCCCAAAACATTTGCATCATGCTGTCTATACATGATATAAGCATTCTGATCTGAATAAAAAAAGCCATTCACAGCAAGACACACAAAGCTGATCCAGCTATCATGCATACTAATTACAGAAGGCTTGTATTGTTTCAGCTTTTCCATCAGTGCTTTATTAAACACAAACGTACATCCTGGTGTTCCGTATGTCAGAATATCATACAATGGATTTTTAAATGTATTATCTGTAAACGATTTTCGGATAAATGTCAAGTCTTTGCCCACCACTTCAACTGCACTACTGTATAAAGCAGGCTTGTCTATATTTTCAATACATTTTACAGCAGAAATGATTTTTTCTTCTTTCCAGACATCATCCTGATCACACAGCGCATAATAATCGTAATTTATATCCGCTTTCCAAATCAAGTCCAGAAAACTTTTTGCCGGTTTTAAATTATTTCCTCCATAAACTTTAACCCTGTCATAGCTTTTCAATGTTTCAACCGTTTTATCTGTAGAACCATCGTCACGCGCAAGAATATCAACATATATGTCCTTCTGTGCTAGTACGCTTTCCAATAGTTCCGGTAAATATTTTTCACCATTATATGTAGATAATAATATTAAGCATCGATACATACTAAACCTCTCAAATTATTCGCTTACAATTGCTTGTGCTTTCGCATTATAAATTATATATAAAGCTATTATCACCCAAAGCAACTGCGATACATCAGCAACAGACAACATTACCGCCACATAGGACACAAAACAGAGAAAAAAGCTGTTATTCATGTTTCTTGAGTTTTTGAATGTCGCTTTTTTCCAAGAAGATTTAAGAAGCGAGTAGAATAAGCTAAAACATGCAATTCCACCTAACAAACCTTCCTCTACAAAATATCCAACATAACCGTTATCAATGGTATCTCTTACCTGCCATATTCCACTTATACGATAACTTAATTTTCCTCGCGTATGGCAACTTGCTCCCAATCCAAATATCGCATTGTGCATGAGCATCCAGGTGATACCCGATAATTGTATCATTCTTGACGAAAGCCCCGTCGAAGAATTGCCACCAAAGTTTTCAATCGTCTCGCCACTATCCCCAAACGCTATAATTACTGATTTAATTATGTTTGTAAATTGTTGCGAAACAGTCGGCACAGTAACCGAAATCAAAAAAACCAAACAAGCAATTACACAACCTGCACAAAGAATTTTATTTCTTGTTTTTTTATCTGTAATAAGTATAAACACCAACAGCAACGCAAGCAGTACAACAATTGTTCCTCTTGACTCTGTTAAGAATGCTGCGACAATATTTAGACCAAGAATACATCCATTCCACATTCTTCTTTCATTTTGCCACATATACAATGCTAAGGGGATAATAAGCGCACAATACATTGCATAGTATACCGGATGCCCAAATGTAGCTTCTGCACGAATGATGCCCATTCTTACCGTAGACACCATTAAAACGTTCCGAGATACCGTATTCAAAGAATAAAACAAATTCGACCCAATCAGAACATTGATAATGCTGATAACTGCTATTATTCCACTTGCATCTACGATTGTTTTCACGCACAGATACACATCTTCTTGATCCTGTATAATTTGACAAATCAAGACAAGCAATAGCAATTGCTCTACAATGACTGTAAACTCCGTATTGATTGCAGCAGATAAGCTAGAGACATAATATCCATTTGCCAAAATTCTTGCTGCAAAATAAATAATCAACGGCCAATATAGACCAGCTGCTTTCAAGGGTTTCCTAATTAGTTTTATTTTTTTGTTTCGGAAACATACACATAGAAGAAGTATCAGCAACAAAATTCTGCTGGCCTTGAGTAATGGAAGCCCGCCGCCCAATTCGATAGCAAAATAATCAGGCAATACTGGATAAAACGCCATGAAAAACAAAATAAATTTTTTGTTTCCTTTCAGTGCAACCAATAGTGCAACCACTATAAAAAATACTAAAAACAGCATCGTTTTATTTCTCCATATTACATTCTTTCCATCCTATATTTTTACTTGTTTTTAATTTTACCAGCCATCTTCTTAATATTTCTCTTCAACCCTTTTGGAAGCATTCCGGAAACCGTATATTTCAAGATATCCTTCTTATAGTTTTTATGGAAATAGCGGTCAACCGCTTCATAGCCTTCTTTCTGGTACAATTCCAGAATCTGCTCACGTTTCGGGCTGTACTTGCTGGGCGAATGCAGCTGGTCGTTATGCCGTGCAACTTTCTCAAAGTCTGAGGTCATCAGGACGAACTGACCTTCGCACTGCTCCAACGTAGCTTTTCCTTGATTGGTATTGACTAAAATGCAAGAAACGCCTTTCCCATTAGAAAGTCCCTGCTTTTCATCATAAGACGGGTATTCTTCATGAAATCCCCAAAAATCACCCAAAGTCAAATCTCCAACGCGCTTCTCTGAAGCAAAGGGGCAGGAATAGCAATTTTTGCGGTATGTGAATGACCTCAAAAAGAAATTGAAGTAGGAAAGTAAATTTCCTACAATTATTTTTTCTTGCTGTTCGCCATTTTTATTTTTATAGACACTCCGGGTAATCATCCCCTGACCTTTGCTCTTGTCCCGGAAATAAAACTCGGTGATTGTTCCACCCAGTTTCTTCCCGTAGTCTTCCATAAAGCTCTGGAAAAATCGTTTGCTTGGAACTCCATGACAAATAATGTCCACTGTGAGCAGATTTTCATAATCTTTTTTCAGATACTGCTTTAAGCCTGCAATCTGACAAGGTGTTCCAGAAAAAAGAACACTTTTTCCATCCAACAGATCTTTTTTTGCCTGTGCATAGGTATCCCCAATCGCACTTTGCACATATTTCGACCCTTGCAGTTCAGTCAATCTTTCCACTGTATCAATGCGGAGATGCTTTGGCTCCAATTTTCCATTTTCCAGAGGAAGTGCAGCACCATATACCACACCACCTTTTTTCAACACATTCTCTGCGAGGACAGCAAATGCTCCGCCAGATGCAGACTTTCGCAGCAAATTGTCATTGCTCGATGCAGCTGCATAGACTGCTTCAGACTTCTGCATCAGAGGTTGCATTTGATAACCGCAAGCCTTTTTGCAGGCACCGCATCCAATACACAAATTTTGATCGATTTCTGGATAAACAAAACCGACTTCATCTTCCGCCATTCGAATCGCATTCTTGGGACAAACGTTCATACACGCCCCGCAGCCGCAGCAATCCTTTTTATCGTCAAATAAAACGATCGAACTCATGATTTATCTCCTGTAAGAAAGTCATCTGCTTCCTGAATCTTTTGTGCAATATAGTTTCTAGTTTCCGTGTAATCCATTGGCGTATCCAACAGTGGGATAAATTCATCTTCGCATCCCACCTTCAAAAGTCGAGAGGCGATCCTCATATCGGATAAAAGCGAGCGAATCTTATTGATTCGATTTTTCTCTGTTGGATAGCACAAAACCGATTTGCTGTACTTAATAGAAAAGACTGTCCCATGAAATGTTCCAGTAATAACTTTTTCTGCATTCCGAAACAAATCAACCCACTCATATGGAGTCAAGTCAATAAATCCTTCATCATAGAATGTCTTGTAATCACCCGCACCAATGATCTTCAAATCATTTTTCTTTGCATATTCCTGTAGCTGTTTCGCCATCGGTTCTGTTAATTTGCAGTCATAGATCAGAATATACCGGTACGGCTTCGGCTTGATATTTTCCCTTTCAATATCCATATCAAAATTATAGAGAAAAGTCGGATCAAGCATTTTTTCAGCTTTTCTTCCGCAGGCCCTCTCAACAAATTTTAAAGATTCCACATCACGACCAGATATCCGATCAAGGTGTTTCAAGCCCGAAAAGACATCCTCCGGCACAGCGGTTTCTTCGGTTACTGCGCCAACACTCGGTGCATAAGCAATTGTCCGCTGATTTTCAAGTCCCGTACCAAATTTCAAAGGATGGTACCCAGATCCACACAGATTCCAAATTTCATCACTGCCAAGAACGATAAGATCCAATTTCAAATCGATTATCTCCTTGGCAGTCTTTACCGAGCGAGTCCTCGGAATACTGCGTTCATATTTTGTGAATGTTCTTAACTGTCGGATTTTTTCCACATAGGTAGAAAGCGTATCAACTCCCGGACGAAAGTGAAGAATATGGATGATATTTCTTCTCCAGTGCTTTTGATTTACATAATTGATGACCCTCACTTCTGCTTCAGGATATAGCCTTTGTAGCGTTTCATACATTCCCTTCATCTGAAGGAATGCACCATAATTTTTAACGTAATGATGTGTTAAAATTCCTATTCTCATTTTTTTGCCATTCCTATCGCATCTTTTAAATACTGCTTGCTGCTCTGCCGATTCTGTTCTATGACATCATACACTTTTTCATAGTTGATTTCCGACTTCATACTTTCTAAATCGAAGCAAAAATCCTCTTTGATAGGGCGGTTTGTAATCTGAAGTTCACTCAGCAAGGCTGTTACTTTTTTAATTCGGCTTTCATTTGTCAGATATACCTTAAACTGCCTGCGATTCAGAATAGAGAATACTGCACCGTGAAAAGTCCCAGTAAACACAAACTCCGCATTTCGGAACATTTCCACCCACTCAAATGGTGTCAGATTTACAGTAACTTCTGAATATCGTTTGTCGCATTCACCCGCGCCATAAACCGCCAGACCATGCTCTTTTGCATAAGAAAAAATTTGATTTAAAATATTTTCCGGTAGATTTTCGCAGTAGTAAAACAGAATATATGGCTTTCTTTTTGCTTTCAATTCTGCCCGTGGAAATTCGGCCAAAAAAGTAGGATCTAAAACTCGTTTTGGTGCGTTCCCTGTTACCTGTTCTACCAGCTGCTCTGTCAGGTCATCTCGCGCAGAAATCCGCTTAAACTTTCTGATACCATCAATAACATACTGCGGAATTGCTTCATCCGCTGCCGTCTTTCCTACACTCGGCGCATATGCAATCAAATTTTTACATGTTAGTCCTACACCAAATTTAAGTTCAGCATTTCCCTTTGTATCTCTGTAGTTCCACACTTCATCACTGCCAACAACAATGCAGTCAAATTCTAATTCATTGATCTGTCGAGCATTAAAACATCTTTTGGAAAGGACCATTTCTTGATTTCTTGCTTTCGCAAAAGTATTCGGAAGTTGAACCTTAGCAAACCATTCTTTCAGCGTTTCTCTATTTTTATAAAATCGAAACCACCCACCGGCATTGATGATATAATGTTTTACGTTTACATAATCTATAATCTGCACTTCATCTTCGGGAAATAGTTCTGAAATTGCTTTTCTTAGTGCCCACGCCTGTAAAAAAGCACCATAATTGTTGATATACTGATGTGTTAATATTCCGATCTTCATTTCACTTCTCCAGCAAGTTGTAAATATCTCTCCTGCAGTTTCTTCGCTTCAAATGCAATATTATAGTGGTGTTCTGTAATCAACTTCGTGTTGTCATTACGCTCATTCTGCTGCAACGCATCACATAGTGTTTTTGCCCATACAGAAACAGATTCTGTGAGCGGAACAAATTTTGCGTGCTGTGACAACCCAATTTCTCTTGTAATTGCTGACGAAAAGACACACGGAAGGTCCGCTGCCTGAGCCTCTACGCCCACAACCGGAAGGCCTTCCCAGATTGACGGCAAAACAAAGCAGTCAAATGCTTGATACCACTCATTGGCGTTTCCAACATTTCCAACGAAGGTTACATGCTCACTGATACCAAGGTCTGCCGTCTTTCTTTTAATTTCATCCATCAGTTCACCATCGCCTAATAGAACAAGATGTGCCTGAGAATCAATTTTTAAGACCTCTGCAAAAACATCCACTAAGAATATATGGTTTTTTTGTGCCATAAAGCGTCCAACATGCCCCACAACGTGTTTGTTTTCCAGATCGTTTTCCTTGCGAATCTTATTACGAATTTCTGGGTTATAGATAAAGCGCTCGACGTCTATTGCATTTGGAATCAGCACATAGTCATTTTCATCTACCACTTTTTGTCCAAAATAGCATTTTGCAGCCTCGACACCACAAGAAAAATGATGCGTCATATTTGTGGGAAGGCAAGCCTTACAAACAAGCTTGATTGGAAGCTTCCAGTCTTTCGTTATGCTTGCTCCATGTGCATGAAAAATGCGCACAGGAATTTTGCTCACTTTGGCAGCATGAAGTGCATACACGCCAAGTGCCCCATTGTGCGCCTCAACGATTTTATATTCCGGATGTTCTTGAAACAGTTCTCGCATGTATTTCAAGTACACAGGATACTTGGCCGGATTCAATCCCGGTGTATGATAAATTCTACCGCCCATAGATTTTATTTCATCGTCATACGCTCCCGGTTTTTTCTTATTGCATAAAAAATCGAATTGAACTTTTGACTTATCCATATATCGATAATAGTTCATCAGCATCGTCTCAATACCAGCACGATCCATATTGCTGACAGAATGAAGAATTCTTATCATTGCCTTTTCTCCTTATAAATTTCTTTTCACAATACGAGTTACGTACTGTCTTTCTGCTGATAAATATTTTCTCAGCAATTCAAGTGTCAACCGTTATATTCTATGTTCTATTTCACTACCTCTGTTCAGATGCAGCACTTCCAATGTGTTGTTCATAAACCAGAGTGCTCCATACAAACGCAGTTAGTGATACTGAAAGTTCTTATGATAAAATCATCTGCTGTTGCTAAACCTAGGTAGCGAGATTAAAATTGCTCTCGCAGATCCACCCACCTCTTGAAAAGTACCGTAAACGCGCTATTTTTCCGGCGTTTTCACTATGTACATCTCACCACCTGCGTTCGGTTAGAGGAGATTATTTATTATCAACACTCTCATCTATTATTTTCTCCTGTACAGTTTCATCGTTTCCTTTACAACTTCATCCCAGTTATATTTCTCGCAGATAAAGTCAGCTGTCTGATTCTTCATTTTCATAACCATTTCAGGATGGTCACAGGCATCTTGCAATTTTTCTCGCAAGTCCTCTACATCTGACTTTTTGAAAATCAATGCCTTATCTTCCACAACCTCTGCGCACTCCGGAATATCCGAAACCAAACAGCAGTTGCCGTAGCTCATTGCCTCCAGCAGACTTAATGGCATTCCTTCCAGATCAGACGGCAGAGTATAGATATAGGCGTTACTGTATAGTTCATCCAGCATCGCCCCCTGCACGAAGCCGGTAAAGAGTATCCGATCGTCACCCTTCGCCAGTTCCTTCAATTCATCCATAAAGGAATCCGTATCACTGGAACCGCCCGCGATGACCAGTTTTTTATCCGTCTTGACATTCTTGAAAGCCTCGACCAGATATCGAATGCCCTTCTCCGGCACCAGACGCCCGAGGAACAATATGTAGGAGTCTTTTTTCAGCCCAAACTTATCTGTAATCAGTTTTGCTTCCCGAATCTCTGGCCTATTCACACCATTGGGGATGAAGTGAGTTTCTCTGTCATAGGTTTCCTTGAAATAGTCCTGCACGCCTTTGCTCAGAACAATGACCTCGTCCGCATATTTCACAGCGTTCTTTTCGCCTTGGTGGATAAATTTAGAGCCAAGTCCTGATTGCCATTTCTCGCGCTGCCAATCAATGCCATGGACGGTAACAACAACTCTTTTCCCAAACATCTTCGGCAGCCATGCAAAGAACGCTGGTCCTTCGGCGTGGATGTGCACCACATCGTATTTTCCAAATGCACTATAAAGTGCCGCAAATGCGGAGGAGCTGACTGCCGCAAGTCCCCCTGATGTCAAGATAGGGGCGAAAACTTTTTAGAAAAAATCGCAAAAAAATAAGCCCTACAAGGCTTTCCGTCAGTTCTGAACCGACTTGAGCCTTGTAGGGCTTTACTCGCTATTCTATTTTCAATAGTTACTTATCGAATCCAATCCATCAATTTTCTTACGCCGCTTATCACACTGGCATAATCAATTTCTGCTGCATACGAGTATTTCTTCTGATATGCTCTCCACAGCACTTGAAGCTGTTCATCTGCTTCAATAATTTTGATAATCTCCTCGGCCTGCTCCTGCAGATGATCTGTTCCTCTCTTTTTACAAGTTGCTGCAAAAGCATCTTTCAAAACAGCCTTATTGACTTTATCTTCGTATGTATCAAGCAGCATCCGTATATCGTAAAAATCTCTCATTCGGGTATTTAAGATGCCCCTCGCTAAAACCGTCTGCAACTTCTCGGCTAATATAGTTTCCAAATTATACGACCATAGACTGATAGAACGATCTTCCAGCAAGAGATCATAATTGAACTCGATTGCCCGTGGGGTAATCACGTCGCCCGTGGAAATATCAATTTTCAAGGGCGTAATCAATCTTCCCACATTGGCGTTCATGGTAACGCGGATTCCCGGATACTCCATTTCATCCATAATATTGGAAACGTCTTTAACCTCAAAAGAAACACCGTCGTCAAGGTCAATATCTTTGACCTGATTGACAACTCGCAGAGCATCCTCCGCAGACAGATTTAGATTATTCATGCTGGTGTCAATGTCCATCGTGGAACGATGCGCAACGCCAATCATTGCCGTAACCAGTATTCCACCTTTGATAATGAAGTTATCCCGATATTCTGATTGTGTCAGCCTTTCCAGAAAACGCTCCATCATATAGATTCGCATGAGTGTCCTTGCGTCTGCATTGTTCTGTTTTGCAACGCTCTTGATACGCCCTTTTATCTGTTCAGGTGTAAATCCCATTTACAGTAGTACCTCCATATAATTTCGGATGATCTTATCCACTCGAAATAGCTTTGCATACTTCATCAGTTTATTAAGGTCCTTATCTTTTCTCCCGACATACGCTTTTAATACTGCATTGAAATCCTGTACTTCTATAGAACTTCTACTCCGCACCAAGTCGCAAATTGTCCGTTCCAAATCGTACATAGGAATTTCATTTCCCTGATTGCTTTTTACGATTTGCTTGCCAACGTCAAGAAGTTCCTTTTTTACTGTATAAACCTTATAGCCATCCTCTTTCAAGCGGTGAACATTATATCCACTATAAATCGTGAGTGTATGAACAAGCGGTTCCCGATCTGTCAGCCCATAATAATAGAACGCTTCATCATGAGAAAACACTCCCATCGGGCAGCGGCGGTGCAGCATTTCTAATTCGTCAATCCAAGTATCTTTTGCTGCGTATACGCCATGTCCGACTTGTTCGTATTCATTGGCCTTTACATATTTATAAAATTCAAATTTCGTTAAGCCTACTTTTGTTGCAAGCTGCGGTGTTAAAATCTCATGTGTTCGAGCCAAATTGTTCATGTTCATTATAAGCGTCACCTCACTTTCGTGCTTATATTGTATTCCAAATGAGCACAAAAGTCAATGTGAATTTTCTTTTGTACTCATTTTATTTGCAATATTAGCACGTTCGTCCGCTTAGACTTGCTTGATGCTCCCTATTCAACGTGCTATACTTAAATTATAAAAATCAATCAAGGGAGTGCATTTGTCATGAGCAAACGACTTGTTGCTTACTTCTCTGCCAGCGGCGTTACTGCAAAGGTTGCTGAAAATTTGGCTGATGCTATCGGTGCAGACATTTTTGAGATTCAGCCGGAAGTTCCGTACACCAAGGCCGATCTGAACTGGATGGACAAGAAATCCCGCAGCACCATCGAAATGAGCGATCCTACCTCTCGCCCTGCCATCGCTGCCAAGCGTGATAACATGGACGAATACGACACCATCTTTGTCGGATTTCCTATCTGGTGGTATATTGCTCCGACGATCATCAATACATTTCTGGAAAGCTACAACCTAAAAGGTAAAACCATCATCCCCTTTGCCACATCTGGCGGCAGCGGTATGGGCAAGACCAACGAAAAACTCGCGCCAAGCTGCCCCGGTGCCAAACTCCTGCACGGCAAGGTATTCAATGCTTACTCCAGCAAAGCCGACTTGTCTGCATGGGTGGAAACCCTTAGCCTCTAATAGACACATTCCTGCGGAATGAAATACCCGCCTGGTCGAGAAGATTTTCTGAATCCTCTCACCCAGACGGGTATTCTTTTTCTTATACCACTTCTTCCATCCAATTATGCGCCATACTTTTCCAACGCTCTCCGAATCACATCCTCACAGTTGAACTCTATTTTCATCGTTTGATCGTCATACAGATAAACCATGCTCACAAAAGCATCCACACATTCTTTTGTCAGCCCGCCGATGTACGTTT
>ENA-UOJO01002968-UOJO01002968.1-human-gut-metagenome-genome-assembly--contig:-P57-NODE-2968-length-16672-cov-17.324668_pt1 | contig 16672 bp, 17 predicted proteins | sample MGYA00242351_ERZ723898 | MGnify/ENA metagenome assembly ERZ723898 | reverse complement strand
CACAACCCGGAACCTTTTCGTGGCCTGAATGGCTCAGAAGGGTTCCGGGTTTCTGCTTTTTTACGCAGGATGCCGATGCGTTTTTATTTTGTAGCAGATATGCTGTATCCGTAAACATCACACTTTATTCCGGTGCCGCTTTGGAATGGGCACGCTGAGCACCAGTGTGATGCCGATGGCCAGCGCAACGGCTACCTTAAAGGTGCTGATGCCGTTGGAAAGGGCCAGCGCATTGTTGCCCTGTATAAAATAGTAGGCGGTGTAGTAGATGCCCGCGCCGGGCACCAGCGGGAAGATGCCGGCCAGCAGAAAGATGGTGACCGGCGTTTTGAGCACGATGGCGAAGATACGGGCCAGCAGCGTCAGCGGGATGACGGCCAGCAGCGAGGCGGCAAAGCTTTCCAGCCCGAAGAGGACGGCCAGCTCGTAAATGAACCAGCCCATCGCGCCGACAAGGCCACAGTAGGGCAGGGTACGCTTAGGGGAGGCAAAGAGAACGGCAAAGCTCAGGGTGCCCGCCCCGGCGATGAAGAACTGGGCCACCAGCTGGCCGATCTGCTCGCTCGTCAACAGAAGTTCGCTCATGCGGCCACCACCCCCGTCCATGCGGCATAGGCCCCCAGCACCAGACCGGTGCCGATGGCGATGCTGGCTGCGATGAGCAGCGCGTCGATCATCCGGATGGTGCCGGAAAGATAATCGCCCTGCACAAAATCCCGGATGCCCATGGTGAACGCGATGCCGGGCGTGAGGATCATCAGGGTGCCGATGATGGCATGGCTGGCCTCGGTGTGGAGCAGGTGGCAGCCCAGAATGCAGAGGATGGTGATGAGCGAAGCGGTGGAGATGGTGCGGAACCCGCCGCCTATGGGGTGCCGCCCGCAGAACAGCAGATAGGCGTTGGCCGCACAGCCCGCCACCGCAGCGACCAGCGCGGCCCGCAGGGTGCCGCCGAAGATGAGCGCGAAGCAGAACGCGCCCGAAAGCCCAGCCAGAAGCTGCACCCGGCCCTTCGGGAAGGGAATGTTCTGCGCCTGCACCAGGCGGCTCTCGGCTTCGTCGATGGTGGTCACGTTGCCCTCTGCGATCTGACGGGACAGCTGGTTCACCGCAGCCACCCGGCCCAGATGGGTCGTGCGGGTGGGCACGTTGCGCACCTCGCTGATCTCGGCCGTGCCGGCACTGGCAAAAATGCCGTTGGTCAATACATATACATGAAATTCCCGCAGATGGAAGCTGCGCGCCATGATCTCCATGGTCTGCTCCACGCGGAAGACTTCCGCGCCGTTTTCCAGCAGCGTCTGCCCGGCCGCCATAATGAAATCCATGATGCGGCGGCGCTGTTCTGCGTCGGGATACAATTCCCTGCCGTTCATTGCGTCTCTCCTTACTGTGCCGCAAAGGGCATACGTTCTTGATTTATAAGATAGCATGTCTTGCCCTCTCAGTCAACGCCTTTGGCGTTGCCAGCTCTCCCGCAGGGCGAGCCACTGGCGAACCGGTCTTGGCCGTGCTGACTGCACAGGCCCATGCTGCCGGAAGGTGACGGGCCTTGCTGCTCAGGCAAACGGCTGCTGACAATGAGGACAGGGCCCAGCCGTTCAGGAGCCGCAGGCGGCAGTGCGCAGGTCTGCCCGGCCTGCCAAGGGCTCTCCTTTTGGGAGAGCTGGCCGCAAAGCGGCCTGAGAGGGTATTCCCTACCAAAAAACTTCGTTGAAAGGGTTGACAAATGCCGAAAAGGGGATTAGAATAAAGTCAATATCACAAAAATGGCTGTGAAGAGAAGAGTAGGTTTTCGCATTGATCCTTCCAGAGAGCCCGGGCGGTGGAAAAGGGCAGGAAACAGGGAACTGAAAATGGTCTCGGAGCCGCGGGGGCGAAGTGCAAGAGTGCTAAGCCTGCGACGGGAGCGCCCGTTACAGCGTCCGGTTGTCGCGTTGCAAAACGCCGCAGCAGTGAGGCTGTCTCTGTGAGGGGACAGTAAACCAAGGTGGTACCACGGAAGTTTTACGCTTTCGTCCTTGTGGGTGTATGCCCGCTGAGGACGGAAGCGTTTTTTATTTTGCTTCCGGTGCAAAAGGGTGCGGATTGTGCCGCACCGCACAAAAACATTTTTGTAAAAGTAGAGAGGGAAAACAAAATGTCTAAGATCACTCGTCGCAATTTTCTGAAAGTTTCCGGCGTGGCCGCTGCTGCCGCTGCCCTGACCGCCTGCGGCGGCTCTTCCTCCACCGCAAGCTCCGCCGCTTCCGGCGCTGCATCCTCTGAGGCTGCCTCCACCGCTGCCAAGCTGGACAAGATCAAGGTCGCTGTTCCCAACGACACCACCAACGAGGCCCGCGCTCTGACCCTGCTGGAGAAGAACGGCTTCTTCAAGCTGAAGGCTGACGCCGGCCTGACCGCCACCAAGAATGACATCGAGGAGAACCCCCTGAACGTCACCGTCGATGAGGTCGAGGCTGCTCAGGTGCCCAACGTCCTGCAGGACGAGGACTACGCCGTCATCAACTCCAACTACGCCATCTCCGCCGGCCTGGACCCCATCAACGATGCTCTGGCCATGGAGGACGGCACCTCTGCTTACGTCAACGTTCTGGTCTGCAAGGAAGGCAACGAGGAGGAGCCCAAGATCAAGGCTCTGGTGGCCGCTCTGCAGAGCCAGCAGGTGAAGGACTTCATGGAGGAGAACTACAAGGGTGCTGTGGTCTCCGTTGTCGAGAACCCCACCGACGGCTACGACTCCTCCATTGATTACGACGCACTGAACGGCGAGACCGTCAGCTGCGCTGCTACCCCGGCTCCCCACTGCGAGGTGCTGGAGATCTGCAAGGACATTCTGGCTGCCAAGGGCATCACCCTGGACATCCAGGAGTTCGACGACTACATCCAGCCCAACAACGTGGTTGAGGACGGCCAGATCGACACCAACTACTTCCAGCATCAGCCGTATCTGGACGACTTCAATGCAGAGCACGGCACCCACCTGGTGACCGTTGCCGGCATCCACGTGGAGCCCATGGGCATCTACGGCGGCAAGCAGGACAGCCTGGCACCGATCGAGGGCTAAGCCTAAAAAGGAGCAATTTCTGTGATTGAGATCAAACACCTTTCCAAGACCTTCCAGATGAAGGACGGCGCGGTGAACGCGCTGAAAGACATCAACCTGACCATTCCGGATGGTTCCATCTACGGCATCATCGGCATGTCCGGTGCGGGCAAATCCACGCTGGTGCGCTGCATCAACCTGCTGGAACGCCCCACCGAGGGCAGCGTCGTCATTGACGGCGTGGAGATGGAAACGCTCTCGCCCGCCGAGCTGCGCGCCCGCCGCCGGGAGATCACGATGATCTTCCAGCAGTTCAACCTGTTGATGCAACGCAGCTGCCTGAAGAACATCTGCTTCCCCATGGAGCTGGCCGGGGTGAAGAAGGCCGACGCCGAAAAGCGCGCCCGTGAACTTCTGGAGATGGTGGGCCTGCCCGACAAGGCCAACGCCTACCCGGCCCAGCTGTCCGGCGGCCAGAAGCAGCGCATCGCCATTGCCCGTGCACTGGCGACGAATCCCAAAGTCCTGCTCTGCGACGAGGCCACCAGTGCGCTGGACCCCAACACCACTCACTCCATTCTGACCCTTATCAAGGACATCAACCGGAAGCTGGGCATCACGGTTGTGGTCATCACCCACCAGATGAGCGTTGTGGAAGAGATCTGCGATCACGTTGCCATTCTGGACGGCGGCGTTGTGGTGGAGGAAGGCTCCGTGCAGGAGATCTTCTCGAACCCCAAAACGCCCGCAGCAAGGCGTCTGGTGGCTCCCAATGGCGGCAGTGCTGCGCGGGACCTTTCCAGCTTTGCACCGGACGACCATGTGGTGCGCGTCACCTTCAACGGTTCGTCCACGGCAAAGCCGCTGGTGGCAAGCCTTGCCGCAGAAAAAGGCATTCTGGTGTCGGTGCTCAGCGCCGATACCCGCGACCTGAGCGGCCAGTGCTACGGCTCCATGCTGCTCAAGCTGCCCGCTGACCTGGATGAAGCAAAACAGGCTGCTGCCTACATGCGGGCGCAGCCCGGCATTACGGTGGAGGAGGTGACCGGAGAATGACCATTGCAGATTATGGCTTTGCCATCTGGGAGACCTTCTATGTGACGTTGCTCTCCACCGCGTTCTCTCTGGTCATCGGCCTGCCGCTGGGTGTGCTGCTGGTGGCCGGTGATAAGGACGGCATTCTGCCCCTGCCCGGCTGGCTGATGCACCTGCTGAATATCATCATCAACATCCTGCGCAGCGTCCCGTTCCTGATCCTGATGATCTGCGTTTTCCCGCTGACCCGCCTCATCGTGGGCACGACGGTCGGCACCAAAGCCACCATCGTGCCGCTGGTGGTCGCAGCCTTCCCGTTCGTGGCGCGTCTGGTGGAGACCAGCCTGCGCGAGCTGGACGAGGGCGTGGTGGAAGCGGCCCAGAGCATGGGCGCAACGCCGTTCCAGATCATCACCAAGGTCATGATCCCGGAGTGTCTGCCGGGCCTCATTTCCAGCATGACCACGGCCCTGACCACCATTCTGGGCTACTCGGCCATGTCCGGCGTCATCGGCGGCGGCGGTCTGGGCAAGATCGCGCTGTCCTATGGCTACTACCGCTACCAGACGAACATCATGATCGTCTGCGTCATCCTGCTGGTGCTGCTGGTGCAGGTCTTCCAGACCGCCGGCACCCTGTGGGCCACCCGGAGCGATAAGCGGCTGCGCAAGTAAAAAAAAGCTGCCCTTCGGCAGGGAAAAATTTAACGTTTCAATTCCCCGCCGGAGGTCTGTCTTCCGGCGGGGAATTGTGCTATTCCGACCAACCCAGTAAAGGAGTATGTAACAATGAACCGTGATACCATCTGTGTGCAGGGCGGTTATACGCCCGGCAACGGCGAGCCCCGCCAGATCCCCATCATCCAGTCCACCACCTTCAAATACGCCACCAGCGAGGATATGGGCAAGCTGTTCGACCTGGAGGCCGACGGCTATTTCTATTCCCGTTTGCAGAACCCCACCTGCGACCTGGTGGCCAAGAAGATCTGCGAGCTGGAGGGCGGCACGGCCGCGATGCTGACCAGCAGCGGTCAGGCCGCCAACTTCTTCGCGCTGTTCAATCTCTGTGAGGCGGGCGACCACATCGTGGCGTCCAGCACCATCTACGGCGGCACCTTCAACCTCATCTCTGTCACCATGAAGAAGATGGGCATTGAGGCCACCTTTGTGGACCCGCTGTGCACCGAGGAGGAGCTGAACGCCGCCTTCCGGCCCAACACCAAGGTGGTGTTCGGCGAGACCATTGCCAACCCCGCCCTGACCGTGCTGGATATCGAGAAGTTTGCCAAGGCTGCTCACGCCCACGGCGTGCCCCTGATCGTGGACAACACCTTCCCCACGCCGGTCAACTGCCGCCCCTTTGAGTGGGGCGCGGATATCGTGACCCACTCCACCACCAAGTACATGGACGGCCACGGCGCAGTGCTGGGCGGTGCCATCGTGGACGGCGGCAAGTTTGATTGGATGGCCCACGCCGAGAAGTTCCCCGGCCTGTGCACCCCGGACGACAGCTACCACGGCATCACCTACGCCGAGCGTTTCGGCAAAGAGGGTGCCTTTATCACCAAGGCTACCGCGCAGCTGATGCGTGACTTTGGCTCCATGCAGTCGCCCATGAACGCCTACATGCTGAACCTCGGTCTGGAAAGCCTGCATGTCCGGATGCAGCGCCACTGCGACAACGGCATGGCTGTGGCAAAGTTCCTGGAAGCACACCCCAAGGTGGCGTATGTGAACTACTGCGGTCTGGAGTCCAGCCCCTACCATGCGCTGGCCGAAAAGTACCTGCCCAACGGCAGCTGCGGTGTGGTGTCCTTCGGCCTGGCCGGCGGACGCGAAGCCGCCAGCATCTTTATGAAGTCCCTGCGTCTGGCTGCCATCGAGACCCATGTGGCCGACGCCCGCACCTGCTGCCTGAACCCGGCTTCCAGCACCCATCGCCAGATGACCGACGAGCAGCTGAAGGCTGCCGGTGTGCCGGCCGAGCTGGTCCGGATGAGCTGCGGTCTGGAAAGCAGTGAGGACCTGATCGCGGATATCGCACAGGCACTCGACAAAATCTGATCCCGAAGGAGAAATCGTCATGCCCCTGATCATCCCCAAAACGCTCCCCGCCTACGACGCCCTCTATGAGGAGAATGTCTTCGTCATGCACCGGGAGCGGGCGGCCTCCCAGCACATCCGCCCGCTGGAGATCCTGATCCTGAACCTGATGCCGACCAAGATCGCCACCGAGACCCAGATCGCCCGGTTGCTGGCCAACACGCCGCTGCAGGTCCACATGACCCTGCTCCAGACGGCCAGCCATGCGGCTACCCATGTCTCCATGGCGCATCTGGAGGCCTTTTACAAGACCTTCGATGAAGTGAAGAACAACCGCTACGATGGCATGATCATCACCGGCGCACCGGTGGAGACGATGGCGTTTGAACAGGTGGATTACTGGCCGGAGCTGTGCGAGATCATGGACTTCAGCGAGACGAATGTCTACTCCACCCTGCATGTCTGCTGGGGCGCACAGGCGGGCCTGTACTATCACTACGGCGTCCGGAAGGAGATCCTGCCCCAGAAGATGTTCGGCGTGTTCGAGCACCGGGTCACCCGCCCGTCGAACCCGCTGGTCCGCGGCTTCGATGAGGTGTTCTACGCCCCCCACAGCCGCCACACCGGCATCTCCCGCGCGGATGTGGACCGCTGCGAGGCACTGCGCATCCTTGCCGAGAGCGACGAGGCCGGGCCGTTCCTCATGAGCACCGAAAACGGGCGGCAGATCTTCGTGACCGGCCACCCGGAGTATGATAAGTACACGCTGGATGCGGAGTACAAGCGGGATGTGGCAAAGGGCCTGCCCATCGCTATCCCGAAGAACTACTACCCCGGCGACGATCCGGAGCAGCCGCCCCTCTTCCGCTGGCGCGCCCATGCGCACCTGCTGTATGAGAACTGGCTGAACTATTATGTCTACCAGAACACGCCGTATGACCTGGGGGCCATGGAGCGGGTGAAACACGAAAAATAAGAGCACTGGTCCAAAGGAGGATGCTGCAATGGGAATTGAAACGAACAAATGGGGCTTCCGGGTCGGCAGACTGCCGCACGGCCCCCGGAACAAGATCAGCGATGTGCCGGGCGTGACGGTGGGGCACTGCACACTGGCGGACGGCAATGTCCAGACCGGCGTGACGGCTCTGCTGCCGCATCCGGGCGATGTGTTCCACGATAAGGTGCTGGCGGCCAGCCATGTCATCAACGGCTTCGGCAAGACGACCGGCCTGGTCCAGATCGACGAGCTGGGGACGCTGGAAACGCCGATCCTGTTCACCAATACCCTCAGTGTGGGCACTGTGGAGACGGCGCTGGTGAAGTATATGCTGCAGCGTAATCCGGATATTTGCGAGACCACCGGCAGCGTGAACCCGGTCGTCTGCGAGTGCAACGACAGCGGCCTGAACGACATCCGGGGCCTGCATGTGACCGAAGAGCATGTCTTTGCCGCGTTGGCCGACTGCCGGGCTGATTTTGCCGAAGGTGCCGTTGGAGCCGGGCGCGGAATGCGCTGCCACGGCCTGAAAGGCGGCATCGGGTCGGCTTCCCGGCAGGTGGAGCTGGACGGGAAGACCTACACCATCGGTGCGCTCGTCCTCTCGAACCATGCCGTTTTCGACGACCTCGTCGTGGCGGGGACGCCCATCCAGACGCTGCTGGATGCGAAGATCCCGCCCCATGAGGACAAAGGCTCCATCATCACGGTGCTGGCTACGGACATCCCGCTCAGCGAGCGCCAGCTGCGGCGGCTCTGCCACCGGGCGCTGGTGGGCCTGTCCCGCACCGGCTCCTACTGCGGCAACGGCAGCGGCGAGATCGTGATCGCCTTTACCACGGCCAACCGGATGCCGCATTACGCCGACACGGCCATCCTGCCCATGGCCATCCTCCACGATGACGCCATCAACCCGCTCTTCCGTGCGGTGGCGGAGTGCGTGGAGGAAAGCGTTCTGAGCAGCCTGCTCCACGCCGAGACCGTGACCGGAAATCATGGCCGGACGGTGCGCTGCCTGACCGAATTGCTGGAACAATAAACAAAAGCGGGAAACGCTTCCGTGTTTCCCGCTTTTGTTGCATCTTGTCGAAATCTATGCTATACTGAATCTGCTGCTTAGGTAGCAAGGCACTGCACATACGGCAGGCGGTTGGCCTACACTTCCCGAAAGGGGGTGAGGCAATGCGTATTACATTCCATATTGGTGAATTTACGATCACCATTATCGTGAAAAAACGCTGAACCGCCACCTCGGCAAAGGCGACGGTTCAATTTTTGAACTAACCTGATAGCAAGAGGTCAACCGCTTGTCGCAGTGCCTTCTTTGATTTTAGTATAGTGCGTTTTATCGTTTTTGTCAAGTGCGGCGGGAGTCATTTCCGCCGCGTTTTCTTTTTCCGCACACTGTAGCCGAAGGTGCCCAGCTTTTTGCCGAGGCTCAGGTACTCGCCGTGGCTGTAGACGATGAGCCGGGCCTTGTCGAGGCAGAGCTTGCCGTTCTCGTCCAGCAGGCTCTCGTCCACATCGCAGGCTACGACCTCTGCCAGAAAGAGGTCATGGCTGCCCAGCGGAATGACCTGCGTGACCCGGCATTCGAGGTTGACCGGGCTTTCTTCGAGGATGGGGCAGTCGGTCAGGACCGTGCCGGGGGCTGCATGGAGCCCGCAGGCGGCGAATTTGTCCACATCCCGGCCGCTTTTGACGCCGCACCAGTCCACCGAGCGGACCAGTGCCTCTGTGGGCAGATTGATGGCGAACTGCCCGCTCTCCCGGATGAGGTGGTGGCTGAACCGCTCCGGCCGGACGCTGATGGATACCATGCTGGGCTGGGTGCAGATGGTGCCCGTCCAGCCGATGGTGATGAGGTTGGGGGTCTCCAGCCCGCCGCAGGAGACCAGCACCGGCGGCTCCGGGTTCAGCAGGGTGCTGCCTTTCCAGCTCTGTTTGCTCATCCGTGATACTTCCTTTCATACGGGGCCCAGGTGCGCTCGCTGATGATGTAGCGGGGGCGCGCCTTGGTCTCCATGTAGATCTTGCCGATGTATTCGCCGATGACGCCCAGGCAGATGAGCTGGACGCCGCCCACGAAGCAGACGATGCAGATGGTGGAGGCCCAGCCTGCCACCACGCTGCCCAGCGCCGCCTGCACGATGGCCCAGATGACGCCGATGAAGCTGATGAGGCTGACGACGATGCCTGCGCCGGTGATGAGCCGGATGGGCTTGTTGGACAGGCTGGTGATGCCGTCAAAGGCCAGTGCCAGCATCTTGCGCAGGGGGTAGTGGCTCTCGCCGGCCAGACGCTCGTGGCGCTCGTAGCTTACGGTCGCACTGGGAAAGCCCACCAGCGGCACCATACCGCGCAGGAAGATGTTGACCTCTTTATAGTCCGCAAAGCTCTCCAGCACGCGGGCGCTGATGAGCCGGTAGTCGGCATGGTTGAAGACGATGTCGGCCCCCAGAGCGTTCATCAGGTGATAGAACCCCTCGGCGGTGAACCGCTTGAAGAAGGTGTCGGTGTCGCGGCGGCTGCGCACACCGTAGACCACCTCGGCACCGTCCAGATACTTCTGCACCATCTCGTCCATGGCGTTGATGTCGTCCTGCCCGTCGCAGTCGATGGAGATGGTGACGTCGCAGTCGCTGGCCTTGGCCTCCATCAGCCCGGCCAGCACGGCGTTCTGATGGCCACGGTTCCGGCTCTGGGAGATGCCGATGAAGTGTTCATCTTCCTTTGCGAATCGGCAGATGAGCTCCCAGGTGGAATCGCGGGAGCCGTCGTTGACGAAGAGCACCCGGCTCTTGTCGCTGATAAGGCCCTTTTCGGCCAGCGACTGGAGCTTCTGCAAAAACATCGGGGCTGTGATGGGCAGGACCTTTTCCTCGTTGTAACAGGGGATGACGATCCAGAGAATGGGTTTGGACATGAAATGTTACCTCGTTTTATGGATTGTACGCAGGAATGGGCCGTCAGAGCACCATCTGCCGCAGCGCATCCGGCTGCAGCAGCTTGAAGCTGGAACGGTAGGTGTCCAGCAGGCCGTCGCGCTGCATCAGGCTCAGCTCCCGCGAGAGGGCGCTGCGGTCGCAGTTGAGGTAGTCGGCCAGCTGGATGCGGGAGAAGGGGATGGAAAAGGTCAGGCTGCCCTGCTGCTCAGCTTCGCTGAGCAGATAGGCGCAGACCTTGGCCCGCAGGCTTTTCAGTACCAGCAGGTCCACCCGGCGGGAGAGCAGGAAATACTTGTCGCTGATGGTGCGCACAAGGTTCTGCAGCGCCTGCTGGTGGGCGGCGCTGCCGTCCGAGAGGAGCAGCCGCTCATAGGGGAAGAGCAGCACCTCGCAGCTGGAAGCTGCCACCACGGTGACGGGGCTGTCCAGACTGGAGCCGCCCAGCACATCGCCGAAGACACCGCCCGGCCCCATCCGGGTGATGGGCACACGGGCCCCGCCCGGCGCAGGGCGGTAGGCTTCGATGCAGCCGGTGAGCACGACGCCCACCCGGCGGTTGGGCATCCCCGCCTGCACCAGGGCTTCGCCCTTGCCGTAGCTGCGGATCACCGCACCCAGCTCGCTCAGCAGAACGCGGAGCGCGTCGTCTTCGATGCCGGTGAAAAGAGAGGTCGATCGTAACAAAGGAAGAATGTTTTCCATAGCCGTCCTGTGAGGTTTTCTCCGGGCCCTCACCGCCCACTGGCGATTCCGTTGCGCGTGCAACGGTATTTTTGGCTCTATTATAGTAAACTTGAGCCTGTAAAGCAAATGTTTTTCGAAAAATTTGCAAATTTGTTCACGATTGGAACAGATCAAGAGAGGAAGGAACAACACAATGATGAAAAAACTGACATCCCTGCTGCTGTCGGCGGCGCTGCTCGTCGGGATGCTGGCCTGCGGGGCATCGGCCAAGACGAACACCACCATCCGGGTGGCCGGCCTGAAAGGCCCCACCACCATGGGTCTGGTGAATCTGCTGGCCATGGAAAAGAACGGAACGGCTTCCCAGAACTACGACCTGCAGCTCTATGGCGCCGCCGATGAGGTCGTGCCCAAGCTCATCAAGGGCGAAGTGGACATCGCCGCCATCCCGGCCAACCTCGCCGCAACCCTCTACCAGAAGACCAGCGGCGGCATCCAGGTCATGGCCGTGAACACGCTGGGTGTGCTGTATGTGGTGGAAAAGGGCGACACCGTCCACCGCTTTGCAGACCTGAAGGGCCGCACCATCCTGTCCACCGGCAAGGGCACTACCCCGGAGTACGTGCTGCGCTATCTGCTCCGGAAGAACGGCATCGACCCCGACAAGGATGTGAAGATCGAATATTGCAGCGAGGCATCTGAGGTGACTGCCCAGATGGCTGCCACGAAGAAAGACGCCATCGCCGTGCTGCCCCAGCCCTATGTGACTGCCGCCCAGATGAAGGACAGCAGCCTGCGCGTCGTGCTGGACCTGACCAAGGAGTGGAACAAGGTCTGCGACACCCAGCTCATCACCGGCGTGACGGTGGTGCGCACCGCCTACGCAGAGGAGCACCCGGAGGAGGTCATCAACTTCCTGAAGGACTACCAGAAGAGCGTGGATGCCGCCAACGACGACCTGGACGGCACCGCCGCACTCTGCGAGAAGGTCGGCGTGGTGGCCAAGGCAGCCATCGCCAAGAAGGCGCTGCCCAAGTGCAACATCGTCTACCGCATCGGCGACGAGATGAAGGCAGACGTCAACGCCTATCTGCAGGTGCTCTATGACGCTTCGCCCGCCGCCGTGGGCGGCAAGCTGCCGGATGCAACCTTCTACTACACCGAGGCCACGGTGGCCAAGCGTGTGCAGAAGGCATTCCAGCGCCTGGTCAACTCGCTGAAGTAAACAGAACTTCCATAAAAAAGTGCCGTGCAGCCGCACGGCACTTTTTCATGGGAACAGGAATCCGACCAGAAGCCCCGCCGCTGCCGGGACGACCCAGCCGAAGCCATAGGCCCCCAGCGGCAGGGCGGTGACGAAAGCTGCGGTGAACGGCAGGGCCGCAAGAACGCTCTGCACGGCCGTCAGTGTGACGGTGCAGACATAGACGCTCCGCTTCTGGAACGCTTTGGGCAGGAACGACAGCGCGATGAGCACGATGGCTGCCGGATACAGTGCGCCCAGAACCGGGGTGGACAGCCGGATGATGCCCGCCAGCCCGATGTTGGAGATGAGCATACTGGCGGCGGCGAAAAAGCCCGCGAGAGCCGGGTAGGGGATGCGGGGCAGCAGGGTGTGGAAATACTGCCCCACGCAGGAGATAAGCCCCACACAGGTGTTGAAGCAGGCGATGAGGAAGATGGCCGCTAAAAGCAGCTGCCCGGCCCGGCCGAACAGGGCGCTGGCAAGGGCAGAGAGGACTTCGGCACCGGTGGTGCAGTCCGACGCGGCGGCACCGGTCAGCGCGCCCACATGGCCCAGCATGGCGTAGATGACCAGCAGCAGCCCGCCCGCGAGGAAGCCCGCCCGGATGGTGTTCTGACGGATGGCGTTTTCTTCGGTGACGCCGAGGGCCTGGATGTTGAGTGCGAGGACAGCCCCGAAATTGAGCCCCGCAAGGGCATCCATGGTCTGGTAGCCGCCCAGAATGCCTTCAAATGCGGGCAGGCGGGCATAGGCGGCGGCAGGGGGGCCGTACTGCGCGGCCACCGGGTGGAGCAGACAGCCTGCGAACAGGACGAAGATCAGCGTGATGAGGGCCGGGCAGAGGACGCGGCCCAGCCGGTCGGTGAGCTTTTCCGGATGGAGCGCCACGAGGAACGCCGCCGCAAAGAAAACGATGGAGTAGCTCAGCTGCAGGCCGCGCCCGCCGCCCACAAGAGGCACCAGCATCTCGAATGAGGTGCTGGCCGTGCGGGGGATGGCGAGGCATGGCCCGATGGAGAGATAGACCAGAATGGTGAACACGAGGGAAAATTTCGGGTGGACCCGGCTGGCCAGCTGGTCGAACCCGCCCGCTCTGGCCACGGCCACCACGCCTGCGATGGGCAGGCCGATGGCGCTGACGGCGAACCCGGCAAAGGCAGGCCAGAAGTTGGAACCGGCCTGTGCGCCGAGATGGGGCGGAAAGATCAGATTCCCGGCCCCGAAAAACATCGAAAACAGCGTAAAACCGAGGAGCAGGCGCTGCCTGACGGGGAGCTTGTGCACGGGGAGGGCCTCCTTTCCGGGCGGGATGCCCGACGAACTACTTTACAGTATAGAAGCGAAAACTCCTCACGTCAAGAAAAAGAAAGGTGAAGAATTGTATTCTATCACATGATATGCTATCTTATAAAAGAAAAAAACAGGGAACGGGAAGGAGCGGACGAACGCAATGAAACAAACGAAAAAAAGCCGCCTGGCAATGTGGGCGGCGGCGGGGTTCTGGCTGGCGGTCTGGCAGGCTGCGGCCATGGCCGTGGGGCAGGAGGTCTTTCTGGTGTCACCGGTGCAGACGCTGGGCACCCTGCTGGAACTGCTGCCCCAGGCGGAATTCTGGCAGCGCATTGGCTTCAGCGCCGGGCGCATCCTGCTGGGCTTCGGGCTGGGGGCGGTGTCCAGTGTGGTGCTGGCCGTGGCCGCCGGGCGCTGGGCGTGGGTGGAAGCCCTGCTCGCGCCGGTGATGCAGCTGGTGAAGGCGACGCCGGTGGCGAGCTTCATCATTCTGGCGCTGGTATGGGTCAGCGGAAGCTCGCTGTCGGTCCTCATCAGCTTTCTGATGGTGCTGCCGGTGCTCTACGGCGCGGTGCGCACCGGCATCGGGAGCGCGGATGTGCAGCTGCTGGAGATGGCAAAGGTGTTCCGGCTCCCGCTGTGGCGTCGGCTGCGGGCCATCTGGCTCCCGGCTGTGCTGCCGGCGTTCCGGCAGGGGTGCAGCGTGGCACTGGGCATCTGCTGGAAGAGCGGCGTGGCGGCGGAAGTCATCGGCCTGCCCGACGGCAGCATCGGCGATGCGCTGTACCGGGCCAAGATCACCCTGTCCACCGGGGAGCTGTTCGCCTGGACTTTTGTCATCATCCTGCTGAGCGCGGTGTTCGAAAAGCTGTTCCTGGCTCTGCTGGACAGAGCCGTGGCCCGTGTGCTGGGGGAAGAGGGTGTATAAAATGCAATACAAACTGGAAATTTCGAATCTGACAAAACGATTCGGAGAAAAAACGCTCTTCGAAGCGCTGGACCTGACCGTTACCGGCCCGGTCATCCTCTGGGCACCCAGCGGGTGGGGCAAAACGACCCTGCTCCGCATCCTCATGGGGCTGGAAGTGCCTACCTCCGGCACCGTGACCGGCGTGGGGAAGGTGGGGGCTGTCTTTCAGGAAGACCGGCTCTGCCCCCAGCTGAACGCCATCCAGAACGTGGAACTGGTGCTCCCGGAGGGAAAAACGAAATACAGAGAGCAGATCCATAATGACTTTTTACAAATTGGATTGGATGAAGCCGCCCTCTCGCTCCCGGCACGAAAGCTGTCCGGCGGGCAGAAACGCCGCGCGGCCCTGCTGCGGGCACTCTGGGCCGAGAGCGACACCCTGCTGCTGGACGAGCCGTTCACCGGCATGGACCCCGACACCATGAAAAAAGCCGCAGCGTTGCTGAAGGAGCGCTGCGGCGAAAAGGTCGTTCTGCTGGCCACCCACGATCAGGAGGCCATTCAGGAGCTGGGGTGGCGGGTGATGGAATTATAACAATTCTGCCAGGATGCTGTTCTGCACGATCAGCCCGGCGGGGGTCAGCGCGAGGGTGCGGCCGTCGAAGGACGCATAGCCGTTCTTGACGCAGTTTTTGACAAAGGCAAGCTGCGACGTGGAAAATTCCTTCCCGAAGCGGGCCTTGTACTCCGCCAGGTCCAGCCCCTTGCGCAGGCGCAATTGCAGAATCAGATAATCTTCTGCGCCGCAGCCGCCGTCCAGAACGGGAGCGGCGGTGTCGTGAAGAAAGGCTTCGGTGTCGGCGGGATAATAGAACCGCCTGCCGCCCATGCAGGAGTGCGCCGCCGGGCCGAGGCCGAGGTAGTCGCCGCAGTCCCAATAGATGAGGTTGTGCTTCCCCTCATAGCCGGGCTTTGCAAAGTTGGAGATCTCGTACTGCTGGTAGCCATGGTGTTCCAGCTGCTCGACGGCGTAGAGATAAACGTCCGCCGCTTCGTCCGGGGAGGGCAGCCCCTCCGGCGGATGCCGGCCAAACGCGGAGTCCGGCTCGATCTTGAGCAGATAGGCCGAGATGTGGGTGGCACCGCCGCTCTCAATCAGTTCCAGCGTCTCGTCGAACTCCGCCTGCGTATAATGGGGCAGGGCCAGCATGATGTCGCCGCTGATGTTCTCGAAGCCTGCCCGCCGCGCGGCTGCGAATGCCGCCCGCGCCTGCCGGGCCGTGTGGGGGCGGCCCAGCGTTTTCAGCTGGCTGTCCCGTGCGGACTGGACGCCGAAGGAGATGCGGTTGATGCCGGCTTCCCGGAAGGCGCAGAGCGATGCCTCGGTGACCGTTTCCGGGTTGGCTTCCAGCGTGATCTCGGCACCGGGAAGGGGAGACGCTGCCGCGATCAGCCGGGCGGCATCCTCCGGGGCCAGCAGGCTGGGGGTGCCGCCGCCGAAATAGAGGGTGTCCGGGCGGAGCGGGGCATCCGGCGAAAAGCGGTGCAGCTCCCGCAGCAGGGCGTCCACGTATGCCGAGGGGACGCCCCGCTGGCCGGGTGCGGAATAGAAATCGCAGTACCTGCATTTGGAAAAACAGTAGGGAATGTGGAGATAAAGTCCAAGAGACACGAAATATCACAGCCTTTTTCATGAAACGTTCATTTCTATGCAGTATACTATATTTCGTAGACCGGGGCAAGGCTCCGGAACAAGATGGGAGGACCTTACCATGGATTACAGAAATTATGACCGCGGCTATGCGGAGCCTACGATGAGCGCATCGGACTATATGACCCGCACCTACCGCTGGATGGCCAGCGGGCTGCTCATCACCTTTGCAATGGCCTATATCACTGCGACAACTCCGCTGCTGTATCTGGTCGATTCGCTTTACCTTGTGCTCACCATCGCTGAGCTGGCCCTCGTGTTCGTGCTCAGCTCCCGTGTACAGACCATGTCGGTGCAGGGGGCGAGGGCGACCTTCTTCGGGTACGCGCTGCTCAACGGCATGGTGCTCAGCTACTACTTCCTCGCCTTCTCGGTGGGGACGCTGATCTTAGCCTTTCTTTCTACGGCGCTGTACTTCGGCCTGATGGCCGTCTACGGCACCACTACCCACAAAGACCTGACCGGCTGGGGGCCCCGCCTGATGATGGCACTGGTGGCCATGCTCATCACCGGTTTTGTCGGGATGCTGTTCGGCTTTGGCTTTGGCGGCTCGGTGCTCTACTGCGGCATCGGCCTGGTGGTCTTCATGCTGCTGACCGCCTACGATACCCAGAAGCTGCAGCAGATGTACAGCTACTACGCTGCCGACGCCGAAATGGCGGAAAAAGCTTCCATCTACGGTGCGCTGACCCTGTATCTGGACTTCATCAACATCTTCCTGTATGTCGTCCGTCTGCTGGGCAACAACCGCCGCCGCAACTGA
>ENA-UOJO01002966-UOJO01002966.1-human-gut-metagenome-genome-assembly--contig:-P57-NODE-2966-length-16676-cov-10.321461_pt1 | contig 16676 bp, 15 predicted proteins | sample MGYA00242351_ERZ723898 | MGnify/ENA metagenome assembly ERZ723898 | reverse complement strand
CAAGCGTTCCACTAGGGTGCCTTCCGGTTTTTCCGTCCCCGCCGCAGCGGCTTGCCTCCCCTTCGTAAGGGGAGGTGGCATTTGCGAAGCAAATGCCGGAGAGGTCGACGGACGCCCGTGACCGCCCGTTTCTCGCCCTTCGCCGCACAAACAGGCCCCATTCCCGTTCCTCCCGCATAGGATAGAGCGGAAAGAAGGGATGTATTTGATCCAGAATTTTGCCATCCTCGGCGGCGACCGCCGCCAGTACCACCTCGCCGCGCAGCTCATGGCTGCGGGCTTCTCCGTCGCCTGTTACCAGGTGCCGGACCTGCCGGACACCCACGCCAGCCTCCACGATGCGCTCGCGCAGGCCGAGGCCGCGCTCCTGCCCGTGCCCGCGCTCCGCGACGCTGCCCACATCAAATCGCCGGGCGACCTCCCGCTGGACGCTGTCCGCGCCTGTCTGCCGCCCAGCGCGCGCATCTTCGGCGGCGTCCTGCCGGAGGAGCTGTTCGCCGGTCACGTACAGTATGACTACATGCGCGACGAACCTCTCGCCGTTCAGAACGCCGCCCTCACCGCCGAGGCCGCCGTCGCCCTCGCGCTCGGCGCCATGCCAACCGGCCTTTCCGGCAGCCGCATCCTCGTCGTCGGCTTCGGCCGCATCGGCAAATGCCTTGCCCGCAAGCTGCAAAGCCTTGGCGCGGCAGTCACCGTCGCCAGCCGCAAGGCCGAAGACCGCGCCTGGTGCGCCGCCCTCGGCTATCGTCCGGAGCAGACACACGTCTACGCGCACGGACTCACCTACGACTGCGTTCTCAATACCGTCCCCGCCCCGGTCTTCACCGAGGCGCAGCTCGCCACGCTCCGCTGCCCGCTGGTCGATCTTGCGTCCGCGCCCGGCGGACTTCCACCGGCCTGCGACCCGCCCAAACTCTATCAGCGTGCCCCCGGTCTGCCCGGCAGATTCGCGCCGGAGCGCGCCGCCCGTATCCTCAAAGAAACCACTTTACGGATCTTATCCGAAGAACAGGAGGCATTATGGAACCCGTGATCGGCTTTGCCCTATGCGGCTCATTCTGCACGTTTTCCCGCGTACTGGATGTGCTGGAACGCCTGAAAACCCAGTATCCCAACATCATCCCCATCCTCTCCGAGGCCAGCTACACGACCGACACCCGCTTCGGCGCAGCGGCAGACTTCCGCACCCGCATCGAAGCGATCTGCGGCCATGAAATTCTCCATACCATCGCGCAGACGGAGCCGATCGGCCCAAAAAAGCTGCTCGACTGCCTCGTCATCGCGCCCTGCACCGGCAACACGCTCGCGAAGCTCGCCTGCGGCATCGCCGACGGGCCCGTGACTCTCGCCGCCAAGGCGCACCTGCGCAACGAGCGTCCCATCGTCCTCGCCGTCTCGACGAACGACGCCCTCGCGGGCAACGCGCCCTCCATCGGCACGCTGCTCACCCGGCGGCACTATTATTTTGTCCCCTTCTCGCAGGACAACGCCGCCAAGAAGCCGCGCTCCATGGTCGCGCACTTCGATCTTCTGCCCGAGACCATCGCCGCTGCCCTCGAAGGCCGTCAGCTTCAGCCGCTTCTGGCTTAATCAGTCCGCAAACCGAAATACATCCGGCACAGTGCCGGGGTCAAACGTGCGCAGCGCCATGCGGTACATGGCCTTTGCATGAATCCGGTCATGCCAGAGGAACCGCCGCAGCAGCTTTCGCAGCGTCCAGTCCTCGCCCCAGCTCCCGGAGAAGATTGGATTCTCCAGATACCCCTCCTGCCGCTCCAGCCGTGCGAAGCCTTCGCTGCGGCAGGATAGAATATCCCCGTCATTTCCGGCCTCCACACCGATTTCCCCGAAATAATAGGCATTGACGTTTTTCGTGTGCACATACATTTCCTCCGCTGTGCGCGGCACTGCACCATAGAACGTTTTGCGCGCTGGCAGCACACTCCGCTCCGCATCCGGGACGGCGCGATAGAGTGCAAGAAAGTCCCGCGCAGAGCGCAGCGTCCGATCCCGCAGCGCCGCATATTCCGCAAACGTGAGCGGCGGCCGCTCCGTGTCAAACAGAACATCCGAGTCCGCATCGCAGATTTGCAGCGTGCTCTCCTGCTCCTGCACGACTTCAACGGTGAATCCCCCAGGAACAGGCACATCGCGCCAGCGGCAGTAGGCTGCCGCGTCCCGCGAAATCTTTTGCAGCGCCTCCTCCCGGCTCGTGCCGCGCGCATAGACGCCGAAAAACTCGGCGTCCGCGGCATAGAGCAGCGTGTCGCCGCCGTTGTGTTCCCAAACACAGTGCAGTGTCGTCATTCTCTCGTCTCCAATCGCAGTTCCTTTGATCCAGCAAAAAACGGCGCACCTCACGGTGCGCCGTTTTCATATACATATAAATTAGTGACCAGCGTTCATCTGCGCAGCGACTTCCGCAGCGAAGTCCTCCTGCTTCTTCTCGATGCCCTCGCCCTTCTCAAAGCGAACGGCGTCGACAAACTTCACGCTGCCGCCCAGCGCCTTGGCCGCGGAGGCCATGTACTGCTCGACAGACATAGAGTTGTCCTTGACGAACTCCTGCTGGAGCAGGCAGTTCTCTTCGTAGAACTTATTGAGCTTGCCAGCCGCGATCTTTTCCTTGACCTGCTGCGGCTTGGAAGCCATCTTCGGGTCGTTGTCCATCTGCGCGACGAGGATCTTCTTCTCCTCTTCGAGGACGTCCTCGGTCACGAGGCTCTTGTCCCAGAAGCGGGGGTTCAGAGCCGCGATCTGCATCGCGACGTCCTTGCCGATGGTGGTGGCGTCGATGCCGCCCTCCACAGCCAGGTTGACCAGCACGCCGATCTTGCCGCCGGCATGGACATAGGACACGGTGGTGTTCTTGTCGAAGCGGGCGAAACGGCGGATCTGCAGGTTTTCGCCGATGGACATGACCTTCTCGGGCAGGACCTCGGAGACCTTCAGCTCGGTGCCGGGGTAGGTGCAGTCCTTGATGGCCTCGACGTCAGCGGGGTTGTTCTCGAGAACGACCTGGCAGATATCCTTGACAAACTGAACGAACGGAGCGGACTTCGCGCAGAAGTCAGTCTCGCAGTTGACCTCGACCATGGCGCCGACGCCGCACTTTTCGCAGACAGTCGCGTAAGCCATGCCCTCAGCCGCGATGCGGCCGGCCTTCTTGGCAGCCTTGGCCAGGCCCTTTTCACGGAGCCATTCCACAGCCTTGTCCATATCGCCGTCGGTCTCGGTCAGGGCCTTCTTGCAGTCCATCATGCCGACGTTGGTCATTTCACGCAGTTTCTTGACATCAGCAGCAGTAAATGCCATTGTAATTTCCTCCAATTCAGATTGTCTTTTGAAAAGCGCCCGTCATGCGGCGGGCGCTTATAATATTTTGAATTATTCCGCAGCGGGAGCTTCCTCTGCCGGCGCAGCCTCGGTGTTCTCTTCACCCTGACGGCCTTCGACGACGGCGTTGGCCATGGTGGAAGCGATCAGGCGGATGGCGCGGATGGCGTCATCGTTGCCGGGGATGACATAATCGACCTCGTCCGGATCGCAGTTGGTGTCAACGATCGCGACGATGGGGATGTGCAGCTTGCGGGCTTCGGCGATGGCGTTGCGCTCTTTGCGCGGGTCCACGATGAACAGCGCGCCCGGGAGCTTCTTCATGTCCTTCACGCCGCCGAGATACTTCTCGAGCTTGGCGATCTCGCCCTGATGCTTGATGACTTCCTTCTTCGGCAGCATCGCGAACGTGCCGTCCTCTTCCATCTTCTTCAGCTGCGCCAGACGGTCGATACGGGTGCGCATGGTGCGGAAGTTCGTCAGCATGCCGCCGAGCCAGCGGGCGTTGACGTAGTACTGGCCGACACGCTCAGCCTCTTCCTTGATCGCGTCCTGCGCCTGCTTCTTGGTGCCGACGAACAGGATGCTCTGGCCGTTCGCGGCCAGCTCGCGCACGAAGGAATACGCCTCTTCCAGCTTCTTCACCGTCTTCTGAAGGTCGATGATGTAGATGCCGTTGCGCTCGGTGTAGATGTAGCTTGCCATTTTGGGGTTCCAGCGGCGGGTCTGGTGGCCGAAGTGGACGCCAGCTTCCAGCAGCTGCTTCATGGATACGACTGCCATAGTGTTTGTTCTCCTTTTGTTTTGTACCTCCACGCCGCTCATCGCTCTCCACCCTTGCGGGCACAGGGAGGGCGCACGCGCCGTGTGCGGTTTCAGAATGTCATCGCGCTTTTCCGCGCAATGCCTTGACATTATACCGGAATCTGCCTGAAATTGCAAGCCCTTTTTTCAATTTTCCCCCACAATTTTCATCTCTCTCCACCCCGCTGCACTTCGCTCATGTCTGTAGGGGCCGATGCCGAGCGCAGCTGTTCGCGACGAAGGAGCGTTACAGATGCGGCCTGCCCCTTGCGGGTACTCATCGGCCCGAAGGCTCCCCTTGATTGCATCAAGGGGAGCTGTCATGGCACAGCCATGACTGAGGGGATTAAGGCCCTCGATTTTCCACCGCGCCAAATATAGAACACGTAGGGGCGACCATTGGTCGCCCACCTTCGCCCTTCAAAAAAGCCCTTTTTTCTTTCTGGGCACGCGCCATTCCGGCACCGGCCCATCAACCAGAATGATATCCTCCCCGATCCGCCGGATGCAGCACCATGGCACAACATAGTCGCTGTCACGTCCGAACAATCCCAGAAACCGGCACGGCCCCGGAATGACCACCGCCGTCACGCGCCCCGTCTCCAGCTCGATGCAGCAGTCGCTGACATATCCCAGCCGCGATCCCTCGCAGACATGGATGACCTCCTTGTTGCGGATCTCCGAAAACCGTTCCACCATGCGCCGCGCCCCCTTTTTGTTTACCCTATGCACGGCAGACCGGCTTTATGACACGCGGATCGCCTTCCGGATACTGGCCAAAGCCCCTTTCTCCAACCGCGAGACCTGCGCCTGCGAAATGCCGAGACTCCCGGCCACCTCCATCTGCGTCCGCCCGTCGTAAAACCGCAGTGCCAAAATGCGCCGCTCGCGCTCGCTGAGATCCTGCATCGCCTGCCGCAGCGCAATGGATTCGAGCCACTGCTCGTCCGTGTTCTTCACATCCCGCACCTGATCCATCACCGTCAGCGGGTCGCCGCCGTCGGTATATACCGGCTCGTAGAGCGAGACCGGCGTGCTCACCGCGTCCATCGCGCCGACCACGTCCTCCTCCGGCACGCCGAGCCGCTCGGCGATCTGCGCGAATGTTGGCTCGCGCCCATTTTCCGCCGTCATCGCCTGCTTACACTGCAAAACGCGGTACGCGAGGTCCCGCACCGACCGGCTCACGCGGATCGGACTGTAATCCCGCAGATACCGCCGCAGCTCCCCCGCGATCATCGGCACGCCATAGGTTGAAAAGCGCACGTCCTTCGTCGTGTCAAAATTTGCGATCGCCTTCAGCAGCCCGATGCAGCCCACCTGAAACAGATCGTCCGGATTCTCTCCTCGGCCCAGAAACCGTTGAATCACCGACAGCACCAGCTTCAGATTTCCCTCCACCAGCCGCTGCTTCGCCGCCTGATCGCCCTTCTGCGCCAGTTCGATCAGCCGCATCATCTCCTCGTTTGAAAGTGTTTGCAGCCGCGACGTGTTCACACCGCAGATCTCCACTTTTCCCAGCATACGCATCCTCCATGTTCAGGCCGCGCATCCCTCCGACGCATCTTGCGCCGCGTCCGCAGCCGTTTCGCGGACTTTTTTTCGAATTTCTCCATGCCGGGTTGACCGTAATCTCTCTTTTTTGTCGACGTAATTTTAGCGCCGGAATGTTCTGTCACCCGCGATTTCCGCTGAAAATGTCCAAAGCGCCTCTGTGGACAACTCTGTGGAGACTGTGAAAAACTTGCGGCTCTCAACGAGAAATCCACATTTCCACACAGTTGTCCACAGAACTTTTTTCCATGCTTTTGTTCCAGCGCCGCATAATAAAATTTACATAATTGTTTTGAACATTATGCGAGAAAACATTCCGCCGTCTCCACGTCCAGTCCCTCATGCAGCGCCAGATCGATCCCAAGCCCGATCCAGCGCCCCAAAAGTTTGATTTTTGCGTCAATATCGCGCGGTGTCAGGATCATTCCTGCCGGGATCGTTCCGTCTTTCATCCGCCGCCCGCCGAGATCCATCACCGTCGGTACGCCGATGGCCAATACCGGGACGCCCAGGGTCGTCCGGTCGATGGCCGCCCGCGCGTTCCCCACGCCGGAGCCGGGCGTGATCCCAGCTGTGGACAGCTGCACCGCCGCGCACAGCCGCTCCGGCTCGCAGGATGCCACCGCGTCCACCGCGATCACCGCGTCCGGCTGGATCTGCCGCACCGCCGCCGCCAGCAGCTCCGCGCTCTCCATCCCCGTCGTGCCGAGGACGCCGGGCGCAATGGCGCTCACCGTCGAAAACGGCGCGAAGACCTCCGGCATCGTCCGCTTCAAATGCCGCGTGACGATCAGGTTCCGCAGCGCCTCCGGCCCGACGGCGTCCGGTGTCACCGCCTCGTTGCCCAACCCCGCCACCAGAACGTGCGCCCCAACGGGAAGCAGTGCGCGGATGTGCCGGGACAGCAGCGCAGACTGCGCGGCAAAGGCAGCGGGTTCGTGCGCGGGCATACATTCCAACGTCACATATGTCCCACGCGGTTTTCCGAGCGCCCGTTCGCCCTCCTCGTCCAGAATTTCCACGCTCGTGATCTTCACGCTGCCCTCTGTTTCCTCCCGCGCGCGCACACCGGAGAGCTTCGTCTGCCGCTTCGCGCTGCGCCGCCAGAGGGCATGGTCCTCCATGGCCAGATCCGTCCTCAGATTCAAAATTTCTCACCTCCGTCCTATTTTTCCCAGACCGCCTTGGCCTATGCGAAATTTTTTTGGAAAAAAACCGAAAATAGGGATTGATTTTATCGTGCGGTGCGGCTATAATGTATTTCTGCATGAAACGGTAATTGTTTCGGTATTAACGCTATTGGAGGAGGTGTCGTCATGCCCAACATTAAGTCTGCTAAGAAGAGAGTTCTGGTTTCCAAGGTCAACAACGAGCGTAACAAGATGGCCAAGTCCGCACTCAAGACCACGCTGAAAAAGTTCGAAGCTGCTGTTGCCGAAGGTAACAAAGAGCAGGCCGATAGCGCTTACACGGCTGCGGTGAAGTCCATCGATCAGGCTGTCAAAAAGGGTATTATTCACAAGAATAATGCAGCCCGCAAGAAGAGCAGCATTGCCCTGAAGATGAACAAGCTGGCCTGATGTTTCCCGAATGATTCCCTCTGGCTCAGGCAGATGTCCTGAAAACCGGTTCCGGCCGGGGTCACGGATCGTACATCTGCCGGGTAAGACTGGTAACAGAATAACGGGTATCCGTTTTAGGCCGGATACCCGTTATTTTTGTTTGCAGAAGTTTTTCCGCCGCACTCCGTAGGGGCCGATGCGGCGGGGACGGACAATGCCTGCCCCTACAAATCTATCGCAAAAGGAGCACCCGAATACGGAGCATTCCTTATCGTTTTCCTGTGACTATATGGAGGGCGCGCATCCGTAGATCCTCCAGCGTCTCGTGGAAACAAATCTTGAAAAAACGCCAGGATATGGCTCTGACTGCTATTGCGAAGCAGCGAAAGCGAAGATCCGCGAAGCCTGCAATGCGCCGGCCGCAGAGATCTTCTTTCTGGTCGGCGGCACGCAGACAAACTCCACGGTGATCGACGCCATGCTGAAAAGCTATCAGGGCGTGATCGCCGCAAGCACCGGGCACATCAGCGTACACGAGGCCGGCGCAATCGAGTTTGGCGGGCATAAAGTGCTGACCTTGCCGCACCATAACGGAAAAATCAGCGCCAGTCAAATTAGAGCGCTTTTGGAGCAATATCAAAATGACGCGAACCACGACCACATGGTCATGCCCGGCATGGTCTATCTCTCGCATCCGACAGAATATGGAACGCTGTATTCACGGGAAGAATTGATGAAAATCAGTTCCTTGTGCCATTCACATCAAATCCCGCTTTATCTGGACGGCGCACGTCTGGCTTATGCGCTGGCCTGCCCGCAGAACGATCTCAAAATGGCTATGCGCTCTGCTTCGATTCCCCGACGAATCAGGTCTTCTGTGTCATCGAGAACGCCGCGATGGAGCGGCTGGCAAAGCAGGTGGAATTCGGCTTCTGGGAAGCGTATGATGATACCCATACGATCATCCGCTTTGCCACAAGCTGGGCAACCAGGCCGGAGGACGCGGAGGCACTGTCGTACATCCTAACGAAGTAAGTAATTTCCCTTTGGAAATCCCCAATCGATCCACGGAAAGGAGTGTGGACAGCATCGACTTATTTTCTCCCGTCACGGCGCTGAAGGGCGTCGGCCCGGCGCGCGCCAGACAGCTCGAAAAGCTCGGCATCTTCACGCTCTACGACCTCATCGCCTTCTTCCCGCGCGGCTATGAGGACCGGACGAAGCGCGTCGCCATCGCCGCACTGGAGCCGGATGTGCCCGCCTGCTTCGAGGCCATGGTCATCTCCCAGCCCACGACGGCCTACATCCGCCGGGGCATGGAGCTGACGCGCGTGCGCGTCGCGGATGAGACCGGGCAGCTGACGCTCTCGTGGTTCAACCAGTCCTACCGCAAAAATCAGCTTGTCTACGGCGAGAGCTACATTTTCTACGGTGCCGTCCGCGCCGACCATCCCGGCCAGATGGCGAATCCCAGCTTTGAATCCGCAGATTCCGCCGGACAGGTCACGGGCCGCCTTGTGCCCATCTACCCGCTCACCGCCGGGATCACCAGCCGCGTGCTGGCCGCCTGCATCGCGCAGGCGCTAGACGCCTGCCGGAGCGAATTGCCCGACAGCCTGCCGGAGTCCGTCCGGCAGCAATATCACCTCTGCCCGGCCCCGATGGCCTACGAGATGATCCACCGGCCGCTGGACGCGGAGCTTTTGAATGAGGCGCGGCGTCGGCTGGTCTTTGAGGAATTTTTCGTCTTCTCGGCGGGCCTGGCCCTGCTGCGCAGCCGCCAGACGCGCGGCGAAGCCGAGCCATGCCGGACAGACTGCATGTCTCCGTTTGACGTGGCGCTCCCCTTCCGGCTCACCGGCGCGCAGCAGCACGCGATCGACGACATCCTGCACGATCTCGCCTCCGGCGTGCCGATGAATCGACTTGTGCAGGGCGACGTCGGCAGCGGCAAGACGATGGTTGCCGCCGCGGCAGCCTTCTGCGTCATACAAAACGGCCATCAGGCCGCGTTCATGGCCCCGACGGAGATCCTCGCGGAACAGCACGCGGCGACGCTCTCGCGTCTGCTCGCGCCGCTCAGCGTTTCGATCGCGCTGCTCACCGGCTCCATGACCACAGCGCAGCGCCGCCCGATGCTCGCCGGACTGGCCGATGGGCGCATCCAGCTCATCATCGGCACGCACGCGCTCTTCTCGGAAAAGACCGTTTTCCATGATCTCGGCCTCGTCATCGCCGACGAGCAGCACCGCTTTGGCGTCGCGCAGCGCGCCCGGCTCGCAGCGAAGGGACATTCCCCGCACCTGCTCGTCATGTCGGCCACGCCCATTCCGCGCACGCTGGCGCTGCTCGCCTACGGCGACCTGAACGTCTCCGTGCTCGATGAGCTTCCGCCGGGACGCAGCCCGGTGGAGACATTCCTTGTCGGCGAGTCGATGCGCCAACGTATCCACGCCTTCACACGCAAGCAGTGCGCGGCGGGCCATCAGGTTTATATTGTATGCCCCGCCGTCGAGGAGACCGACGACGACAGCCTGAAAAGCGCCGAGGCCTGGGCCGAGGCGCTGCGCACGACGGTCTTCCCCGATCTCCGCGTCGGGCTGCTGCATGGGAAGATGAAGGGTACGGAGAAGGAAGCGGCTCTCGCCGCCTTTGCCCGCCACGAAACCGACATCCTCGTCTGCACGACCGTCGTCGAGGTCGGCGTCGACGTCCCGAACGCGACACTCATGGTCATTGAAAACGCCGACCGCTTCGGCCTCGCGCAGCTCCATCAGCTGCGGGGCCGCGTCGGGCGCGGGGATGCGCAGTCCTACTGCGTACTCTTCTCGTCGAACCGCAATCCCGAGACGCAGGCGCGGCTGAAAGCCCTCTGCGCCACGAACGACGGCTTCAAAATTGCAGAAACGGACCTGGCGCAGCGCGGCCCGGGCGACTTCCTCGGAAACCGGCAGCACGGCCTGCCGCTGTTCAAGATGGCCAGCTTGCAGATGGACCTGCAAACGCTTCAGGACGCGCAGCGCGCCGCGGCGAACTGCATCACCTCTGCCGAGGCGCTGGACGCGCCGGAGTTCGCGCCGCTCCGCGCCCGCATCGACGCGCTGTTCGCGCATCAGGACATGGCCCTCAATTAAATGATGCACCAATTCCGCACAGCCGGCATATCCTATCGGTATCTTCTAAGAAATCGAGGGATGTGTATGGCTGTGCGGCATTATTTTCTCGGCGCGAACACCGGCGGCGGCTTCGTCTCCGTCTACGATGAATTCTGCCCGCCGGAGTGCGGCGTGTTTCTCTGGGTACTCAAGGGCGGACCCGGCTGCGGCAAATCGAGCTTCATGAAGGCCATCGGCCGCGCGGCGGAGGACGCAGGGCTGGACGTGGAATACGTCCTCTGCTCCGGCGATCCGGACTCCGTCGACGGCGTGTATGTCCCGGCGTGGCAGATCGCCTACGTCGACGGAACGGCCCCGCACGTGCGCGAGGTGCCCTTCCCGGCCGCGTCCGGCGCGTATCTCGACCTTGGGCAGTTCTACCGCTGCGAAGAGCTTATCCCCAAATTGCCGGAACTGATGCGCCTGACCGAGCGCTATCGCGCGCACTACGCCCGTGCCTACGATGAACTCCGTCAGGCCAAGGCGCTGCATGACGAGCTGGAATCGGTCTACAATCCACACGTCGATTTCGACGGCGTCTACAAACTTGCAGAAGACCACATCCAAAAAATCAAAAAATCACATTGTAAACCGGCGGAAAATGGTGTAGAATAGGGACGCAAAAGAAGAGTTCTCTCAGATGGAGGTCATACCTATGAAAAAACCGATCGTATTGGTCATTATGGATGGCGTTGGCCGCGGCGACGGCGGCCCCGGCGATGCCGTGGCGCAGGCAAAGACGCCCGTGCTCGACCGCCTGATGGCGACCTGCCCCATGACGTGGCTCAAAGCCCACGGCACTGCCGTCGGTCTGCCCACCGATGACGACATGGGCAACAGCGAAGTCGGCCACAACGCCCTCGGCTGCGGCCAGATCTACTCGCAGGGCGCGAAGCTCGTGCAGGAGTCCATCGAATCCGGCGCGCTGTTCCAGTCGAAGACGTGGCTGGAGCTGGTCGACAACGCGAAGGCCGGTCATGCGCTGCATTTCCTCGGCCTGCTGTCCGACGGCAACGTCCATTCCAATATTTCGCACCTGATCGCGATGCTGAAAAAGGCGCGTGAACTCGATCTGCCGCGCGTCTACTGCCACATCCTGCTCGACGGCCGCGACGTCCCGGCGACGAGCGCGCTCGAGTACGTGCAGCAGCTCGAAGATGTGCTGGCTGACCTGAATGACGGCACGCATACCTATAAAATTGCCTCCGGCGGCGGCCGTATGGTCATCACGATGGACCGCTATGAGGCCAACTGGCCGATGGTCGAGGCCGGATGGAAGACCCACGTCCTCGGCGAGGGCCGCCAGTTCGCCTCTGCGAAGGACGCCATCGAGACCTATCGCGCCGAAAACCCCGGCATGATCGATCAGGATCTGCTGCCCTTTGTCGTGGCCGAGAACGGCCAACCGGTCGGCAAGATCGCCAACGGCGACAGCGTCATCCTCTTCAACTTCCGCGGTGACCGCGCGCAGGAGATCTCCCTCGCGTTCGACCGCAAGGACTTCGCCAAGTTCGACCGCGGCGACTATACCGGTGTGAAGTTTGCCGGCATGCTCGAATACGACGGCGATCTGAAAATCCCGCAGCACTATCTCGTCGAGCCGCCGGTCATTAAGAACACCTTGACCGAAGTGCTCTGCAAGGCGGGCATCCACGAATATGCCGTCTCCGAGACGCAGAAATACGGCCACGTCACCTACTTCTGGAACGGCAACCGCTCCGGCAAGGTCGACGAGAATCTCGAGGTCTATGACGAAGTTCCGTCCGACGTCATCCCGTTCGATCAGGCCCCGGCCATGAAGTCGAAGGAGATCACCGACAAGATGGTCGAGAACATGGCGAGCCATCAGTTCCAGTTCCTGCGCTGCAACTATCCGAACGGCGACATGGTCGGCCACACCGGCGTTCTGCCCGCGGTTATCACCGCGATGGAGTCCGTCGACGCAAGCGTCGGCCGCGTGATTGAGGCCGCCGACAAGTACGGCTATACCGTCCTCGTCACCGCCGACCACGGCAACGCCGACCAGATGACCGAGACGAAGAAGGGCAAGACCAGCATCCGCACCGCGCACTCGCTGAATCCCGTCCCCTTCATCATCTACGATCCGGACAACAAATATGAGATCAAGGACGGTCACTACGGCCTTGCCAACGTCGCTCCGACCATCGTGAAGATGATGGGTCTCGAAGCGCCCGACTGCTGGCAGCCCAGCATGATCTGACGCAAAAGGGCAATTTCATGCGAAACAAATGCGCCGCAGTCCTGGTTCTGGCATTGTTGGCACAGCTCTGCGCCTGCTCGCCTGCAAAAACGGACTCGCTTCCGGCTGCGGCCAAGTCTCCGTCCGCATCTGTGTCAATTCCAGATTTTACCCCCCCGAATTTGAAACAGAACCTCCGCCTGAACCCGAGCCTGATCGGGTTCAGGCTTTCGGGGAGACGCCTTCCCAGTCCGGCGATATGTGCAGTCCCGGCCGCGTTCTGACATCTTCCGACTACGCGGTCGAGATCTACACCCGCACAACCGAACGGAACGGCTGCCAGATCGAAAGCCGGGAATACTGCGTTTCTGACGGCGTAACGGCTTCCACCTATCGCGCGACTGGCTTTGGTAACTGCTGTTTTTTTGAGCAAGCGGTCACTGCGCCGGGCACGATCCGATATTACAGCTTTCAGTCTGACGAATGGGTCTGTGAATCGCTCGCCGAAGGAAGTTTTTCCTCTCCGGTCGTCGTTGTGGAACTCGACTCCGGCACGACATATTTCTTTGCCTTGCCGCGCACGGTCGTCCTGCACGAAAACGGCTCCGTAGAGTATCTTCCGGAGGAGGACGGATTACTGTATGTCACGCAGACCGGAACCGGCTTTCAGCTGACCATAGAGGGTCATGGCCTGGCAGAGGGGCGCGCGGCGGACGCACTGATTTTGACTTCCCCGGACAGGGTCCTGGACTGGGACGTCAGCAACTGTGCCAAGGCCTGGGTGTCCTATGCAAAAAACGGGGATATGCCATGGTGCTATGACGGCTATTACCGGAAATCCCCCGAGAATTATATCCCGTCCGGCCCGAACTATTATTACTGCTGCGCCGCGTCCTACTGCATCCGGGGCTTCCTGTCCCGCACTCCGCCGTGCAGAGAAGCGCCCGCGCTCACCATCCTTATGCTCGACACCATGGCGCTGCGGCAGAACCAATTCGGCTACTGGGCAACCGACCCGGGCAGTGAATGGCTTCAGAGCGATTACGGCATCGGGCCGGGCTTTTATGACACGCGCTTCAATACGGAGATGCTTGAGATTTATCTCAAAGCCGCACATAAATTTGACGGCAATCTGTTTGAAGACGCCGTCGACCGTTATCTCGCGTTTTATACCCAGTTCGCGGACACGAACCACATAACCACGGAAAGCGGCGGCTGGCTGATCCCGGATTACTGGCATCCGGACACACATGAAACGCCGCATACCTCGCTCAACCATCAGGTCACCGAATGTCTGGCGCTGTATCACGCGGCGGAGCTTCTGGATCGGGAAGATCTTTTTGCGCTTGCCGACCGGATGCTGCTGGCGATCGAAGATACCGGCTCCCAGTGGGTCATGCCGGATCACAACCTCTATTACAGCATCCGGCCCGATGGGACGTATGCTGCGGGCGATTATCCATACCTGACATACAACGATCTGCTCCATCTGCGGGAATATCTGACCGGCAGCGGACGGGCGGGACCGGAAACGCTGACCCATCTGATGGAGGAAAAGCTCCAATGGATGACGGCGAACGGCGTAACCGGTTATGAAGCATCCTAATTCGGACAAAATGGTTTCGGAACGGGCAGTGTTGTCCGTTCTGAAACCATTTTTGCTTTCCCCCTTGTCTTTTCCGGTAAAATCGTATATAATACTTTGTACGTTTGCCATCCTGTGCAAAAGGAGGTTTTTCCATGATCCGTATGAAAACAGACTGCGGCGCGATCACCGTCGATAACGCCGTCTATACCAATATCGCGGGCTACGCCGCGACCAACTGCTTCGGCGTCAAGGGCATGGCCGTCCGGTCAATGACCGACGGACTGGTCCACCTGCTCCGGCGCGAGGCCATGAGCAAGGGCGTCAAGGTCACGTTCCACGAAGAGGGCCGGATCTCGATTGATCTGCACATCATGATGGACAAGGGCGTCAACATCAGCGCCATCTGCTCCTCCATCATTCAGGAGGTCCGCTATTTCGTCACAAAGTCCACCGGTACCGAGGTCCGGGCCGTCAACGTCTTTGTCGACTCCATTACCATTGATTAAGCCGCGGGCGATCGTCCGCCACCACGGAGGTGTTTCCTTTTGAGACAAACTTTTGACGGCGCGGCCTTTGGCCGCATGATCTGCTCCGCCGCGGCTTCCATCGAGCTTAAAAAGCAGAAGATCAACGAACTGAACGTTTTCCCCGTGCCGGACGGCGACACCGGCACCAACATGAGCATGACCCTCGGCGCAGCCGCGACCGAGCTTCGCCGCAAGCCGGACGTCACGCTCACCAAAGCCGCCGACGTCGCGGCCTCCGCGCTGCTGCGCGGCGCGCGCGGCAATTCCGGCGTCATCCTCTCGCTGCTGTTCCGCGGCTTTTCCAAGGCGCTCAAGGGCATGGAGCAGGCCGACGGCCGCGATTTTGCCGCCGCGCTGACCACCGGCGTCGAGGCCGCCTATAAGGCCGTCATGAAGCCCGCCGAGGGCACGATCCTCACGGTCTCCCGCCTCACGGCAGACGCCGCGCGCGACCTTGCCGCAGAGGATCGCAGCATCGAATCCGTCCTCGCCGCCGCTATCCCCGTGGCGAAGGCCGCGCTGGACAATACCGTCAACCAGAATCCCGTGCTGAAAAAGGCCGGCGTCGTCGACGCGGGCGGCATGGGCTTCGTGGTTATCCTCGAGGGCATGCTCAGCAGCCTTCAGGGCAACGACATCGTCGCGGACGAGTCCGCCGCCGTAAACGAGCAGGCCGACTTTGCCGAGTTCGATTCTGAGGATATCACCTTTGCCTTCGACACGGTCTTCATCGTCCGCAAATCTGCGCCCGACGTCTCGCTCGAGCCGCTGCGCGCCTACCTCGACGGCATCGGCGACAGCCTCGTCATCGGCGAGGACGACGAAGCGTTCAAGGTCCACGTCCATACGAACATCCCCGGCGACGCGCTCAGCGAAGCCCAGAAATACGGTACGCTCGAGCTCGCCAAGATCGAGAACATGCGCATGCAGCACGACGATCTGGCCGCCGGCCGCAAGGCCCGCTCCACCGACGACCTCGAGGCCATCGAGCAGGAGCTGGAATCCGCGCCCGCCCAGCAGCCCCCGCAGCCTGAAAAGCGCTACGGCGTCGTCGCCGTCTGCGCGGGCGAAGGGCTTGCCAGCGTCTTTACCGACCTTGGCGCCGACCGGATCATCGAGGGCGGCCAGACCATGAACCCCTCGACCGAGGACATCCTCAGCGCCGTCGAGCAGACGCCCGCCGAGATTGTCTTCGTCCTGCCGAATAACAAGAACATCATCCTCGCGGCGCAGGCTGCGGCAGAGCTTGCCGAAAAGGACGTCATCGTCATCGAGAGCAAGACCGTCCCGCAGGGCATCACCGCCCTTCTGAACTTCGACGCCGAGCTGGACGTGCAGGACAACGTCACCGCCATGACCGCCAGCCTCTCCACCGTCACCACCATGCAGGTCACCTACGCGGCCCGCAATTCCGACTTTGACGGCCACGACATCCATGAGGGCGATTATCTCGGTCTCTGCGACGGCGCGCTGCTCGCCGTCACGCCCGATCTCACCGCCATCCTCACCAAGATGGCCGAGAAGACCGGCGCAGAGGATCATTCCTTCATCAACATCTTCTACGGCTGCGACATCTCAGAGGCCGACGCCGAGGCCGCGCGCGACATCTTCGCCCAGCATGCCCCCGACGCCGAGATCAATCTCCTCTCCGGCGGCCAGCCGATCTACTATTACCTCATCTCCGCCGAATAATAACCCGAGGGCCGGCATCGCCGGCCCTCTCAGCATATTGAAACGTCTCTTTGCCCCGCTGCCTGTCCGTTTTCTGAACCTGGAACGTTCCAAAAACCGCTTGATCAAACGCGAAGGGGCGCATTGTCTCCTTTATCCCTTCCCAGCGGCTCATTCGCAAAACTGTATTGATCGCTTTTGACAGCACAACGCCCGCGCGGCTATAGGCCGCCCGGGCGTTCTCAGCGTGTCGAAAAAACGATGTACGCACCCGGC
>ENA-UOJO01002955-UOJO01002955.1-human-gut-metagenome-genome-assembly--contig:-P57-NODE-2955-length-16720-cov-5.726913_pt1 | contig 16720 bp, 15 predicted proteins | sample MGYA00242351_ERZ723898 | MGnify/ENA metagenome assembly ERZ723898 | reverse complement strand
TATTGGCAAAAAGAAAATGTAGTGATATAATTTAGAAAAAATATGCGAAGAGGTAAAAATGAAATACAAAGGACAATACGAAAAGCTAAATTTGCCAGCTTATATGAAATTTGGAATAGAAATAGAAGCTAATAATGTTCAAACGAAAAATGGGTTATATGCTGGCGAAAGTGCGAAGTTTATAACCGATAGAAACTGGCATATGGCAACAAAATGGGAAGAAAGTTTAGTTGGAGAAAATGGAGCAGAACTTGTTTCACCAATTTTAACAGATACGGAAACCACATGGAGAAATATAGCAGAAATCTGTAGTAAGATTAAAGAATTTCCAAAAGATAAAAGTAAAGAAGTTAAGGCAGACGAGAAATGTGGATTACATGTGCATTTTGATGCAGAATATTTATCAAGTGATCCTAAAAAAATGAAAAATTTTCTTAATATATATGCTGAAGCCGAAGAACTTATATATAAAATGTGTAATGATAAAAATGATCCAATACGACCTAAAGCTATAAACAAAAATTTTCATGGATTATCAAATGTTATTTCTGCTATTTGGAGAAATGGTATGGCAACACCTACTAGCAAAAAAATATTGAAAAAGCTTAATAATGGAACGTTAAAGGTATCACATAAAAAATTTGGAAAATTAAGAATGGTTGCTAGTAAATTTAAGCTAGACGAAAGAAGATATGCAGGGCTTAATCTAACTAATATTGGAAATAGCAAGAAAAATACCATAGAATTTAGGATGGCTAATGGAACACTTAATCCAGAAGTAATAAAACAAAATGTATTTTTATATGCATCAATTATAGATACAGCTGTGAAGATGACAGAGAAACCAGAAAAATATGAACAAAAAATGCAAAAGTTTTTAAATCACGATGTTACAGAACAAGAAAAAGCACAAAGTTTTTTAAATTTGATTATAGATTCTGACGAGGATAAAAAGATATATTTAGATAGATGGGAATCTGTAAAAGATGCTAAAGTTTTTTCTAAAAATGCTAGAAAGGGATTTGCAACAACATTTAAAAGAGAAGAATTTAAAGATATAGCAACAAGAACTAAGGGAAGCAAGATAAGAGCAACATTTAATAAAATAAAGGATTTTGTATATACCAAAGACGAAAGAGGAGATAAAGAAGATAATGTTAGAACTTAAATATAGAAATGCTTTTAAAGAAGTAGATGAAATATTAAAGCATACAGATATATATTTAGTAAATGAGATTCCTAAAAAGTTTATTTATTTTTTGAGAGCGAATATGAATAATGATTACAAATTTAATGTACAAGAAGGACTCTGTTTAAATAAACAAAACATATCTGAAGAAGCTAATAATATTTTGGCTTTAATATATAGAGATTATTGGGCAACAGAAGAAGAAAAACAAGAATTTAGAAAAAAAGATGAAGAAGAAAGAAAATTAAATGAAGAAAAATTGGAGCATATATTTGACAGAAAGCATAACGAGCCAATAGAAGAAAAAAAGATTAATCAACTTATTAAAATAGAACACGAAAGTTTTATAAAAAGATTATTTTCAAAGTTAAAAAGATTTTTTTGGAAGAATTAAAAAAGGCGTAATTATTTTTGCGTCTTTTTAATTATGTCAAATAAAATTCTTGTAATTAGTAAAAGCATAATTTTCTACTAAAAAATATTGCAAAGTTATGTCAAATTATTTTACAGAATTATGAGTTATATGATATAATGCAAACTATGAAAGCATAAAATAAAATAGGAGATATTATATGGAAATAATATTAGGTAAAACAGCCGGTTTTTGCAATGGAATTACACGAGCAGTAGAGACTGCTAAAGAGGAATTAAAAAATACAGAGAACTTAGATTGTTTAGGAGATTTATTACATAATAATCAAGTGCTAAATAAACTAAAAGCAAATGGACTTAGAATAATAACTGATATAAAAGAAGCCAAAGAAAGAGTACTAATAAGAGCTCATGGTGTAAAAAAAGAAGTTTATGAATATGCAAGTAAAAATAATATAGAATTAATAGATTGTACATGTCCAAAAGTACTAAAAATTCATGATTTGGCAGAAGAATTGTCAAATAAAGATTATTATATTTTAGTAATTGGCGAGAAATCTCATGCAGAAGTCGTGGGAACATTTAGTTTTTGCAAAAATGGCGAAGTAATAGAGAATATAGAACAATTGCAAGCACGAATTGATGATTTGAATAAAAAAGAAAAATTGGCAGTATTAACAAAAACAACATATAATTTACAAAAATTTTTACAAATAGAACAATATTTAAAAGAAAATATAAAAACAAGGCTGGAAATATATAATGGTATTTGTAATGCTACAGAAAGTAGACAAAAAGAGACAGAAAAAATATCTAAAGATGTAGAATATATGGTCATAATTGGAGGCAAAAAAAGCTCTAATACAAATAAATTATATGAAATTGCACAAAGAAATTGCAAAAATGCTATTAAAATAGAAGAAGTATCAGAGTTATATAATGAGAATTTTGCGAATATAAATAAAATAGGTGTGATGGCAGGTGCTTCAACACCACAGGAAAGTATAGAAGAAGTTATAAACTATTTAAAGGAGAGGAATTAACTTGAATATAGAAAAAACTTCAAGCGAATTAGAAAAATGTATATCAAAAGAATCAAAAATATATAAAAATGAATTAATGTCAAAACATACTTCATTTAAAGTTGGTGGAAAAGCTGATATATTTGTAAATACTAAAAATGAGCAAGATATAAAAAGCATATTAGAATATGCAAATAAAAATGAAACTCCTATAACAGTTATTGGAAATGGTAGTAATCTATTAGTAAAAGACGGTGGTATAAGAGGAATTGTCTTAAGAATAGATATACAAGATTTTAATATAGAAAAAATTAGCGATGAATATATAATAACAGTTGGTGCTGGTGTAAAAAATGGTTTTGTAGCACAAAAATTATTAATAGAGGAAATAGAAGGGTTCGAATTTGCAGCTGGAATCCCAGGTTCTATTGGTGGTGCAATCAGAATGAATGCAGGTGCACATGGTGGAGAAATGAAAGATATCGTTTTAGAAACTAAGTGTATGGATATGAATGGTAATATAAAAATATTATCTAATGAGGAGCAAAAATTCCAATACCGAAATAGCATTTTTAGTTGTAACAAATATATAATTTTAAGCACCAAATTAAAATTAAAAAAAGGAAGATATAAAGAAATAAAATCGAAGATGGACGAATATACTATATGGCGTAAAGAACATCAGCCATTAGAATATCCATCAGCAGGAAGTACATTTAAAAGAGGAACAGATTTTATTACCGCAAAGTTAATAGATGAATGTGGATTAAAAGGATACAATATAGGTGGTGCAGAAGTATCAACAAAACATGCTGGTTTTGTTGTAAATAAAGGAGATGCAAAAGCAAAAGATATATTAAATTTAGTAAAATACATTAGTGAAAAAGTCTATGAAAAATTTGGCAAAAAGATTGAGCTGGAGGTACAAGTAATAGGAGAAGATTAAGAAAACTGAACTTGAAAGGATGTATTAATAAAAAATGAAAGGTTTTATAGAGTGGTTTAGACCAAATGCAAGAATTAAAAGATGGATATTTCTTATTCTTGTAGGAATAATACTGGCATGTTATGGAATATCTACAATTATTGTAAGTGAAGAACTTGAAATAGCGCAGTTATTATTAATTATTTTATCATTTATTGTAGGTTTTACTTGTATAGTTCTAGGAATTGTATTTATGCAAAAAAGGACTATGGAGATGTTAATAGAATCTACAGATTCAAGAGTAAAAAATAATAGAAAACATATAAATATAAATTCATTAATATTTAACAAAAAAATTTATTCAGAAGGACCAAAAATTGTAGTAATAGGTTCTGGCAATGGGCTTGAAACAGTTGTAAGAGGATTAAAGCAATATACAGATAATATAACAGCAGTTGTTACGGTATCTTCATATGGTAATATGAAGAAAGAAAGCATAAATTCTATGCCTATAGAAGATATAAAAAATACAGTAATTGCATTAGCTAGGGATGAAGAATTAGCAAGTAAATTAATGTCTTATAAATATAAAAGTGGAGATTTAAAAGATATTAGTTTTAGTGATTTATATTTTACTACGATGCAAGATTTATCTAAAGATTTTACAGAAGCTATAGCAAATTCTAATGAGATTTTTAATATTATAGGAAGAGTTTTACCAATTACAAATGATGAAATGAGAATATGTGCAGAACTTGAAAATGGAATGATAATAGAAGAAAAAGATGAAATAAAAAAAGTAGTTTATGATAAAATTACAAGAATTAATAGAGTATTTATATCACCACCAAATTGTAGGGCAACTCCAGAAGTTGTACAAGCAATAAAAGAAGCGGATTGCATTGTAATTGGTCCAGGAAGTTTATATACAAATGTAATACCAAATTTGTTAGTAAATGGTGTATATAAAGCAATGAAAGATAGTAAAGCAATAAAAATATATGTAAGTAATATTATGACAGAACCAGGTCAAACAGATAATTACTCATTAGCTGACCATATAAAAGCAATAATAGAGCATACTGGTAAAAATGTTATAGATTATTGTATTTACGATACAGGAGAAATAATTCCAGAGTATATTAAAAGATATAATTTAAAGGGTTCAGAATTAGTAGCACAAGATGTTGCAAAGGCAAGAACTTTAGGAGTACGTTTATTACAAAGGGATTTAGCTTGTGTAGAAAATGGATATATAAGACATAATTCAGATTTAGTTGCTAAAGCAATTTCAGAATTGATTTGTGATGACTTAAAATATAGGGACAAACAATCAGATCCACAATATATGCTATTAAAATCTAAATTAGAATATGAAAAACAATTTAATAAAATAAAAAATAGACCTAAGAGAAAAAGAAAAATGAATGAAAATAAAAAGGAAAGAAAAAGTAAATTTCTATCTAAATATGGTAAACGTATAGAAGCTATGCGTAATACTGAGGAGGTCAAACTAAAAAACAGAGAAATTTTACTAAATGAAAATAAAGATAAGGAAGAGGAATTTATAGAGAAATTTATAGAAAAAGTTGAACAAAACAAGAAAAAATAATAATTGGAGGCATACAAATGAAAATAATGGTAAATAAAGGAGAATTTAAAGATTTAATTCAAAGAGAATGGATAATAGCTAATGGAATAGGAGGATTTGCAGCATCTACAGTTACAGGTGCCAACACAAGAAAATATCATGGGTTATTGGTTGCAGCACTAACACCTCCGGCAAGACGATTTTTAGTATTATCTAAGGTGGATGAATCTATAGAATTTAATGGATGCAAATATCCTTTATATACTAATATTTGCGATAATTATATTTCTGATGGTTATAAAAGAATAGAATCATTCGAGAAAAAATATGTACCAACATATACATATAAAATAGACGATATTTCTATCCAAAAGACTATAAGTATGCAATATGGTAGAAATACAGTTGTTATATTATACAATATTAAGAATGGAAATTATGATTCAAAATTAACATTGGCTCCAATAATAAATTATAGAGATTTTCATCAAGTTAATAAAGATACAGAATTCAATTTGAAAGAAAATATAAGTGGCACAAAAGTAAGAATAGTTGTAAAAAATGAAAGTCAAACACCATTTTACATGAAATGTTCAGAAGGAACATATATAGAACATCATAATGATATATTTTATAGGATGTTTTATATGGAAGAAGAAAAAAGAGGGTTTGACCCAATAGAAAACCATGCAATTCCAGGTAGATATGAGATAGAATTAAAACCAAATGAAGAGAAAAATATATCATTTGTATTTTCATTAGAAGAGAATATAGACGAAATAAAAGCAGAGGATGTTATTAAGCAAGAAGAGGTAAGATTAAAGAAGATAGTAACAGATACGGGCTTAATAAATGAAAATACAGAGGATAAAGAATTAATAGAAGATTTTATAATTACTACTGATAGCTTTATTGCATACAGACCATCATTTGGACTTCATACTATAATTGCAGGTTACCCATGGTTTTTAGATTGGGGTAGAGATAGTTTAATAGCATTTGAAGGATTACTACTTAAAACAAAGAGATTTGATATAGCAAAAGAAGTTTTACTAACATTTATTAGAGATATAAAATATGGGCTTGTACCAAATGGATATTCTGGATATGATAACAGACCATTATATAATAGTGCAGATGCTTCATTATTACTTTTTGAAGAAATAAAAAAATATATTAATTATACGAATGACTATAAATTTATAAAGGACAATTTTTATATTTGTTTAAAGAAAATAATAGAGGCATATATTACAGGAATAGATGTAGATGATAATAATATTTATATGGAAAGAGATGGTTTAATTCATTCTGGAACAATAAATACCCAAAATACATGGATGGATGTAAAAATCGGAGATTTTTCAGTAACCCCTAGAAATGGAAAAGCAGTAGAAATAAATAGTTTATGGTATAATGCTTTAAAAATAATGGAAGAGCTTGCAAAAAAATTCGAAACTAAAAAAGTTGCAGAAATGTATGCAGAATTAGCAGAAAAAACTCAGAAATCATTTAATAGAAAATTTTATAATTCAGACAAGAAATCATTGTATGATGTATTAGGTGATGACAGAATAAGACCAAATCAATTATTTAGTTTATCACTTAGTTACCAAGTTTTAAATCCAGCAGGAAAAAATGCTAAAGAAATTTTAAAAACTGTAACTAATGAACTATATACAAAACATGGATTACGTACTTTAAATAGAAAGGATAAGCAGTATATTGCTACATATGAAGGAGATTCATACAGAAGGGATATAAGTTACCACCAAGGAATAACTTGGCCATGGCTTTTTGGATTATATAATGATGCATACAAGAGTGTAATAGCTAATACGAAAGAGGGGAAAGTTAAAGGAGAATTGCAAAAGCAGTATGACTTATTCGTTAAAAATTTAAGAGTAACAGCTAAAACAATGATGTATAAAGAAGGGTGTATATTAAGTATTGCAGAACTATATGACTCTAAACCTCCATATTTACCTAAAGGCGCTTTTTCACAAGCTTGGAGTGTTGCAGAAATATTTAGAATAATATTAGATTCAAAAACAGAAGAAGAGGAAGAACAATGAGAATATTAGGAATTGACCCTGGGTTTGCAATAACACGGGTATAGCATAATAGATTACATAGGAAATAAATTTAAACTAGAAACATCTGGTGCAATATTAACAGAAGCTGGTGAATCTTTTCCGCTAAGGTTAGAGAAGATTTACACAGATTTAAATAATATAATAAATACATATAAACCAGATGCGATGTCTATAGAAGAACTATTTTTTAATAATAACGCAAAAACAGCTATTAATGTTGCTCAGGCAAGGGGAGTGATATTAATAACAGCAAGAATAAACAAATTAGATATATTCGAATATACACCATTACAAATAAAGCAAGCAGTAACAGGATATGGTAGAGCAGATAAAATGCAAGTACAAAGAATGGTGAAAATGATATTAAATACAGAAAAATTACCAAAATTGGATGATATAACAGATAGTATGGCAATAGCAATTTGCCATGCACATTCATCTAAGTTTTCATCTCAATTTAAATTATAATATGAATAAATGAATAGGAACAGGTGTTTTTGGGACGTTCCCAGACAGGGATTTTGGGGACGTTCCTTAAATCCCGAAAAGGAAGATTGATATGTTAATAGAAGAATTAGAAAAAGAACTTCGGACAAGGAAAGTTAAATAGTATATATGTTTTATATGGTGAAGAAAAATTTTTACTAGAGTCCATAATAAAGAAAATAAGAAAGAATTTTGGAGAATGTATAAATGGTATTAATTATATTAGCATAGATGAAACAAATATTTCTGAGCTAATAGCAGATTTACAAACTCCAGCTTTTGGCTATCCAAAAAAATTAATTCTTGTACGAAATTCGGAAATATTAAAAAAAGAAGGAAAGAGAAAGAATCCAGAGCTTGCTAAAATTAAAACTAGTGTTGCTGAATACATAGAAAATAATATTGATGAAATTAATGAAAGTGTAATTTTAGTATTTGTAGAGGAAAATGTAGAAAAACAAAAATTATATAAGGTATTAGAAAAAAATGGTGAGGTATGTGAATTTACATATCAAAAACCAAACCAAATTATAAGAAGATTAAAAGCTATTGCCAATGCATATAAAGTAAATGTAGCAGAAAATACATTGCAATATTTAATAGAACAATGTGGACAAAATATGCAAGACTTAATTAATGAGATAAGAAAGTTAATAGAATATTCTGGTGAAGGTGGAACAATAAATAAATCAGATATAGATTTATTGTGTACTAAACAAACACAAGCCATTATATTTAACTTAACCGATTATCTAGGAAAGAAACAAATAAAACTAGCATTAGAAGAACTAAATAATTTGCTTTATAATAAAGAGCCGATTCAAAAAATTTTAATAACATTATATAACCATTTTAAAAAATTGTATTTTACAAAAATAGCAGAAAGGTATAAACTAGATATAGCAAAGGCTTTAAATTTAAAACCGAATCAATTATTTTTAGTAAATAAATATAAAATGCAAGCAAAAAGCTTTACAGATTTAGAGATTTCTAATATCATAAAAGAACTGATAGATTTAGACTATAATTATAAGATTGGTAAAATTGATTTAAATATAGGCTTAGAAACGATTTTATGTAATAATTGTTCAAAGTAAAAAGAGGGATGATAAATGGAGTCAAACAATGAACTAATAGCAAACTTAAAAAAAGAAGTAAAAGAAGAGCTTAAAGGTGAATTTAACGAAACAGCAGTTGGCTATATACATATTTTTAACAAAAGATTAGAAGAAAAATTAAGAGAACAAGGAATAGAATATGATAAAGAAAAATTAGAACATAAACAAATAGACTAAACATAGGAGAAGATTATTATGTTAGATACTAAATTAGAAGAGAATAACGGAGAAAAAAATAATTTAAGAAGAACAATAGATGCAATAGATGGTGAAAATAATAAGGTATCATATTTAGCAAACCAAAAAGATAATGAAGAAAAATTAGAGTTTTTAAAGAATTTTACAGAAAAAGAATCTAGGGATAAAATAATAAGTAGTCTAGAACATAAAGTGTCTCCAGACTTATTTAAGATTGTCTATTTAGCTCAAAGAATGATTAAAGAATTTATAAAAGATGTGTATACAAGTACTCCGGCAGATAAATTAGAAGCCATAGAAATTACTTTTAACAGAACAAATATTATTTTTAACAAATTACCAGACAACTATAATATGGAAGTTGATGAAGAGTCTAAAACAATAACAATAGCAGAAAATAGAAGACATAATCAAAATAAATTATTAGGTTACGTTTTACATGGATATGCACATTGTTTTTCGAACATAAATAAAAGTGAAAACGAAGATGAAATATTAGAAGAAGGCAATGCAGATATTTTTGTTGATTTAGTAGTAAATAATTATATAAAAAAACATCCATTCGAAAGTTTTGGATTTCATATTGATAAAAATTATAGTATCGAAAGTGCTTATACAGAAGCAAATAGCATAATAAGAACTAGAATGTATGTATTAGAAAAGTTAAAAATTGATAAAAAAATGTTATTAGAATTTTTATTAGGAGATAAAGAAAAATATTTAAAAAACATATTTAATGGAGTTCAAAAGAATGACGAATTCAATTTAAATGAATTTTATGAAAAGAACAAATTTGCGTTACAAGACATAAACAGAGAAAGTATATATTATAGTAAAAATGCAATATTAACTGAAAATATTTTAGAAAAAGAATATAGCCAGTTAGATTTGATTAAAAAACGTTTTAATTATGAAAGAATAAATAAGATAAATGCAGATGAGCTAGATGATTTTATAAATATTATGCAAGATACAGACAGAGTAAAAGATAATTTGGCAGAATTTATAGCTACAGAGTTAAATGGATTAACAGATATGGAGAAAAGAATGTCTGCAGATAATATAATAGAAAATGTTTTAGTTATTTGCAAATATAAAAAAATAAATAATGATATTGCAAAACAAACTTTAGAGATTATCCAGTATTTAATAAATGATTTAGAAAGAAATGTAAAAATAGAAAGAAATAATGAGTTACTACAAAAGATTGGTGATTTAAGCAATAAAATAGATATAGAAGATAAACAAATAGAGGATGAATTAAAAGATTCATTATCATACCTAAAGATAAAATTAGAAATGGCAAATGGGGGAAGTCTAACTCCAGACATATTTTTTAATAGATTACAAAGTTCTTTAAAAAATGGTAGTAAGATAGAAAGAAATGAAGAATTAATAGCTTACCAAACTATTAAAGATGAATTAAATATTAGTAAAAAATAGGAGAGAGTTATGGAAAACGAATTAGCACAAGCATATTCAGAAGTATATGAAATCTTAAAATATATACCAATGGCATATCTAAATAAAATACCAAAAGATGTATTGAATATTTTTAAAACTAAAAGAGATAAAAACTATAAAGTTAATATTAATCCGAATCTTCCTTTAGAAGATCAAAAACTACATAGGAAAACATTAATATTATTATCTGTTTTAAATTTAGATTATTGGTGCGAGCCAGACGAAAGGGAAGAGATATTAAACATATATTGGAAAAATGAGAAAGAATCTTATGTAGTGTTGGATGAAGAAAATAATCTGATACCAAATTCTGCAGATACAAGTTTAGTATTATACCAAGAAGAAAGTTTTATAGAAAAAATATGGAGTAAATTAAAAAGATTCTTTAAAAGAAGTTAAACAAATAGTATAAAATAATCTTTTTTTCTTAAAATATAAATAGGTGTTGTTTAATGCAACGAGAATTTTAGGAAAGGAAGGTTATTTTTTATGTTAGATTTTAGAACAGACCTTGCTGATGAAAGAAAAGATTTGTATAAAAAAGCAAACAATATAGAAAATGAGATTGATGGAATAGAAGCAACTGAGGAACAGATAAATAATAATATAAAAGTTACACGAGTTAAGATAATGAATGAACAAGGTGAAAGAGCATTAGGTAAAGTGAAGGGAAATTATGTAACAATAGATATGAAAAATATGAAATATATGGGAGAAGAAGAAGTCCAAAAGGCAAGTGAAATATTATGTGAAGAATTAAAAAAGATGATAGATGAATATGTAAACAAAGAACAGGAAATATTAGTTGTAGGTTTAGGAAATATATATGTTACACCAGATGCATTAGGGCCAAAGGTAATAAATGAAATAGATATTACAAGACATCTATTAAAATATGTACCACAATATTTAGATAAAAACACAAGACCAGTAAGTGCAATTTCGCCAGGTGTTTTAGGAACAACAGGAATGGAAACAGCAGAGATTTTAAAAGGAATAGTAGATAATGTAAAGCCTAAACTAGTTATAGTTATAGATAGTTTGGCTTCTAGAAGCATGGAAAGAATAAGCAGTACAATTCAATTAGCAGATACAGGAATTGTTCCAGGTGCAGGAGTAGACAATGCTAGGAAAGAGTTAACAGTAAATACATTAGGAGTTCCAGTAATTGCACTAGGAATACCAACAGTTGTAGAGACAGCAGTTGTGGTAAATGATTGCTTAGATGTTTTTATAGAAAAATTACAAGAAAAAGCAGAATCTAATGAATATTTAAATAAACTAAAAGAAGAGGATAATTATCTGGAGATAAAAGAAGCATTAATACCGAAAAATTTTAATTTTATAGTAACACCAAAGGAAATAGATTCTTTATTAGAAAATATGAAAGATGTAGTTGCACGAGGTATTAATATGAGCTTATAGAGAGAAAGTTCGGGATTTGGGGACGTTCCTTTTTTTCCGTTTTTTAGCAAATCTGTAATTCAATTAGTTACTCTAAAAATCCCTATTGCAAATAGGGATTTTTAGGAACGTCCCTAGATCCCGATATAAGTTCTATTCTATTTTCGAAAATACATATTAATGTTTTTATAAATTCATCCGGTTCTTTTTCTAAATGTATTATTATCTTTTGTGGTAGAAGAGTAAGCAGGGTATTAAGTACTATATCATTTTCAGAAAAGGAAACATCAGAAATATAATTTAAGTTAGCTAGGTCATCTGTAAATGGTATTTTTTTGTGTTTACTGTCAAGTAATATAGAAGAAGTGTTTTTATAAATAAAATGTACACTATTTATATTAGAAGGCTTAGAATTTACATAAGATTTTAGCAAATTAATAAATTCCTTGTATTCTCTATCTACGACTAATTCATTTACAAAAGTATCTACAACATAGTCTAATATTTTCATGTAATTTGAAAGCCTAAAATGAATAAAACCACTTAGAATCATAGCTTTATTATTTGTAATATATTTAAGAGCTGCTATATAAATATGTTCAATCCTTACTTGATATTCAACAGAAGATGTATCTTTAAGGTAAGTTAAACATTTATCTAACACAATATCCTGTTCAGATTCTGAAAAATAAAAATAATTAGATTTTATAATTGACTTTAATAAGTTTTCTACATAAAAATTTAATATTAAAGAGACTAAATTATTTGCAAGTTCGTTGTTAAAAGCAGAAGCATTTTCTCCAATATAATGGATAATTATGTTTTTATATATTTTAAATTTTCTTATAGAAATATATGTGTTAGGAAAATTGAAATTATTTAGTAGATAAGCTAGTATATTTTTGTTATTTGTCTTAATACAAAATGATTTCATAAAAAAATCTCCTTTCACATATATGTAATATTATCTACTAAATAAAGTATCATTATACATATAATATGAAAGAAGAAGAGTTTTGCAACTTGTATATTAGTAATAAATCATATAATCAATTTCATCAAAGATTTTATCTTTTCTATAAATTTCTTCTAAATAGTCTTTGTCAATTTTATCATTTTTTAGTTGTAGGTAAAGTTTAGTAAACCTACCGATATGATCTTTAATTCTCTTTTTAGCATAGTCTACCATCGTTTGATTTGTTATAATAAATAACCAATCACTACTTTGGGCAAGCAACAATTCTCTTGCACATTGGTTTAATGCAAATCTTTTTAATTCATCTTGTTCATTAGGGAATAGATGAGCAAGTTCTACCATTCTATCTCCAGCTTTATGAAGATGTCTATGTACATAGTCGTTTAATGGATTAAGCCATACATAATTATAACCATTAGCACCCCAACTAGATCTACAAGGAGATGCAACCTGAATGTTTGGATATTTATCTATATATTCGCTAGGTGTAATAAGCTTAAAATTACAATCATCATAATAGATTTTTTTGAATAATACATACAACCAGTCTGGACCTTCATACCACCAGTGCCCATACAATTCTGCATCATAAGGGCATAGAACAATAGGTGGGTGATCCATATAACTTGATATATCATTTATTTGTTTTACTCTACAATCAAAGAAATGCCCAGTTTGTTTATATATTGAATCTTTAGCCCATTGTAAATTATAATAATCTTTCTGATCTGTTTTACCAGTAATTCTGTAATATTTAATACCGGTATTAACTCTTACTCCATCATGAGCAATGTATGGTTTAATATAATCATAATCACATTCATAACCAATATCCCTATAAAATTCCCTATAATTATAATCACCAGGATAACCATTTATAGAACTCCAAACTTGTCTTGAAGATTCCATATCACGTCCAAATGCAATTAACCCACCAGGAGAAACAATTGGTGCAAAAGTACCATATATTGGTGTAGGGTCTGCATATAGAATTCCATGAGATTCAACAATAGCATATTCTATACCGAATTCTTTTAAGTATTTATCTGCTTCTGGAACATAACCACATTCTGGAAGCCAGATTCCTCTTGGTTGTCTTCCGAAATATTTTTTATATGTTTGAACACCAACAGCTATTTGTGCTTTTACAGTTTTTTCATTAACATATAAGATAGGGAAGAAGCCATGTGTGGCTCCACAAGTTATTATTTCTAATACACCGATATCTTGAAAATGCTTAAATGCTTGGATTAAATTACAATTAAATACTTTCTCGAATAAATATAGGTCATCAGAATATCTATTTAAATAATATTTAGATAATTCATTTAATCTAGAATCATAAGCTGTTCTTTTTACTTCTTTTTCACAAAGTTCAATATGTTCTTTTAAATAATGAATATATTTTTTTTGAAGTAATTTATTGTCTAACATCCAAAGTAAAGGTGGTGTCATAGACATTGTTATTCTAAATTCGACTTTTTCATCTACTAGTTTTTTAAAATTTCTAAGAAGAGGGATATAAGTTTCTGATATTGCTTCGAACAACCATTGTTCTTCTAAATAATCATCGCTTTCAGGATGATGTATAAAAGGTAAGTGTGCGTGTAGTACAAAACTTACATATCCTTTTACGTTTTTGCTCATTTTAATACTCCTTTAAATTATTATTTTCGTATAAATATTAATATCACCTATAAGAATTTTTCTTAAAGGTGATATTAAAAAATTCTATTTAAATGTTGAAGAACTTAAACTATTTGATGATGGATTTTGTATTTTATCAAAAGAGTCTAAATCTTCATCTTTATAAAACTTCTTATAGAAATCATTAACTTTATATACTTTTCCAATACTTTTAACGAAATTAAGACTAGCGATATTTTTTGCAGTTATTGTATTGTCTTTTACATTTCTAAAATAAACCATTTCTTGTGTTTTCTCGAAAAGAATATGGTCATTAGGAGATTCTACTTCGTTAGATGATGTTATAGGAATATAATTTTGAGTTATCTTTGGAGTTGTTTTAACTTCTGTAACTTCACCATTATACATAACTTCGAAAGGCTTTCTTCCTAATTCTATTTTATATTTACATTTACTATCATTAACATTTAAATACCAACAATTAGCAAAATCATTAATTTCTACTTCGAAACTGTAACCTTTAGTTTCATTATGAACTACAAGTACAGGTTTTGTTTTTTCGAAGAAGTCTTCACCATAAGTTTCTTTAAATTTTTCTCTATCTTCATCAGAAATATCCCAATAGATAAATAGAGTTGTAGGAGTTTGATAAAGTAATTTGACTATTGTTTGATTATACCTATATGGTAAATCGTAATATTCTGCAATAGAAAATTCTTCGCCACTTATAGTAGTTGGCTTTTTTACTATTTCTTCTTTTTCTGTACTTTTTATAGATTCTTTAGTTAATGTTTTTACAGCTTTTTTAGTTGATTTTGTAGCAGCTTTCTTTGCTGAAGTTTTTTTCTTTTTTGGAGTGATTGAATCTACTACTTTTTTGATAATATTAGAATTTTTTGCTGATTTTGTAGCAGTTTTTTTTGCTGTAACCTTATTCGTTGTAGTTGCACTAACTTTAGTAGAAGTCTTTTTTTCAGTTTTGGTTGTTTTAGGAGCTACTTTACTTGCTGTTTTTACTTCTATATTATTTTTTTCTTCTTTTGCTTTTCTTGGCATTTAATTTCCTCCTTTGTGTCAATCCATAATTAATATATATACTATATCAAAATAAAAATAAATTCAATAGAAAAAAGACAAAAATATTATAAAGAAAATACTAAAAATTATTTGACAAAAATAAAACTATAATAGATAATATAATAAGTTAAGTACGACAGATAAAACACGAAGAAACTAAGGAGGAAATATTAATGTATATATTTAATAAAATTACGGTAAATCCACAATTGCCAAAAAGAGTGGGAGAATTATTAGATATTGCAAACAATTTATGGTGGTCTTGGAATTCAGAATTCTTAAGATTATTTAAAGAAATTGATTCTGACTTATGGGAAACAGTTGGAAAAAATCCAGTTAAATTCTTAAAACTAGTTTCTCAAGATAAATTAGAAGATATAGCAAAAGATGAAGAATTTTTAGCTAAATATGATGAAGTTGTAAATCATTTTAATTCATATATGCAAACAAAAGAGACATGGTTTTCTAAAAATTATCCTAATAATGCAAATGATTTAATTGCGTATTTTTCAGCAGAATATGGTATAGATGAGATAATACCAATATATTCAGGAGGATTAGGAATACTTTCAGGAGACCATCTAAAATCAGCAAGTGATTTAGGATTGCCTTTTGTTGCTGTAGGTTTATTATATAAAAATGGATATTTTAACCAAAAAATAGATGGATATGGAACTCAAAAAACGGAGTACACAAATATAGATTTAGATAATTTACCAATTTTACCAGTTAAAGATGAAAATGGTGAAGACTTAATAATAGATGTAGACTTTCCAGACAGAAAATTATATTTAAAGATATGGAAAATTGTTGTAGGTAGAATTTCTTTATACCTAATGGATTCAGATATAGATAAAAACATAGCAGAAGATAGAGTTGTTACATTAAGACTATATGGTGGAGACCAAGAAATGAGAATAAGACAAGAGATTGTCTTAGGTATGGCAGGAATTAAACTATTAAGACGTTTAGGTTTAAAACCAAGTGTATATCATATGAATGAAGGACACTCTGCATTTTTAACACTAGAAGTAATAAAAGATGTAATGGAAGAAAAACAAGTATCATTCGAAGTTGCAAAATCAATGTGTTCTGCAAAAACTGTATTTACAACACATACACCAGTTCCAGCAGGAAATGATATATTCCCAATAG
>ENA-UOJO01002943-UOJO01002943.1-human-gut-metagenome-genome-assembly--contig:-P57-NODE-2943-length-16781-cov-5.025708_pt1 | contig 16781 bp, 8 predicted proteins | sample MGYA00242351_ERZ723898 | MGnify/ENA metagenome assembly ERZ723898 | reverse complement strand
AACATACTGTTTTACAAGCATATAAATTCAATTATGATAGTATGATAGTTGTTTTGCAAAAAACTAAAAATCCATGCTTACAAAACTTTATTTTGCAGACTTTGGGAAATCTCCTACATTTGCACCATAAATCTGAAATAAAATATGATGCGCATTGATATACTGACCGTACTTCCCGAGATGATCGAAGGAATGGTAAACTGTTCCATTGTGAAACGGGCACAAGACAAAGGTTTGGCTGAAATACATTTACACAATCTGCGGGATTACACGACCAACAAATGGCGGCGTGTGGATGATTATCCTTTCGGGGGTGAAGCCGGCATGGTTATGCAGATCGAACCTATCGACCGGGCCATCTCGGCTTTGAAAAGCGAGAGGGATTATGATGAAGTTATTTACACATCGCCAGATGGGGAAACCTTCAACCAGCCGATGGCAAACAGCATGTCGATGCTGAACAATCTGATCATCCTTTGCGGACATTACAAAGGAATCGACTACCGCATCCGCGAACATTTGATAACAAAGGAAATATCTGTTGGTGATTATGTCCTGACAGGAGGCGAGTTGGCTGCTGCCATCATCACAGATGCCGTCGTACGTCTTATTCCCGGAGCAATCGGCGACGAGCAAAGTGCCCTCTCCGACTCGTTCCAGGATAATTTGCTAGCTCCCCCAGTCTATACCCGGCCTGCCGATTACAACGGCTGGAAAGTTCCCGACGTCCTTCTGTCCGGACACCAACGCAAAATTGAAGAATGGCGTCTCGGGCAAGCTCAAGAAAGGACAGCCCGGCTACGCCCCGATTTATTGAAGTAAATTGTCCTACTTCTGCTCTACTACGAAATTATAGATAAACTCATATTCATACGTGTTATTTTCCGCAGTTGCACCATTCACGGGATTGATCTTTTCTTCAATCGTCATGCCTGTGATATAATCGCCGGTCAACGTATAGCGGAATGTATATTCGGCACAAATATCCGTTGCATCGGAGACATTATACCAATAGGCACGGGTTGGCAGATTCTGATTCATCTTCCCATAGAGCAGGTTCAACGGAGAAATCACATCAAAGCCGACCGGTTGAAATGAATTGACAACTCGGAACGGAAAGTTCTCTGGACGTAATTGAGAATTATATTCATATGTAATCTCTTTCTGTGGCAGATAAGCATAATGCACCGCATTTCCATTTTCCCACGAATAGCGATCCACCTCACCTAGTTCTCTTACCTGATAACCCGAACCGTCCTCATTCGGCCACTGGATAATCTGCGAAACTGATTTCAGCCAATTAGAACTATAGGTGTACCTGTTTTCTACAGCCGTATACACAGCATTACTCATATACTTGTTTTCAGATTTTTCTTCCTTGGCCGCAATCATATTTCCGCTTAGCGTGTAAACCGTATGGACAAAGGGATTAGTCGGAGAACCATCGATCATCTTCACGCCACTTACGGAAATCGTCTTGTCTACAATAATATAATTATCAGTAAACTGATTTCCTTCCGTATTTAATATAATCCGATTGATTTGCTTGTCCTGGTCATAAGTGATATTCGCGTTAAAAAAAGCATTTCCGTTTTTCGTACATGTAACACTCGTCAGCTTGTTCAACTCAGGAATAAACGGCTTATCATCATCTCCACAAGACATAAGACCTGCCACCATCAAAAGCACACTTAAAAATTTCTTCATCTCTCTTTCTTTTTATTATTCGATCTTACAAAAATAGGACATTTGCTAAAATAACGGACGAAGTAACCTATTTTAAGTAATTCTACTTGAAGAAATGCAAGTAAACCATTAGCTTTGCAATATAATTTATCATAATAAATGGCTAATAACAAACATCTTACAATAAGATAAAACGTAAAGCATACAATATCTAAAATTTAATAACATGAGAATGAAACATCTGACGGTAGCAGCACTAACATTATTGCTGTCTGTTTCTTGTAGCCAAAGACAAGAAGATTATCCGTTTCGCAATCCTGATCTCCCTATCGACGAACGCATAGACGACCTCTTGAAACGTCTGACTGCCGAAGAGAAGATCGGGCAAATGATGAATACGACTCCGGCAATCGAACGCCTCGGTATACCCGAATACGATTGGTGGAACGAAGCCTTGCACGGTGTCGCACGTGCCGGAAAAGCGACTGTTTTCCCACAGGCTATCGCGATGGCGGCTACTTTCGACGACGACGCACTGTACGAAACATTTACGATGGTGAGCGACGAAGCTCGCGCCAAATACCATCAGTATCAAAAAAATAAAGAATATGACCGCTACAAAGGCTTGACCTTTTGGACGCCGAATATCAATATCTTCCGTGATCCCCGCTGGGGCCGTGGCATGGAAACCTATGGAGAAGATCCGTACTTGACAGAACGGATGGGGGTTGCCGTAGTGAAAGGCTTGCAGGGAGACGATCCGAAATACTTTAAGACACATGCTTGCGCCAAGCATTATGCAGTCCATAGCGGACCGGAATGGAACCGTCACGAATTTGACGTCACAGTGACGCCCCGTGATTTATGGCAAACCTACCTGCCAGCTTTCGAGGCTTTGGTAAAAAAAGGAAATGTACAGGAAGTCATGTGCGCCTACAATCGCTATCAAGGCAAACCCTGCTGTAGTAGCGACAAACTGCTCATCGACATCCTTCGGAATAGTTGGGGATATGAAAACATCATCCTTTCCGACTGTGGTGCGATCAACGACTTCTGGCAACGGGACGAACGCACGCCTCGCCACGAAACACATCCCGATGCGGAAAGCGCTTCTGCAGATGCTGTCCTGAACGGGACTGACCTGGAATGCGGCAACAGCTATAAAGCTTTGATCAAAGCTTTAAAGGAGGGAAAGATATCCGAAAATGATCTGGATGTCTCCCTACGCCGCCTGCTGAAAGGTCGTTTTGAATTAGGCATGTTCGATCCGGACGAGCGGGTTCCTTATGCTCAAATCCCATACAACGTGGTGGAAAGCCCCGAACATGTGGCACAAGCACTCGAAATGGCGCATAAGAGTATGGTGCTGCTGAAGAACAAGAATAACACACTTCCACTGAGTAAAACGATCCGGAAAATTGCAGTTGTCGGTCCGAATGCCGCCGACTCGACCATGCTTTGGGCGAACTACAACGGCTTCCCGACGCATACCGTAACAATATTGGAAGGTATCCGCAACAAAGTGCCCGATACAGAAGTAATCTACGAATTAGGATGTAATCATGCGGCTGACTTCGTAATACAAGACTTGGGCAACCACATCACCTCCCCTGCCGGACAGGGATTCGCCTCCGAATTCTACAACAATACGGAATTCAAGGGAGAAGCCGTTTATAAAGGTTTAGCAAGCCAATTACATTATACGACAGGCGGAAACACGCAGTTCGCACCGAATGTAAACCTGACAAACTTCACAGCACGTTTTACCGGCGAGTTTGAAGCACCAGAGACGGAACAGGTTGAGATCAAGTTGTCAGGAAACGACGCCTTCCGCCTCTTTATCGGAGATGAAAAAGTAGCCGAAGTTTGGGAAAACGAATACGGGGCAGAAAAGACGTATATGCTGAATGCGGAAAAAGGAAAGAAATATCCTGTCAAGATCGAATATATGCAACGCACGGGTAGCGCTGACCTTAACTTCCAGATCGGTACGCGTCGACCTGTCGATTATGCCGCCACTGCCGCTAAAGTCAAAGATGCAGATGTGATTGTCTATGTCGGAGGTATTTCGCCTCGCTTGGAAGGTGAAGAAATGCCGGTCAACGTGGAAGGTTTCAAGAAAGGAGACCGCACCAATATCGAGATACCGAAAGTACAACAAGAAATGGTAAAAGCACTGAAAGCAACGGGTAAACCGGTTGTCTACGTGCTTTGTACGGGTAGTGCCCTGGCTTTAAACTGGGAAGATGCCAACATCGACGCCATTCTGAATGCCTGGTATGGCGGACAAGAAGCCGGGACAGCGGTTGCCGACATCCTGTTTGGCGACTACAATCCGTCAGGTCGCTTGCCAGTCACATTCTATAAATCGATCGACCAGTTGCCGGACTTTGAAGATTACAGCATGAAAGGCCGTACCTATCGTTATATGACCGAAACACCACTTTATCCGTTCGGATACGGCTTGAGCTACACAAACTTTGCCTATCGGAATGCGAAGCTGTCTTCTGGCAAGATTACCAAAGACCAATCTGTCACACTGACGTTCGACATTGCCAACACCGGCAAAATGGATGGTGACGAAGTCGCACAAATCTACATCAAAAATCCGAACGATCCGGAAGGGCCGATCAAAGCGCTGAAGGCTTTCTTGCGTGTACACGTAAAAGCTGGCGACAGCCAGGAAGTCAACATCGAGCTGACACCCGAAGCATTTCACTCTTTTAACGACAATACACAAACGATGGAAGTCCGTCCCGGAAAATATCAGATACTTTACGGCGGTTCATCAGACGAAAAAGCCTTAGAGAGATTAGAGTTGACAATCGAATAAAAACAAATGCCGCAGGTCTCCGGATAATCCGGAAAAACCTGCGGCATTCTATCTATTCCATAACCCTATGCATTACGCCTCCTAACCCATAAGGTTAAAGGGCGTAACCCTATGGGTCTTATCCAATATACGTCTCCATAAATTTGGCACCCGGAACCGGTGAAATCGTCACGACATCCGTGTCTGCCGGAATCAGGACCGTTTGTCCTTGGTGAATATAAATTTCATTGCCTTTATTGTCACGGATAGAAGCTTTACCCTCCATACAAATATAAACGACGAAAGAATCCAGTTCGGAGAAATCACGAACCATGATCGTATCGACATCCAGCAAATTCGTTGTAAAATACTTGCAAGCTGCAAGCTCTACAGTCGCATTCGTATGCGCTTTGTAATGGGTGCGGTAGTCCGGATACAAGGTATAGTCGATCGCATCCTTTGCCAGTTCGGTATGCAATTCACGCCCTTTGCCATCCGGTCCCTTACGGTCATAATCATATATACGATAGGTGATATTGCTCGTCTGCTGGATTTCAGCAATAAAGCAACCGGCTCCGATAGCGTGTACACGGCCCGCGGGCAGGAAGAATACATCGCCAGGATTCACCTCGTATCGTTGTAACACATCCATGATCGTATTATCCTCGACACGTTTCACGTATTCATCCGCATTGATCTGCTTTGAAAAGCCTGAATATAAGCCGGCACCTTTGGCAGCATTGATCACATACCACATTTCTGTCTTGCCAAAAGAATTATGGCGTTTCTTTGCCAATTCATCATCCGGATGAACCTGAATAGACAAATTATCACGTGCATCGATAAACTTGATCAACAAAGGGAATATGGAACCAAATTGTTCGACCACCTTTTCCCCTAACAGTTGCTTGCCATATGTACGGATCAGTTCATCTAGCGTTTTACCTTCAAGTGCACCATTATCTACAACAGAATAATTGCCCTCTACATGTGAAAGTTCCCAACTTTCGCCAATACCTTCCTGCACCGGAGTGATGCCCTTAAACGGGCAAATGTCAGAGCCTCCCCAGATAATCTTCTTGAGGATAGGCTTAAATGTCATTGGATATAACATATTTGATTTTTGATTTATCAGATTTATAATTTATGATTTACGCATTGACCACAAATCATAAATTATAAATCACAAATTATTTCGCTTTCTTTACTTTCTTCAATACAACAGCGCTGCGTGCCGGAATGTATAATTTGAGCCATTCTTTTTTCTCTTTTTTATACAATGGATCGAATTGCGTGAAATGATGAATGGTATCATCCGCGAGCCCGAAGCCACCGAATCGGTTAGCATCGGTATTCAGAACCACCTCATATTCACCCTTAGGCACAAGGAAACCGTAATCGGCAAACGATTTTGTCGGATTGAAATTGAATACGAACACCAAGTCTTTTCGCATATAAGCCAAAATCTGATCCCCATCGTTATCCCAAACTTTCTGTATCGGAGTAGACTGGAAGTTCTTCACGCTACGGATCAATTCCAACATTTCACGATCGAAATCGCCTAAGAAATGATATTTCAAATCCATATTATCGACCAAATCCCATTGGCGGCGTGCATACTTATGCGACCAGCCATTTCCTTCACGCGGGAAATCGATCCATTCCGGATGGCCAAATTCATTCCCCATAAAGTTCAGATAACCACCGTTGATGGTGGAGGCCGTGACCAGACGGATCATTTTATGCAAAGCTACACCCCGTTCCACCATAAAATTGTGATCATCTTTCTGCATATGCCAATACATGTCGGCATCGATAAGACGGAAAATGATCGTCTTGTCACCCACCAACGCCTGGTCATGACTTTCCGCATAGCTGATTGTCTTTTCGTCAGCACGGCGGTTCGTCGTCTCCCACCAGATGGAAGAAGGATGCCAGTCTTCGTCTTTCTTTTCCTTGATCGTCTTGATCCAGTAATCGGGGATATTCATTGCCATACGGTAGTCGAAGCCATAACCGCCATCTTCATATTTGGCAGCCAATCCGGGCATTCCGCTTACTTCTTCGGCAATCGTAATCGCATTCTTATTGACTTCGTGGATAAGCTTATTAGCCAACGTCAGATACGCAATAGCATCACCATCCTGATGACCGTTAAAATAATCAGCATAATTACAAAATGCTTCGCCCAGCCCGTGACTGTAATAAAGCATCGAGGTCACGCCATCAAAACGGAAACCGTCGAATTTATACTCGTCCAGCCAGAATTTGCAGTTCGACAACAAAAAATGAAGCACTTCATTCTTTCCATAGTCGAAACAAAGGGAATCCCATGCCGGATGCTCGCGACGGGCACCGCCCAGAAAATATTGCGTGTAAGATCCATCGAAACGTCCGAGGCCTTCTACTTCGTTCTTGACAGCATGACTATGTACGATATCCATAATCACAGCAATCCCCATACTATGAGCCTCGTCTATCAACTGTTTCAGTTCTTCCGGCGTACCAAAACGGGAAGATGCGGCAAAAAAACTGCTGACATGATAACCGAACGAACCATAATAAGGATGTTCCTGGATAGCCATAATCTGAATGGCATTATATCCTTCCTTCGCAATACGGGGCAGCACCATACGACGGAATTCGTCGTAACTGCCGACTTTCTCTTCATTCGAAGCCATACCGATATGACATTCATAAATCAGCAATGGAGAGACATTAGGCTTAAACCGTTTATGCTTGAACACATAAGGTTTCTCCGGATTCCATACTTGCGCGCTGAAAATTTTGGTATTTTCATCCTGAACGACACGCCGTATCCATGCAGGAATACGTTCCCCGCTGCCTCCTTCCCACTCGACTAGGAGTTTGAACAGGTCTTCATGACGCAGCAAACCTTCAGCAAGCGCAATCTCCCAAATGCCATTGCCCAACCGTTGCAACTTATACCGATCGTCCTTCTTCCATTCGTTGAAAGTCCCAATCATATATATAGCAGTAGCATTGGGTGCCCACTCACGAAAAACCCATCCACTCTTTGTCTTATGCAATCCGAAGTAGAGATACCCGGAAGCCATTTCCGACAACGTCTGTCTGCCGTTACCGGTCAGGTTCTTCTCTTTGTTTACCACGTATTGGTACCGTCCTTCTATTGCCTCCTTATAGGGGGCCAGCCAAGGGTCATTCTTTATTAGATTTAGCGACTCCATGATTTTTTGAGATTGGTTTCGCACAAAGATAGAAGAAAAAACTCACATATAAATAAAAAGTCCGTTGCAAATGCATAGGCTTAAATCAATTATCCGAAGAACTCCGTTTGTTCTTATTCAAAATCAATGTCGACGGCATCTTTTGAAGGGCCTCTTTACGGTGTTCGGATACGTCGTTCCAAGTGTTGTAGCCGATCAGCATGAAGTTATAGCTATTGAACAATCCCGGCGTCAGGTCTTTATCTGGTAACAGCTGGGTTTGTGGGGTGGACGAGACGAAATCCCAAAGTTCTTTGAGAATTTGATCATGTCCGGGTGTTGTGGTGGACATCTTGGCTACAATACCGACAGAACCGTGAGTCGCTTTCAGCAATGTCCTTGTATAGTCGAGCAGAAAGAGATCTTCTTCGGAACTGATAACCACCAACGTATTGGTGGCCTTCACGAAATTTCGGTTAATAAATACACCGACGTCGCAATTACTGCGGGCAATAAACATCTTAGTCTTATCTTTCAGCAACGCACCAGGATAAAACCAGGATTCGGGAGCTTTGAAGCGTTTGAAATAACGGTTATAGAAGGAAGTACGGTAACGGGTAGCCGCGATATCGTCCGGCGAGTCGCTCATGGAGATGCCGGAACCGACCAGCAGGAAGTCAAATCCTTCGTTATTGACGATGTCGCAAATATCCTGTCCGGCGTTATTCGAAACCTCATAGCGTGTATGGATGTGCATACCTAATTTTTTGGCTCCATACAAGATCGGTCCGAAACTCACTTCCTCAAAATTATCCGTATGTAACGGATTGACATCGGACCCGACGGTCAGGTGTAGCGCCGTCAAGTCCAGTTTGTTCTTTCCACGGGCAAACATCTGGTGAGCCACATCAAGCATAATCTGTCCGTTTCCGGCACGTCCGAATGAAAGGAGAACCTTAAATATCCCGTCGGCCGGTTCCACACAAACCTGATGTTCCTTAATCTTTTCACGTGTCTTGAAACACAATTTAATGAAAGAAACCAACGGGATTGTCATAAAGGTCGTGACCAGGGTCATCAAAACCAACATGACGAAAATAGAAGGCGGCAATATCTTCATCTCATAACCGATCGTCAACACGACCAGCTCCATCAGACCGCGTGTATTCATTAAAGCCCCAATGTAAAAACTGTCTTTCCAGCTTTCACCGACAAAACGAGCGGAAAACAAAGCACCCCCGAACTTACCGATAATAGCCACTACGATGAAGATTCCACACATGACCCAAAGTTCCGGTGTGTTCAGCAGACCGATCTCCGTACGCAGTCCGGTCGAAACGAACAAAAGCGGCAGGAAGAGCGCCAATGATACGTCTTCCACCTTTTCCGTCATGATCTTGCGGAATTTGATGTTCCCTGGCATGACCACGCCTGCAATAAAGGCGCCGAAAAGAGCATGCAACCCTAATATCTCGGTAAAATAGGAGGATACGATCAGTAACAGGAACATCAGGGCCACCAGTGCTTTGTCAATCACTTCTTTATTATGGTATATATGCCCGATCATCCGTAAGAAAGGACGAACAGCAAGAAACATAAAAAGAATGTACAGAATGGAGAATAATATATTGTAAACGGCACTCAGCATACTACCCGCCTGAGCGATGGCAATCACGACGGCCAACAGGCACCAGGCAGTAATGTCTCCGTTGGCAGCACTTGCCAATGAGATAGTTCCCAAATGTGTTTTGGTCAACCCTTTTTCCTGGATAATCCGGGCCAAAACGGGAAATGCCGTGATACTCATGGCGATCCCGATAAATAGAGCGAACGACAGGAATGGTGTTCCTTTATGAGCATAAGATCCATAGACATAATAAGCAGTCAGCATACCGAAGAAAAACGGCACGATCGTACTGGTATGGCTGATCAGGATAGTTTCCTTCAATTTTTTACGAACTTCGCCGATATCCAGTTCCATACCGATGGCAAACATGAAAAGGATAAGACCGAATTGGCTTAATATGGTGATATTACCTAATGACTCGAGTGGAAAAAGAAACGCAGATACCCCCGGCAAAAGATGGCCGAGCACAGACGGACCGAGTACGATACCGGCTACGATTTCACCGATGACGGTGGGTTGGCCGATCTTTTGAAACATCCAACCGAACAAGCGGCAGACAATTAATATGGTAATAATTTGCAGAAGAAGGATTCCCATCGACGACTGGATATGGTGAGTAACCGAATCCCAGAACACAAGAAATCCCTCCCCCATAGTTTGGGGAGCATTTTGCATGGTCTGAACGGCTGTTCCGACCTGCTGGCTTTCTCCTTCTTTGACTATGAAATACATGAGTGAGCCAAAGACCAAGATCATCATCAAATAAAAGGCTATGCTTTTTGTTCCTTTACCCATCTGCTATCTCTGATACGGTTTCTTGCAAAAATAGCGAAATGAATTAATATAACTCCTTGTATAAGGAAATATTTTACTGGCGATTTTGTTTTTTTGCAAAAAGCCACTAAAGCTACACGATCCAGATAAGCTTTAGTGGCTTTTATAGTCAAGGTCAGCTATATTTAATTAGTATGTTGTTTTTTATTCAAACCCTGCATGTACACCTTTGATGGAAAAGGAATCTGCTTCCCGTTTTTTCTCTCCGGTATACATCCATTCGATAGTGTCTTCGTATGTCTTGCCGTCTTTGCTTGCAACGGTCTTCACAATGTTTTTTCCGTCTGCCAAGGTGACATTGTCTATAATATAATGTACATCTGTATAACCTTTATGGATACCAGACAACTCTTGGCCGTTCAAGAAAACTTTAGGTTCTCCGATATTAGAATAAACGGTGATAGAAGTGACTTTCTTTTCGCGATCCACATTCCGGCGCTGTGTCAAGTACAAGACAGGATCTTCACTCCAGTTCGCCTTGTACCAGAAATAAGAGTCTTTCTTCGTCTTGCGGTCAAAAGTGACCATGCCCTTCATGTTACGGGCGGGAAGATCGCCGCGATTAGCCAGCGGAGTGGCAAAATCGAAAGTGTTCCACAAATAAGAAGCGACAATATACGGATGCTTGGCGATCACGCTCCACTGGTATTCGTGTGTCTTCGTCTGAAAAGTTTCCGGATAGAAAGGTTTCGTCCAATTCAGTGAATTGTCCAGATATTCGGTCTGATGGACAATGTTGGCGTCGGCTCCATACTCCGTCAGCATCAATTTCTGATCCGGATAGTTCTTTTCCAAGCCTTCTACCCAAGGTTCGATATCCTGCAATTTCTTTTCGTACCAGCCGAAATAACGATTCATTCCCTGTATGTCAGCATTCAAGTTGACCGGATGCTCCATGTGCCCGTAGCCATTTACCGAAACAGTGTAACGGTCGGGGTCTTCCGTCTTCGCAAGATCATGCAAGGATCGGGTCAATTCTTTTGTATATTCGTGCGGATGATAGACTTCGTTATGTAGCCCCCAAACATAGATGGACGGATGGTTGAAGCTCTGGCGGATCAGTTCGCGGAGTTGGTTACGGGCGTTCTCGGCTTCCTGTCCGGAGACACGGTTCACGAAAGGAATCTCCGCCCAAATGATCAATCCTAAGCTGTCACAACGCGAATAAAGGTAATCTGATTGCTGATAATGAGCAAAACGGACGGTTGTCGCACCGATATCCATAATAGTAGCCAGGTCGAAGTCATGATTTTCATTCTTCAACGCACTACCCAGCCCCCACCAGTCCTGATGGCGGGTAACACCGTACATCGGATACTTCTCGCCATTCAGATAGAACCCTTCGCCTGCAACAATCTCGTATTTGCGCAAACCTAAGGGCTGTACCACTTCATCTATCACTTTCCCATTCCGGATCAGGCGACTCACGATCTTATATAAATAAGGATTCTTCCGCCCTTGCCACAATGTAGGATTCTTGATCTTGAAATCGGCTTCGAACGACTGTACGCCCTGCGGTGTCAGGTCAAACGAGCGGCTCTGGGTTGCTACCTGTTTCCCTTCTTGATCATAAATCGTATTCTGTAAGGTGAGCGGAGCCGGTTGCAACGTTCCATTATCCAACTTCACTTTCACTTTTACATCCGCTTGCTTTTTGGAAACATTCTTCTGGGTGATGTAGACACCGGAAGAAGCACAATCGGTCACGCAGATATTATAAGGCTCTGTCACGATCAACCAAACCGGACGGTACATCCCGCCATAAACGCCGAAAAGCACATGATTGATAGGAATCACGTCCGGACGTGACGCATTGTCGGCTTTCACTATGATCTCGTTATCCGCCCCCGGTTTCAGCGCCGTACCGATCTCGCATGAAAAAGCAGAGTAGGCTCCTTTATGAGTTGTCACAAGAGAACCGTTCACATACACCTCCGCAACAGCTCCCACACCTTCGAAACGCAGGAAGACGCGTTTGTCCTTCAGTTCAGCAGGAAAGAAATAGTGCTTTTTGTAGTAGGCAGGTCCTTCGTAGAATTGGTCATACTGCGTCTGCATATCTTTTGCATTCCACGTGTGAGGAATCTCGACCTCGGTCCATCCACTCTCCCATTTCGGCGCATTAACGGCCAGTTCCTTACCTGCCGGCGCTTTCTTAAATACCCAACCGGAATTAAACGGCTCGACAATCCGGCCTTCGGCCTGCATCACCAAACTGAAACAGACCAGCAACAAGGTTAAACTCAATACTCGTTTATTCATGATGTTTTAATTGATTGAGTTACAAAAATAGGTTTATCAACTTGTTTAACCGTGTAAAATCATCTCAATCCTGTTCAAGATCGTCTCCAAATCACTATCTTTGCGGTATAAAAGATATACAGTCATGCGTCTTTACTCATAAACCATGAAACTACGGATGATAAAAAGATTCTATACCGCATTCACTATATATATTATGGTTATGCTATATGCACCTCCTGTATATAGCATAAATTTCTTCTTCTCCCACCTGGGAGTAGAAGATGGCCTGTCGCAAGTTTCCGTTCTTGATATTTTCCAGGATTCGGACGGTTACATCTGGTTCGGGACGCGCAACGGCGCGAACCGCTACGATGGCTACGAATTCGTTGTCTATCAAAACGAAGTCAACAATAATGCAACATTAACAGACAACTACATTCGGGGATTTGCCGAGGACAACCGGAAGAATATTTGGATCGCAACTTCGAACGGGATCAACTGTATCGATTATAAAACCAAAAAGATAACCCGTTTTTACCCCAAAAGCATCAACAAGGAATGCACCACCAATATCATCAACCGCCTATTAAAACATTCGGACGGGAATGTCTATGCTTTCTGCAACCGATCCGTATTCAAATGCAGTATGAACCAGACGGTCGAAACGGTCTTCCCCGACATAGCAATCCCTTCACCGACCTATTCCGTAGCACAGGCTCCGGACAAGGACATTTATATCGGAACGGAGAGCAACGGCTTGTACATTTATTCCGAAAACTGGAAACTAAAAAAACACGTACCCATCGACGGTATCATTGCAACCATATTACCAGACAACAACGGGGATATATGGCTGGGACTAGACGAAACCGGAATTTGCCTCTTCAACAAAAACAAACAGACCTTTACATGGTTGCACAAGGATAACACCAACCTCAATAACAACTCGATACGCACATTCGTTTCCTACGGCGACAGTTCCATTCTGGTCGGAACATTCCGGGGATTAAACATACTGAATAAAAAAGAACTCACCATCACTCCTGCCAATATCAATATCGCCGGGAAAGGAGGCCTGAGCCACTACTCCATCCACAGCATGCTGATCGACAAAGATCAGACACTCTGGATCGGGACCTATTCAGCAGGAGTCAATTATCATAGTCCCTTTTACAGGCCGGTTTCCTATATCACGCCAAACGAATATGCCGGCATCATCGGCAAAGGTCAACAAGACAAAGACGGGAACATGTGGTTTGCAACAGAAGGTGCAGGATTGTTTTACTATAACCCGGAAAACGGGCGACAACAGCTTTATCCCATCAAACCTCTTCACGAAGGGAATTATGAGATTAATATCATCAAATCGATCCTGATACAAGGAGACTCGATCTTGTGCTCTACCCATTTCGGGTCAGTCTATTTGTTTTCCATTCGGGATAAACAGTATAAAAAGCTATACGACTTCCAGCACAACGACATTTTCTCCCTATACATCGATAAAAGCAAACGGCTCTGGATACCGACAAACAGCAGCCAGAACTTAGTGATGGTCGACAAAGGAAAGCAAACCAACCGGTTCATGGCCAACGGCATTTCCCGCTCTTTCAAATGGGTTACTGTTATCCATGAACTTGAACCAAATCTGTTTTTGTTCGGTACATTGTCTGACAGCCTTTACCTGTACGACATGAAGAAAGAAACCGTCCGCAACCTTTCCACCGAACTGCAACCGGATCCCAAATTCGAAAAGTTGGGAAATATCACGGCCATTACGCAGGACAACGAAGGCTACGTCTGGATTGCGACCAATAAAAACGGCTTATACCGCCTGAACCGGAACCTGAAATTGGCCAAACACTATCAGAAAAAGGACGGGCTGTCCGACAGCTATATTAACTCACTTACAATCGACCAACACCAAAATATCTGGGTAACGACAGGAAAATCCATATATAAACTGAATCGCACAACCGATACTTTCAGTGAAATGAAAATAGCTGATACCCCGGCAATGGAGTTTACACGATTTTCAGGCAACAGCATTTCTGCCGACGGCAGCATCTATTTCCCCGGAGACAAAGGGGTCCTTTTCTTCAATCCGGACAAGATCATGGTGAATCCCAACATTCCGCCAGTAGATATCACTTCCCTGATTGTAAATAATAAAGACGACGTGACTGGAAACATTGAGGACGGGGAGATTACGCTCACTTCCGATCAGAATAACATCACGTTCAGATACACGGCGTTAAACTTTATCCATTCCGAACGGAACCAGTATGCCTACAAGCTGGAAGGAGCCGATCCGGCATGGCACATGGTCGGAAACCGACGGGAGGCTTATTACAGCAACTTGGCTCCCGGCACCTATACATTCCGGATCAAAGCCTCAAACAACGACAACATATGGAATCCCGAAGAAGCAACACTACGCATCACAATCGATCCGCCTTTCTACAAGACTTGGTGGGCTTACCTCTTATACTTTTGTATAATCACATTCGTCATCGTGAGAATCATTCGTCATCAGCACGATAAACACGAACGGGAACGGGAACTTCGCTACAAACAGATGGAGCAGGATAAGGTCAACGAATTGCATGAGGAACGGATGCGTATGTTCACCAATTTCTCACATGAACTGCGTACTCCCCTGACGCTCATCATTAACCCGCTAAACGACCTGATGCAGTACGTATCTTTCTCGCCTGAAATAAAGGAGACACTTCAGTTGATCAAAAAGAATACCGGACGGATGTTGCTTTTAGTCAATAATCTGATGGATATACAAAAATACGAAGCGGGCAAAACAGTCCTACAAAAGACCAGTTTTAATTTTTCCTCCTTTATCCGCGAGATGTATCACTCTTTCGAGAGCGTGGCTGACAACCGGGAGATCCGTTTCGTGTTGGACAACGAGCTACCGGAAACATATAAGGTTTGTTTTGACGAAGCGGAGATCGAAAAGGTATTCTTCAACCTGCTCTCCAATGCCTTCAAATTTACACCTTCGGAAGGACAGGTGACCATCCGTGTCAACACGGTCACACAGGCGGAATGTGAACTGCTCCCCCATTTCCCGGCTCAATACAGCTCCATCCTGATAGAAGCTGGATACCTGTTTATCGAGGTGATAGACACCGGAAAAGGTTTCAGCGAACAGGAAGCAGAAAAGATTTTCGAACCTTTCTATCGTTCACAAGAAGATATACACCGGCAGATTTCCGGTACAGGTATCGGGCTCAGCTTGACACGCTCCATCATTTTGCAGCATAACGGTTGCATCTGGACCGAAAGTTCAGAAACGGAAGGCACCCGCTTTATGTTCCTTCTTCCCGACACCGAAAAACAGGAAGAAGGGAAGAACGAATCTCCCGTCCTATCCAAGTCCGCCGAAATCAGTAAAAAGTTCGATTTGCTGGTCGAAGAGACCCAGAACAAAAATAAGCAGACGGTTTTGCTGGCCGATGACAATCAGGAAGTGCTTCAATATCTGGAACAACAGCTCAGCCTCGATTATATCGTGGTTAAGGCTTTCAATGGCAAAGAGGCATTGGCGATGATTGAGGAGTCATATCCCCATATTGTCATCAGCGACATCATGATGCCAGAAATGAACGGGCTCGAACTTTGTAAACGTATCAAGGAAAACCAGAACTACTGCCATATACCGGTTATCTTGCTTACCGCCAAGTCAATGATATCACAGATCGAGGAAGGCCTAGATGCCGGCGCAGACGACTATATCGTCAAGCCATTCCAGATATCTTTACTCAAAGCCCGTATCCGGAACCTCCTTTCCCTACGCGAGAAAATGAAGACGATGTATGGGGAAACATTTTCCCTCAAACAGTTTGGAGTAGAAGAGCCAAAAGAGCACGATGATTTCCTCACTCGGTATATTGAGATTGTAAAAGCCAATATATCGAATCCCGAACTTGATGTATCAGTCATTTATGAGGCATTGGGAATGAGCCGGACTAACTTTTACAGGAAAGTAAAGACCGTAACCGGACTTTCTCCCATCGAGTTGATTAAAAATATCCGTCTGGAGGCAGGTGCAAAACTTTTAAAGGAATCGGACATGAATATTTCCGAAATAGCCCAGCACATCGGTTTTAGTAGCCGTTCGTATTTCGCCCGCAGCTTCAAGGCTGTCTATGGAATGTCACCGACAGAATATCAGGAAACAAAATCTCAAGACTAAGAATGCATCTATCAAAATTCATCAAAATAAATGTTTTTTAGCACGTTGGTATATTTTTATCCCCTTTTGGAATAAAAATACACGTGCTTGGCTTGCATCTTTCATTCTTTTGACATAAAAAACAAATAGAATCGACAAGTTAATTATTAATTGTTTAATGTGCTAATAAATTATGAAAGG
>ENA-UOJO01002910-UOJO01002910.1-human-gut-metagenome-genome-assembly--contig:-P57-NODE-2910-length-16914-cov-12.263657_pt1 | contig 16914 bp, 16 predicted proteins | sample MGYA00242351_ERZ723898 | MGnify/ENA metagenome assembly ERZ723898 | reverse complement strand
CACACTACACTTTGCAAGCAAAGTCGTGTGCCAAAGGGATACCCTTTGGAAACCCTATTTTGTCGGAGCGTGTAGCCACACTTCCTCCAAAATGCAAAATAAGCGGTTGCAATCTGCTGCAAAACCACAGCCGGATTGACCGCTTATTTTGTTGTACCCCTCCCCGTTTTCTTTATCCGCTTTACGAGTATATTTCTCAAAATATGCTCAATACGGGTTGAAATAAAACCTTAAAAATGATATACTACACATAGAGGAAACAAGGAGGTTACAGCCCATGAAAGAATTAGGAGAACGCCTGCGGAGATTGCGGGAAAGTGTGAAGCTGTCGCAGGTAAAGATGGCGGAACTTTTGGGAGTGAAGCAGTCCAGTATCAATCGCTATGAGCAGGGGCAGTCGGCTCCCTCTTTGGAAACGCTTGTAAGGTATGCGGATTATTTTGATGTATCATTGGATTACCTGCTTGCCCGGACAGACAATCCGCAAGGCAAGCTATATGAACACCGTCCGAAGATTGCACCGGGAAGTGAGGAAATGAAACAGTTTATTGAAATGTGTTTTGATCCGCAATCTCCGTTAAATGAAAAATTAAAACAGACGCTTCTTGAAATGATGGAGGTGGAGAGAAAATGAAAGGTGTGATTTATGCCCGCTATTCTTCCGATAACCAACGAGAAGAAAGTATCGAGGGACAGTTGCGGGAATGTAAGGAGTATGCAGAGCGCAACGATATTACAATTTTAGGAACTTATATTGACAGGGCATTGTCAGCAAAAACAGATAACCGCCCCGAATTTCAGCACATGATTAAGGAAAGCGCAAAAGGCTTATTTGATGTTGTCCTTGTGTGGAAATTAGACCGCTTTGCCCGGAACCGTTACGACAGCGCACGATATAAAAATCTTTTGAAAAAGAACAGTGTAAAAGTCATTTCCGCAAGGGAAAATATCTCCGAGGGCAGCGAGGGAATTATTCTGGAAGCTATGTTGGAGGGGTATGCAGAATACTATTCTGCGGAGCTTTCTGAAAAGGTTATCCGGGGACTGACCGACAATGCCCTGAAATGCAAATACAACGGCGGTACTGTTCCAATGGGCTATTACATTGATGAACAGCAGTATTATCAAATCGACCCTAAGACCGCCCCGGTGGTGCTGGAAATGTTCACGAAATATAGTGAGGGTGCAACCATGCAGGAGCTTGTTAATCTATTGAACAGTCGGGGTATGCGTTCCATTCGTGGCGGGAAAATCACGCTGAATATTATGAACCACCTTTTGAAAAACCGCCGCTATATGGGCGAGTACAGTTATCGTGATGTAGTCAAGGAGAACGGTATTCCAGCGATTGTCCCGAAAGAATTATTTGAACGGGTACAGGAACGGCTGGCGAAGAACAAAAAGGCTCCCGCTCGTCACAAAGCCGAGGACGATTACCTTTTGACAACGAAGCTGTACTGTGGGAAATGCGGCTCCTTTATGGTGGGAGAAAGCGGCACAAGCCATACAATGAAAGTACACCGTTATTATCGTTGTGTAAATACCAAGAAAAAGAAGCTCTGCGACAAGAAAGCGGTCAAGAAAGACTGGATTGAAGATTTAGTTGTCAACTATACCATGAAAGCCATTATGAATGATGAAGTTATGGAGCGGCTGATTGATACGCTGATGGAGTTGCAGAAGAAAGAAAGCACCGACCTGCCCCTTTTGAAAAAGCAGCTTGCAGAAACGGAAAAAGGTATTAACAATATGCTCAACGCCATTCAAGCAGGGATTTTTACCCCGTCTACCAAGCAAAGACTAGACGAGTTGGAGGAAACAAAAAGCCAACTTGAAGTCAGCATTTTGCAGGAGGAAATGCACAAGCCTTTACTTACAAGAGAACAAATAGCATTTTTCATTTACCGTTTCCGCAAATTTGATGTGACAAAGCGGGAACAGCGGCAAAGACTGATTGACAGTTTTGTAAATGCGGTGTATCTTTATGAGGACAAGATAATCCTTACTTTCAACTATAAGGACGGTTCTAAGACCATCACACTGGCGGAGGTTGAGGGTTCGGATTTATCCGTACTCGGTGCACTAGGTGAAGAAATAAGGACGATGGAATGGACCATCGTCCTTATTTCTTGCTGTTATGGGATTATTGCGATATACTAATAACAGATAAAATATTATAAGGAGACTGCCATGTGTGGTCTCCTTATATATTTATATTCGTATTCTAGTTCTTAAACGAATCCTTAAGATGAAAATTATCCTTGCCGTTCCGTTTTACTTCGTACAGGGTCTTGTCCGCACATGCGAGGAAATCCCAGATACGGTTAGCAGGGTTAGGAACCCTGTTGAGGCAGCCCTGAGATAAGGTTATATAGCTCTTGCCGTCCGGATTTGAGTCAGGAATGGAAATCATGCTTATTTCACGCTTGAGCAATTCCATGATATCACATATTTCACTGTTCTGCTTATTAAAGTAAATGATAACAAATTCGTCTCCGCCGTATCTGGCAGTGAATACATCCTCATATTCATCGGAGATTCTTCTAAGCACATCGGCTACAGCACTCAGATAGCGGTCACCCTCAATATGACCATAGCTGTCATTGATATTCTTGAAGTAATCAATGTCAAGAATCTCCACACCGATTGTGCAGTTGTTCTTGAGGGCGCGCGTGAGGGTGGTTTCTGCAAAGTCATTGAGACAGGCGCGGTTAGGCAGCCCTGTGAGAGCATCGTGCTGGGACTGTGAGAGAAGTGCCTCATTGCGATGGATAAGGTCATAGTGCTGTTTATGGATGAGCTGATTCTCGTGGTGAATCTGCTCTGCGCGGAAGGTTTCCCTGTATTCAAGTATACGCTGCCTGGAGTACAGGTTGAAAAGCATAAGGGAGTATTTTGTAAAGGCTTCGTTATCATGATGCGAGACAGCAGCCTCAATTCTCATTTCAAGGAGTCTGCAAAACAGATAGTGAGGAGCATGCATTGATTCGGACTTAATTATAAAGTCATCTAACAGTGCAGTATAGTCGCTGTCGGAGCAGAGCTTTTCCTTGATATGTATGTATGCGATTATGTCATCGGCAAAGGTTGTGAAATTGGTAAGCTCGTTGATGACCGTATCTGTAAGCTGCATATACTTTTCTGCTGATGCCCTGTCACCATTATGGTAAAACAGTGTCGCAAGAAAATTGGAGATAACAAATGTTTCATGCTCAATGTTATGCCTGTCCATCTCATCCATATATGAAATTATTTCCTCATAATTTTTGATAAGCTCAGCTTCATCCCCGGAAGCCATCAGGCAGAAGCCGCGGTTACACAGTACATACAGCATTGCACACATCGCATCAAAGGGTCTGTCAGCCATACATTTTTTTGTGTACTTTATGGCTTCGGTATAGTGGTACAGTGCCCTGTCAAAATTCTCGGTGCGGTGGAAAATGTCGGCAAGATTAGATTCTGCCATTCCGCGGACATAATCAAGCTGATATTGAATGCACGTGTCTATACTATATAGCAAATAATCAACAGCCTTAGCGGAATCGCCGATTGCCTGTGTGAACAGTCCAAGTATATTGTAGGAGCGGGCTATAAATTCATATTCATGAGCCTTCTGCTGGTACTTGATTCCTTCCAGTGCACAGCGTATTGCCTCTTCGTGATTGTTATCGTTAGAGTAGTAGTGCATGAGACAGAAGTATGCCAGCGCAAATAAAAAGTCGGACTGCTCCTCAGAGGCACATGCAAGCAGCTTTTCACAGAAAGGTTTATATGCAGGTCGCTCCGGGGTCTTAAGCATAAAAAAATTATCCTGAACTTCATGTATACATGCCTGAATTTCAGGAGAAAAGCTGTATATATCGGTGTTGCAATTTTTGGTTGGATTTAACATAATTCGTTCCCCGTTACAATAAAATAAAAATCTTGAGAGATAAAATTCTATACATTACTAAATTAGTATGATTATACACAAAAAAACTTAAATATACAATATTTTTTATTTGACTAAGGTACAAAATAATATAAAATTATATTAATAATGGGTAGATAATTAAAAAAATAATTTTATTAACTTCAAAATATAGTATACTTAAAATATATCGGTTTTATGACAGCCAAATTCAGAATGGAGTGTGGACATGCAGAGGAAAAAATATGTTATGGCACTTGATCAGGGGACAACCAGCTCAAGGTGTATTCTTTTTGACAGGCAGGGAAATGTGGTCAGTATGGCACAGAAGGAGTTCACCCAGATATATCCGAGGACAGGCTGGGTGGAGCATGATGCGATGGAGATATGGTCATCCCAGTATGGTGTTGCGGCTGAGGCTATGGCGAAGATTGGTGCTGATGCAGGGGATATAGAGGCGATTGGAATAACCAATCAGAGAGAGACAACCATCGTATGGGACAGGAACACCGGGGTTCCGGTGTACAATGCGATATGCTGGCAATGCCACAGAACTGCGGACAGAATTGATGAGCTGAAGGCGCAGGGCTATGATAAGCTGATAAAGAGCAAGACCGGACTTGTGCCGGATGCATATTTCAGTGCGACCAAGATAGGCTGGATACTTGACAATGTGGAGGGCGCGAGGAAAAAGGCTGAAGCAGGGGAGCTGCTTTTCGGAACTGTCGATACATGGCTTATATGGAAGCTTTCCAAGGGAAGGATATTCGTGACGGATTATACCAATGCTTCACGAACAATGCTGTTTAACATACATACGCGAAGCTGGGATGATGAGCTTCTGGAGCTTTTCGGGGTGCCGCGCAGCATGCTGGCACAGGTAAGACCTTCAAGCTGTATATATGGCACGACGGATGAAGGACTTTTAGGTGGTGAGATTAAGCTCGCAGGGGCAGCAGGAGATCAGCAGGCGGCATTGTTCGGGCAGTGCTGTTATGGTGAAGGCGATGTGAAGAACACGTATGGGACAGGCTGTTTTCTGCTGATGAACACGGGAAAGAGAGCCTTTGAGTCTGAGAATGGCCTGATAACAACCATAGCGGCAGATACGGATGAGGAACCAAGCTATGCACTGGAGGGAAGTGTGTTCGTTGCCGGTGCTGCGATACAGTGGTTGAGAGATGAGCTGCGCATGATAGATAATTCGGCACAATCAGAGGAATATGCAAAGGCGGTGCCGGATACCAATGGGGTGTATGTGGTTCCGGCATTTACAGGACTTGGTGCGCCATATTGGAATCAGTATTGCAGGGGAATGGTCGTAGGAATAACCAGAGGGTGCAGCAAGGAACATTTTGTGAGGGCAACACTTGAATCGCTTGCATATCAGACGCATAGTGTTCTTAAGTCAATGGAGCAGGATACAGGACTTGCGATAAGCAGTCTGAGGGTTGACGGCGGGGCAAGTGCCAATGATTTTCTGATGCAGTTCCAGGCCGATATTTTAGGAGCTGATGTGCTAAGACCTGAGTGCATTGAGACTACGGCGCTTGGAGCGGCATATCTTGCCGGCCTTGCGACAGGGTATTGGCAGAGCAGGGAGGAGATTGAGAAGAACTGGCAGCTTTCACATAGGTTCGTACCTTCAATGTCCGATGCTATAAGGCAGGAGCGGCTAAAGGGCTGGGACAAGGCTGTAAGATGTGCACTTATGTGGCAGGATTGAATATATATTGAGAAAATAGAAGAGATATGGTAGAATATTTTCAAAATTTAATGCGTTGACATGATGAACCGAAGAGTTATAAATGTATCAATTTTAAAGTCAATTAATGATACAATGGTTCAGCATGGAAAGCTATAATATTAGGAGGCAGCTATGGATATTGTATGTTTGGATTTGGAGGGAGTTCTCGTACCTGAGATATGGATTGCATTTGCAAAGGAGAGCGGAATTGATGAGCTTAAGAAGACAACAAGGGATGAGCCGGATTATGATAAGCTTATGAGATGGCGCATAGGGGTCTTAAAAGAGCATGGTCTGGGGCTTAAGCAGATACAGGATGTAATTGCTAAGATTGACCCGATTCCGGGTGCAAGGGAATTTCTTGATGAGCTGCGTTCCCTGACACAGGTTATCATTGTGTCTGATACATTTTCACAGTTTGCCAAGCCGCTTATGGAGAAGCTGGGCTGGCCTACGATATTCTGCAATTCGCTTGAGGTTGCACAGGATGGAGAGATAACAGGTTTTAAGATGAGGTGCGAGCAGTCAAAGCTCACTACGGTAAAGGCACTCCAGTCGATTGGGTTTGATACAATAGCAAGCGGTGACAGCTATAATGACCTTGGCATGATTAAGGCAGGCAAGGCGGGGTTCCTTTTTAAGAGTACGGATAAGATTATTGCCGATAATCCTGATATTCCGGCGTATGAGACCTACGAGGAGCTTATGACTGCCATAAAGGCTGTGATTGGCTGAGTGGATTTTATATAACGATATAATTTAAAAGATACATTATTGCGCTTTGGAAGGGTAATTCGGACATGATAAAATGGAGAAGGTTATTAACAACACTGTGTGTGGGGACAGTGTTATTGACAGCATGCAATAAGAATGATGATGTTGCAATAATTATCACTACAACGCAGAATGAGTTAACAACACAGGAAACAACGCCGGAGGAGACGACAACGCCGGAGGAGACGACAACACCGGAGGAGACGACAACGCCGGAGGAGACGACAACACCGGAGGAGACGACAACACCGGAGGAGACGACAACACCGGAGGAGACGACAACACCGGAGGAGACGACAACGCCGGAGGAGACAACAATGCCTGAGACACAGACGGAGACAGAACAGGCTGCCTTGTCGGAAGAGGAGAGAAGGGCACTGTTGAATCAGGAGGCTGCGCAGGCGGTTCCGGGGATTGTATGCTGGGGGGATTCGCTCACGTATGGCTATGGGGGCAACGGCGAGAGCTATCCGGGTACGCTGCAAAGGCTTATAGATGAGAGGCTTATTTCCGGAATACCTGTTGTGAATAATGGTGTGTGTGTTGAACAGACGTACACTATCATGGCAAGGGCTGGAGTATGGCCGATGATGGTTGATTCATTTGTCATGCCATCCGGCATTACTCCGGTTGAGATACATGTAAACTTGAAAAATGGTATGTATACCAACCTGACATGCTTTGGCGATGCGGGACTTAACCCGGTCACAATCGCAGGTGTCCGGGGGATTCTTACAAGCTCATACCATGAAGATGATTATGGGTACTGTTATTTTACCAGAATAGAGCCGGGTGAGGAGGTTTATGTGGAATATGGTACGCCAATAGAACCTGCCAGTGTAAACATGTATGAAGACTACATTAATGTGATATTTATGGGTGAGAACGGATATTTTCACTCCGCTGATGATCTTGTATTGCAATATCAGAGCTTTATAGAGGGAAGAGGGCTTACAAGATACATACTGATTGGTCTGACTACGGGTGACAACAATGGCAGGAGCGTGCTTGAACAGAAAATGACTGAGAGCTTCGGGGACCACTATATAAATATGAGAACGGAACTTGTAAGCAGAGGTCCGGATATTGCGGGGTTAGAGCGAAGCGTGGATGATTGGTATAATATTCAGGAGGGTATTGTCATGAGATATTTAATGTCGGATGATATACATCTTAATGAGTATGGATACCGTGCGGTGGGAACGATTGTGTATGAGCGCATGGAGGCGCTGGGGTATTTTGATGGGATTAAGAATGCGATTGCGAAGTATGGGAATTAAATTTCCAATATAATTTAAATATAATTTAATGGAAAATGAATTTTTGCAGTTGACTATTTATAATTTGACAGGAGGAGTTAGAGTGCCGAAAATAGATTTTATAAGGACAGTGCCTGAGAGTGTGGGACTGTCAAGCGAAAATATATGTGAGTTTGTCAACAGGCTTAACAGCGCAGAGATACCATTACACAGTCTTTTGGTTATAAAGGATGACAGACTTGTGTTTGAGGGGTATCAGAAGCCTTATGGACCGGAGGGGCTTCATAGGATGTTCTCCGTGACAAAGAGCATGGTGTCACTTGCGATAGGGTGTCTTGCAGATGAGGGAAAGATTTCACTAGATGACCATATTATAGATTATTTCCCTGAAAAGCTTCCCGAAAATGTACATCCGTACATGATGGCGCTGACAATAAGGAACATGCTCACAATGAGGGCTGTACACAGTAAGACCACCTACAAGCTTGAGGGCTGCACGGACTGGGTAGGTTCCTTCTTCACAACGCAGCCATCGCATTATCCGGGAACATTTTACATATATGATACATCATCGACACATGTGCTTGCGGCACTGGTTGAGAAGCTGTCCGGGAAATCCCTGCTCGGCTATCTGAGAGAACGCTTTCTGGACGATATAGGGTTTTCAAAGGAGGCATATTGTCTGAAGGATCCTATGGGTGTATCTATGGGAGGTTCGGGACTTATGGCGGCACCTATGGATATGGCAAGGGTTATGTACCTTGTGATGAAGGGCGGAGAATACGGCAAGGTAAGGTATATTCCGAAGGAGTATCTGGAGCAGGCTCTTGACAGATGGTCGGATAACTATATTTTCGGGCAGACCTTTGAGGAAATGCAGGGCTACGGATATCAGTTCTGGAGGACAACGCATGACGGCTATGCATGCTTCGGTATGGGGGGACAGCTTGGAATATGCCTTCCGGAGAAAAATATGCTTATAGTCACAACCGCGGATACGCAGGGCAGACAGGGCGGAGTGCAGATTATATATGATACCTTGTGGAACACAATACTCCGCGGAACACCTGATGTGAGCAGGCAGGGCAGCAGCGGTAATGAAGTGGCTGTCCGGGGCTGTAATTCTGGCAGTCCTGGCAGGAATAATGACGGCTGGTATGAGCTGCCGCAGGTATTTTTAAAGGGTGTGAAGCAGGATGAGCTTCAGCGCAGCGTTGACGGCAGGACTATCAAGGTGCCGGAAAATGAGAATGGTTTTAAGTCCTTCAAATTATCTTTTGAGGCTGATGGAGGATGCCTTACCTATGAGAACGGCACCGGTGTGCATTGCCTTCAATTTGGCATAGGGCACAATGCTGAGACAGTGTTCCCTGATTATGGACACAGGGCGCTGGTGAGCGCGGCATGGAAAAATGAGAATACATTTCTTATATATGCACAGATTATTGATGAATACGTGGGAAAGGTATTTATGAGCTTTTCCTTTGCCGGTGCGCATGTTGGAATCATGTTAAAAAAGATAGAAGAGACTTATTATAAGGAATTTAATTTATTGACGAGTGGAGAATTGCAGTAAAATAATGAATGACGCAGGCAACGGAATTACAGAACAGGCAGCAGCACATGAAGAAGAAAAGAAAAAGCAGCTAAGCAGAGTCCGGGAGATTGAGAGAACTATCGTAAAGACATATAGAAAAGATATATGGGGACGTTTTGTAAAGGCTGTTGAGCGGTATGAGCTTATAAAGGATGGAGATTGTATTGCAGTGTGTGTGTCCGGAGGAAAGGATTCGGCGCTGCTTGCAAAGCTTATACAGTTGTACCAGAGATACGGCGTGAAGAAGTTCGAGGTGAAGTTCCTTTCAATGGATCCGGGGTACAGTGAGTTCAACCGGCAGCGGGTGGAGAGCAATGCGAAGCTTCTTGACATACCGCTTCAAATTTTTTCCACCAATGTATTTGAGGCAGTGGATGACACTTCGACCTCACCATGCTTTATATGCGCGCGCATGAGGAGAGGCTATCTCTACAGGCGTGCAAAGGAACTCGGCTGTAACAAGATAGCCTTGGGACACCATTACGATGATGTTATTGAGACTATACTTATGAGCATGCTGTACGGAGCGCAGGTTCAGACTATGCTGCCGAAGCTTCCAAGTGACAATGTGGAGGGGATGGAGTTAATACGCCCGCTCTACCTTGTGCGGGAGCAGGATGTTATAGCATGGGCTGACTACAATGGGCTTGAGTTTTTAAGATGTGCCTGCTCCGCGACACAGAATCTGGATAACAAGGCATTCACAACGAAGCGAGCGGAGATTAAGAAGCTTATAGCGACGCTCAAGGAGACGAATCCGCTTGTGGAGAGCAATATATTTGGCAGTGTTGAGAATGTTAATTTAAGAAAAATAATCGGATACCAGAAGGATGGACAGCGCAGAACCTTTCTGGACGACTATCCAGGGCATGATGGAGGCTGAGTATGGAGAAGGAAAAGAAAGAGAAGCTTGTTCAGATAGCACAGATAGGAACAGTTGTGGTTTATGTGTTCCTGATTCTGCACTCAACGGTTGGTGAGTACGTCAAGCTTATGAAGAAGAATATACGAAAGGACGCTAAGAGGAAGGATAAGCTTAAGAAGCAGAAATATGCTAAAAAGAAGATAGAGCTAAAAAGGCGTAAGAAAAGGCAGGGACTTTTTCGGAGAAGCTTTAAGTAGTGTTAAAATTAAAAAATGGTGATATTGGGAGCAGTATTTAAAGCAGTATTTGAATAGTGAAATTAGAATGGCAGAATTTAAAAAGGCGATGTTGGGATTGAGATATTTAGACAGAGGCATTTAAAGCGCCGGGAAGTTAAAAGCCGTGCAGGAGGGGTAAATCCTGCACGGCTTTTTTGCAGCGCCTACGCTGCCGGAAAGGAGGTAACTTATTGGTGGCAGTACTGCATGGGTATAAGTTTGAAAGAAAAACTTTCAAACTACTTATTGGTGGCAGTACTGCAAGCAATGCTTGCAGTATGCCGGGGTATAATAATGAATGAAAAAATTATGTAAATCAGATAAGTGACTCATAAAGCTTGGTGATGTCCTCAACGCTGGTATCTCTTGGGTTACCCGGACGGCAGGCATCATCATAAGCGGACTGTGCAAGGAAAGGAATGTCCTCTCTCTTTACGATGTCCCTGAGGTCAGCAGGGATACCAACATCATGTGAGAGCTGCTTAACAGCATCTATAGCTGCCTTGCGGTACTCCTCAACTGTCATGTTCTCTGTGCCCTCAACACCCATAGCCTTAGCGATATATTTGTACTTGTCACCGGTAGCTTCTGCATTGTACTCCATTACTGTAGGAAGTATGATTGCATTGGCAACACCATGAGGCGTATCATATACAGCACCGAGAGGGTGAGCCATGGAGTGAACGATACCGAGTCCTACATTAGAGAAGCCCATACCTGCGATATACTGTCCGAGTGCCATTCCCTCACGTCCCTCAGGGGTGTTGGCAACTGCACCACGGAGATGCTTGGAGATAAGCTCGATTGCCTTGAGATGGAACATATCTGTCATCTCCCAGGCAGCCTTGGTTGTATAACCTTCAATGGCATGTGTGAGTGCATCCATACCTGTTGCTGCTGTAAGCCCCTTAGGCATTGTTGACATCATCTCAGGGTCGATGAATGCAACTACAGGGATATCATGTGTATCGACACATACCATCTTACGATGCTTCTCAACATCTGTGATAACGTAGTTGATTGTAACCTCTGCTGCAGTACCGGCTGTTGTAGGAACTGCAAGGATAGGTACACACTTATTCTTAGTCGGAGCCACACCCTCAAGGCTTCTTACATCGGCAAATTCAGGGTTGTTGATTATGATACCGATAGCCTTGGCAGTATCCATCGATGAACCGCCGCCGATTGCGATGAGATAGTCGGCTCCTGATTTCCTGAATGCCTCAACACCTGTCTGTACATTCTCGATTGTTGGATTAGGTTTGATATTTGAATAAATCTCGTAGGCAAGACCGGCATCGTCTAATACCTTGGTAACCTTAGCGGTCACACCGAACTTGATAAGATCCGGATCAGAGCAGACAAAAGCTTTTTTAAAAGCACGTCCCTTTACTTCTGTAGCGATTTCTGCAATACAGCCTGCGCCATGATAAGATGTTTCATTAAGTACTATTCTTCCCATACTAAATAACTCCTTTCAGAAAACGATAATTATCGGGATAAGTGTTCTGTAATTAGTATCACTTAACCTTATATAGTGAATTATAACATACTTTTTTGAATTTGAGTATGCATATTTGGTAAAAAAGTATAAAAATTGTGTGAACTTTTAAGATGCTTGAAAACCATGACATAAAAGATGGTGCCGTGTATAAAAATTTTATGCGCGGCCTGCCATATTAGAGTTGTGGTAGGCTGCATCATTGGTCACATCCTTGCCGAACCATTCGGGCGGAGTGTATGAGAGTGCTTCCGCCTCCGAGGAAAACTCTACCTCCGCAAGCAGAAGCCCGGCAAACCTGCCCTCAAATATATCAAGCTCTATTGTGAGATTGTCCTTTTCAGGTATTTCATAACGGATTTTGGTGATAATATTGCCATCGGCCTTTTTGATGAGCTTGTCATAGGCGGCTCTGGTGAGAGGAAGATTGTATTCTTCGCGTACCATAAGCCCCTTGGACTTGTAGGTGAGATAGCAGTCATCGTTATCGCGGCGTACGCGCACAACAGGTTCTGTGCACAGATAGCCCTGCTCGATGCGGCGGCATTTAAGCCCGGATAGGTCAATGCTTTCTGGGATTTTGTCAATGAGAAATTTACGTTCGATTTCCATAATATAGGCTCCTTTATGATATGTTAAAATTTTTTTGACTATAAAACTATTTTAATATATAATGTTAAGAGGTGCAAAAGGTATTTTTAGGATATTACATATTAAAAGGATAAGAATATTAGTGAATTGTAATTTTCTGAAGATGTTCATACATCTTTAGACGCAGAATACATACCATCATTTGCAGATTATAATATGACGAGTCGGTTTTTAACATGTTCTGTCCTTATGAGTGGAATATTGATGAAGTACACGAAATGATATCAGAAATTGATATTTATTATCAAGGCTGGTTGAAATACAACAATGATAAGGAGAAGATTATGGCGAAGGTATATGTTTTTTTGACAGAGGGTTTTGAGCTTGTTGAGGCGCTTGCGGTAGTGGATGTTCTTAGAAGGGCGAGCATTGATGTGGTGACAGTGTCCATTATGGATAAAAAGACTGTAATGAGTGCACAGAAGGTAGAGGTTGTTGCAGATACAATGTTTGCCGACAATGATTACAGCAAGGCAGATGTACTGTTTCTTCCGGGCGGACCTGGAACGAAGGGACTTGAGGCACATGAGGGACTTGTCGCTGTGCTAAAGAAGCATTTTGCGGACGGAAAGCAGCTTGCCGCAATATGTGCGGCACCGAGCGTGTTCGGTCATCTGGGATTCTTAGAAGGAAAGCAGGCAACCTGCTTTCCTGGCTTTGAGGGCGAATTAAGAGGTGCACAGTTCGTTCCTGAGAGAGTCGTATGCGATGGCAATATTGTCACCAGCAGAGGAATGGGAACAGCCATAGACCTTGGCTTATGCCTTGTAGGCAGACTTGTGTCCGATAAGATATCGGGGATGCTGGCACATTCGATTCAATATAAATAATAATTGGAAATCGTTCCACGAATTGGCATAATAAATAAACCGCACATGAACATAATAATACCAAGACAAAGGACATTCCAATCCGGCAGCGGAGCGGAAAAGAGTTTGTCGGATTGGAAAAGACCGGAGCCACGGGATTTTCAAAAACTATATCAATGTTCATGGAGGTGAATCAAAATGGCAAGTACTAATACAGGAACAAACAAGGCAGCAGTACCTGAGGCAAAGGGTGCTATGGACAGATTCAAGATGGAGGTTGCTTCTGAGCTTGGAGTACCTTTAAAGGAAGGCTACAATGGAGACTTAACTTCCAGACAGGCCGGTTCTATCGGTGGTGAAATGGTTAAGAAGATGATTATGAAACAGGAGCAGGAGATGGCTGGTAAGCAGTAATCAGCGCTTATGCGGGAGGAGCCGTAATTTACGGCTCCTCTTTTCTTACTTTTTATAAAACAGGTTTTACAGAAAATACCGCGGAATGAACAGCCTGCTTATAAATCTGAATGCCGGGAAGAAGTTCTCTATATTGATGAATATAGGGCAGAATATAAGGCTCCCGAGCACAAGCACGGGAACAAGGCTGATTACGCGCCGGCTCTTTTTGAGGAGGCAGCAGACACAGGAAAATACGGTTACAAGTGCAATGTACCTCAGTGAATATGCAAGCTCGGCTGCCAGCGGGTAGGCATTCCTGCTTAGGAAGAGCGCAGCTTCGGTGCATAACGTGAACAATATCGCAGGCAGCATAGGATAAAGAATACAGCTTATAACACGGAAGGAGTCAGGACGTGTGGCAAAAATTCCGTTTTCTTTATCGGCAAGCCATGTAATGCTCCCGCTGAGTGCTGCGAGCATGATGAGTATAGAAAGAATCCCGCGAAGTGGAAATGTCACGGCTGCGGATTGATTCGATTCATCGTTAAGTGAAATGTTGTTAAGGGTGCGTATGTCAAGGTGGAAGGTTTCACCTCCTGTGCAGTATGCCTCGTAGGCTTCATACATATATTCCTCAAGCTGTGGCACCGTGGTGTCATCGACATAATCGGTATGGATGTAATCATCAAGGACTGTGTAGCCGGACATCCTCACGATGGCGGCAAATACGATTTCATTTATAGCGCTGAGCATAATGGTTGAAGGCGACTTTATGACCTCCATGGAGTTTTTGTACTTTCCGCCGGAGAGTGCCTTGGAAAATTTGTCCGTGAAGATATATGCACATTCGAGCTTTCCTGACATGACATCATTTTCCAGTACATCATGGTCTGCGTATTCGACAAACGAAAACGAGGATTCCCCGGAGGACAGGAGCATTGTCTTTAGCTGTATTGTTGCCGGGTCATCATTGCTTTCAAAATAGATGCCTGCGTATATGTCCGTCTGGGAAGCACTGCCCGGAAGGAGACGGAATGTGAGCGTTACAGCCGGAATAATAAGCAGTAATATGAAAATCACAGGCATTTTGAGAATGTGCTTGCACAACAGATATACCCATGTAAATATTTTTTTCACGCTCATTTTCTACATCCTCCTCAGCTTGATTTTTTTGATAAGTGCACTTGAAAGAATGAAAAAGACAATCATGCCGATGCCGGTGCATACGGACGATACGCTTGGGAGCTGGCCATATAGGGCAGCTGCAATGTCCTTTGCGTATACCGCAGGGAAAAATCTGCTGATAATAACAAAAGGCTTCTGAAGATATGCGGACGGAATAATCAGTCCGGAACCATATATCATTACAATGTCCAGACAGAAAACAAGAAGCATACCATATAATCCGTTTCCGGCAATTGTGTATACGGTGTAGAAAAAAGCCGCAAATATGGTAACACACAGAAAAACAGCGAGTGCGCCGTATGGTAACAGCGAGTAAGAAATTTCTTCAATTTCCTCAGATAATTCTCCGGGTGCATGAGGAAGAATTAATGAACCGATAAACATTATACCAATCAGCAGGACGGAGTACGATATGCTGATGGCAAAAATACGGCACCCACAGGTAAAGATGCTGCCGATTCCGCAGCGCTTTAACATACTTTCTGTCTGCCTGCTTTCTCCGGTAATAAAACTTCCGAGAAGAAATCCGGACAATGTAATTATTATGACAAGACCGCTGCAAATGTAATATTGTATACCGGACAGGGAGCCGGTGGCACTGACAGTCTTTATACTGTACATAGAGCTTCTGTTGACGACAAAACGAATGTAATAATCATTCAGCTCATCTGTAGCGGCGGCAATTTTGTCCGACAGACCAAAATGGTTGTAGGTGTCTGAGAGAGCGTATATTCCCGACTGTACATAGGCGAGTGTATCAGAACCCGCATTCAGAACACTGCGAAATAGGGATGTCTCAATACCGGGATTGTCGGGAAGAATTATCCGGGCGGGAGTGTTTTGTCCGTTTAGTACATCCTCAACAAAGCCCTCGGGAATATACACAATGCCGTATACTTCACCTTTTTTTAACATGGTTTCTGCGGTGGCATGGTCTGTCTGTATGAATTCGCAGTAGTCCTTAAGGTTTTCCATCTGTGTAAGCATGTTAAAGCCAAGATTTACAAGAGTGTCATCAGATGGCAGCACAACAGCAATCTTAAAGAATAGCTTTGTCTGCGTATCGGATGAATTGAGGCAGGCGAAGGCTGTCAGGAATGTCAGAAAGCCAAACAGCAGTGTGCCTGCGAACAGTCCGGGTATATATCGGAATGCGGATTTCAGTTGAAGAAGCATGTAGCATAGGTGTTTACGCATGGAGGGACTCCTTTGTGATGAGCTGCATAAGTTCGGTGCCTGTGACAGGAGGAAGCTCTCTTATGGAAGCGTTTTCGATAAAAAGCATACGGCTGCACAGTGCAAGCTCACATTCTTCGTGGCTTGTTATTATTACTGTTCCGCCATTTTTGACGTAATTCGACAGGTAGTCGCATATATCGGTTTTGCATACAATGTCGAGGGAGGCACCGGGTTCATCGAGAATCAGGATTGATGGTGCACCTGCGAGGGAACAGGCTATGGAAAGCCTCTTTTTCATGCCGCCTGACAGCTTATTTACGGTGTAATGGGTATATTTGTCAAGACCGAAGCGCTCCATGACCGGTGGAAGGCTTTCCATGCAGCCACAGTAGTGGAAGCTGAGATTGTCGATTACGGAGAGATTTTCAAAGAGTGGATTTTCCTGCGGGATATATCCGATGTACTTTTTGAATTGTGCCGGATTTTTCGAGGAAATCTGTCCGCCGTATTCTATGAGACCGGTGTCCGGCTTATCAGCACCGGCAAGCATACGCAGCAGAGTGGATTTGCCACAGCCGTTTGCACCGACAATTCCGATAATTTCTCCTGAATGAACTTCAAATGATACATTATTTAAGATGATTTTCTTTCGATAGGATTTTCTTAATCCGCTTACCTTCAAAATCGAATCTGCCATGGAATATTTCCCCTTCTAATTTTATTTTTGGGACAGGTGTCAGACCCCGGTGTCCCAGCAGGTTGG
>ENA-UOJO01002901-UOJO01002901.1-human-gut-metagenome-genome-assembly--contig:-P57-NODE-2901-length-16949-cov-6.740973_pt1 | contig 16949 bp, 19 predicted proteins | sample MGYA00242351_ERZ723898 | MGnify/ENA metagenome assembly ERZ723898 | reverse complement strand
AGGTTCGAGTCCTACTATACCCGTTGTGGACTACTGCAAGTTACTCCTTTTTCCTATAAATTTTGATTGTGTACTTGGTTATTTTGGTTTTTGTTGGCATTGTAATTCTCTCATGTCAGTAGTCATAAATTCTTAGCATCCAGAGATGGGTGCTTTTATTATGTTTTAAAGGTGGTGAGTCCTATGACAGAAAAACAGAAAATATTTGCAGATGAGTACTTGATTGATCTAAATGCCACACGGGCTTACCGCGCGGCGTATCCGAATTGCAAAAAAGATAGTTCGGCAGATGCAGCAGCGAGAAAATTACTCGGAAATACTCGGATTCAAACATATATCACAGAACGAATGGAAGAACGGCAGAAACGAACGGAGATCACCCAGGACATGGTGCTACAGGAACTAGCTGCGATTGCTTTTTCCAAGGCTTCTGACTACGCGAAAGTAGTTGAGAAACAGGCTACAGCAGAAGTAGATGGAAATATTATTCCACTCGTAGGAGAGGACGGAGAACCGATTCTGTATCGGACCGTAGAATTGGAACTTACAGATAACCTTACAGAAGAACAGCAGAGAGCCCTCGGAACGATTAAAAAGGGGCGTGATGGATTGGAACAGAAGCCCTGCGACAAGGTAAAGGCGCTCGAGCTTCTCGGCAGGCATTTAGGTATGTGGAATGACAAGCTGGATGTAGCAGGAGATATGGACATGAAGATTGTAGTAGACTATGGTGATGAGGATGAAGGAAGTTAATGTTGGATTTAACAGAAATTTCAAAGAATTCAATGAGTGTAAGAAACGATACCGACTGGCGAAAGGTTCTGCCGGATCCGGGAAGTCAGTGAACATTGCACAGAATTTTATCATCAAACTTGGTGATCCAAAGTACAGAGGTGCAAATCTCTTGTGTGTCCGGAAAGTAGACACAACAAACAAGGATAGTACCTATGCGGAGTTGAAGAGTGCAATATATAAAATATACGGGGATAAAGCGGGATTATTCTGGCAGATCAGAAGCAATCCAATGGAGCTGATCTCTAAAGTGACAGGGAATAAAGTGATTTTCCGAGGAATGAAAGACGATGGACAGCGAGAAAAAGTAAAGTCTATCACATTTGATGTCGGAAAATTAACATGGATATGGATTGAAGAAGCAACGGAGCTGTATGAAGCGGATGTCGATATTCTCGATGACCGACTCAGAGGTGACTTGTCATTCAATCCATTTTTGTATTATCAGATCACATTCAGTTTTAATCCAGTGTCAGCAACGCACTGGCTGAAGGCAAAGTATTTTGACATTAAGAGTGATGACGTATACACACACCAGTCTACATACCTGCAGAATCGGTTCATAGACGAAGCGTATCACCGGCGCATGATGATGCGTAAAGAACGGGATCCTGATGGATATCGGATTTACGGACTTGGTGAATGGGGAGAGACCGGAGGTCTTATCCTTACGAATTATGTGGTTGAGGAATTCGATACATCCCCAGAAAGATTCGATTACATGGTAAATTCACAGGATTTTGGATTCAACCATGCGAACTGTATCGGAGAGGTAGGATTTAAAGACGGAGAGATCTATTTGTGCCGAGAGTTGTATGTATTTGAAAAAGATACATCCGAGATCATACAGCTGGCCGAGGGAAAATTCCAGAAGAGAATTACCATGTATTGTGATTCTGCAGAGCCAGACAGGATTAAGATGTGGCAGAAAGCAGGATACAGAGCACGCCCGGTCAAGAAAGAGCCAAACAGTGTGAAAGCGCAGATTGACTACTTAAAGCAGCACACGATCCACATTCATCCATCCTGTACAAACACAATTAAGGAGATCCAGCAGTGGAAATGGAAAAAGGATGAGAAAACGAACACTTTCACAGACGAGCCAGTGAATTTCTTCGATGACGCAATGGCAATGCTAAGGTACTCAATTGAGCAGGAGAGAAAAGGCAAGGTGAAGTTAAAGACCTTTAGAGGAGGAATATAAAATGAATGGGAAAAGACCATATAAGTTGCCGGAACCGCTTTTATGTTCCGCTGATAAAGAAATCAATATGACATTGATAGACGAATACATCAGAAAGCATGAAGAACGAATGCCAAGGTACAGATACCTTGAGAATCTATACAAAGGTTTCCACGATGTATTCCGTCTTCCGGAAAAGGAGTTATGGAAGCCGGATAACCGGCTGGCAGTGAATTTCCCAAGGTATATCACAGAGACCTTTTTGGGATACGCTTATGGGATTCCGGTTAAAAAATCGCACCCAGACGAAAAAATAAAAGATGCGATCCTTGAATTTGACCGGGATAACGATATCTCAGATCAAGAATACGAGCTGGCGAAGAAGTGCTGCATTTATGGACATGCATTCGAATATTTTTACCAGGACGAAGAAGCAAAGACAAAGACAGTAGTCTGCAATCCAAAAGAACTGTTTGTTGTCTGCGATGATACCGTAAAGAGCCGCGCTCTATTTGCTGTCAGATATGGGAAAAAAGACGATAATGTCACAAGGTATGGCGAGATACTTACAAGGACAGAAATTATCCCATTTGACGGAGAAAAGATGCAGGAGGGAATGCCGAACCCATATGGTCGCATCAACTGTGTTGAATATGTACTGAACGATGAGAGAATCGGTCTGTATGAAGAAGTGGCCGGTATGGTAGAAACATACAACCGAGTGATCGGAGAAAAGGCAAATGATGTAGATTCTTTCGCAGAAGCGTATCTTGCAGTGCTTGGCGCCGAACTGGATGAGGGAGGCATTTATAAAATTCGTGATAATCGGATCATAAACCTGTATGGGACAGATAATGCAAAGGACATTATCGTACAGTTTCTCGGCAAGCCTACGGCAGATGGAACGCAGGAGAATCTCTTAAACCGGTTGGAAAATTTGATTTATCAGACAAGCATGGTAGCAAACATCTCGGATGAATCTTTTGGAAATGCTTCTGGAACTTCCCTTGCGTATAAACTGCAGTCTATGAGCAATCTTGCACTAACGTTCGACCGTAAAGTTGAAAAGTCCATGAGGAAACGATATAAGCTGTTTTGCTCTCTTGCAACGAATGTGTCAGATCGGGACGCGTGGAAAGATATTGATTTTACAATGAGTAGGAATATCCCGAAGAATCTCCTTGAAGAAGCACAGACAGCACAGGCGCTTGAAAGCATCGTATCCAAGGAAACGCAGCTCCAGGTGCTATCTGTTGTCAAGGACGTTTCGGAGGAGATCGATCGAATGGAGAAAGAGGACAAAAAGAAGCAGGAAACAATCGTAGAGAAGCGGATGTTCGGAGGTGCGGCGGATGAGCAGCAGGACGTACTGGAAGAATAGGGAAGAAGAACAGCGAAAGAAGAATATCAAGGATGAAGCTGAATATGCGAAAGAGATCGAGAAGATCTACGCGAACATGATGGATGAAATCCAGAAGGAGATCAATGGATTCTATACAAAATATGCAAAAGCAGAGGGAATCACAATTGCAGAAGCGAAGAAGCGGGTATCCAAAATGGACATTGATGCGTATAGCCGGAAGGCGGAGCAGTATGTAAAGGATAAGGATTTTTCGAAGGAAGCCAACGAAGAGATGCGGCTATACAATGCAGCAATGAAAATCAACAGATTGGAAATGTTGAAAGCAAATATCGGAATGCATCTTGTTGGTGGGTTTGATGAGCTTCAGAAGTATTTTGAGCAGATCCTGACGGAGAAAACGCTGGAAGAATTTGAACGGCAGGCAGGTATATTGGGGAAATCCATTCAAAACAATGCGAAGATGGCACATTCGATTGTGAATGCTTCTTTCCACAATGCGAGATACTCAGACCGTATTTGGATGTATCAAGATATGTTGAAAGCTGAATTGTCGAAGCTATTACAGACTGGTTTGATACAGGGCAAGAACCCAAGAACACTGGCAAGACACCTTACCAAACTGTTTGGAGTAAGCCGGGAAAATGCGGAGCGACTGATGATAACGGAACTGTCAAGGGTGCAGGCAGAAGCGCAGAAACAGTCTTATATCCGCAATGGATTTGATGAGTATGAGTTTATCGCAGAACCTACCGCCTGTCCGATCTGTAGATCGTTGGACGGAAAACATTTTAAAGTATCAAAAATGATGCCTGGAGAAAATGCGCATCCAATGCATCCTAATTGTCATTGCAGTACAGCAGCATATATGGATGATAAAGAGTATCGAGAATGGCTGGATGGGTATTCTAAACATGGGATGAATTTTGAGGAATGGAAAAATAGGAGAGAGAAAGAAGAAAGCAAGACGAAGTATAAGTACAAAAATACAGTTGTTGATTCAAAGCTCATTAATTCTCCAGAATACAGAAGACGAATTGATAAGATTTCCAATATAACAAATGTCAACAGAAATATATGGAAGCTTTCGAAAGATATGTTACTCCACAGATCAGGAACAAAGTTTGAAGATTTAGCATATATTGATGAAAAAACGGGAAAATATGAAATCAATAAGGATTATAATGCTGAAAGTCGTGCAAAGCCGAATAAGAAAATGGACGCAATGCTGAAAGATGCAGAGCCGTATACCATCATTGGAATACATAATCATCCGGGAAGCAGCGTTCCAAGTATGGGAGACTTGCTCGCATGCTTATACAGGCAATATAAGTGTGGAGTAGTAGTGTGTCATGATGGAAAAATATATAAATATTTCGTTGATGAGGAAAAGTTTAATCAAGTATTAGCACATTTTGCGCTTGATAACTTAGAAAGAACAGGATATACTGATGAAGTAAAGAAGCAGTTTGTAGATGCGGGGGTCTGTTTGGAGGTGTTATGATGGAGAAGGAAAAAGAATATAAAAGAATTTGTGAAAAACTTGGATTTGTTCCATCGGAATATAAATATGATGGACCAGTAGAAGAAGATGATAGCATACCTAATCCCTTTTCGGTATTAACTATTGAAGAAGGAAGATTTTTATATGAAAATGGTTATTTAAATCCAAGATAGATACCATCGGTCGAGCGGGCTGGTGGTATTTTTATACCTATTTTTAAGGAAGGAAGAGTGAATGATATGAGCATACCAGAGAAAGTAAAAGTTTTATATAAAGAATATACAGTAGAAGAACAACAGAATCTACATGATGAAGAAGGCGATTTGTATGGGCTGATACAGTATCTCCCAGAGAAAATCGTCCTGAATGCAGATGCGTCAGAAGAACAGAAAAAATCGACTTTAGTACATGAATTGTTGCATGCACTTGATGAAATGTACAGTATTGAACTGGAAGAGAAGCAGGTTGAGAAACTTGGAAATGCGTTGTATATGCTACATTGCGATAATCCACAATTGTTTCACGCCGAAGGGGGCGATAACGATTGATTGAGGTAAGAATTCGACCAGAGCGAATCGAAATCTCTGGACACGCCGTGTACGCAGAACCTGGAAAAGACATTGTTTGTGCTGGCGTTACGGCGCTTACGCAGACGCTGATCCAGTCGATTGATGACTTAACGGATGATGAAATAGAATACAGAATATCTCCCGGAAAGGCTGAGATAGAATACAGGAATCTGTCAGAGAAATCAAAAACTCTGGTGGATTCCTTTTTCGTTGGCATTCGCTTGATTGCCGATGAGTTTCCGGATTATGTAGCAATTATGTAATTCACGCCCAAGTCTTGAAGGCGTAAAAAGCTAGGGGAAAGGACCATGAAGAATGTCATTAAACTTTTAGGAGGTAAAGAAGATGAAGAGCATGATGTTTAGAATGCTGCAGTTATTTGCAGAAGAAACCGTAGATCACACAGCAGAACCTGATGCGGTGAAAGATAGTGTTAATCCGGAAAACACATCTGATGATAGCGGGGAAGAAAAAAAGTACACAGACAAGGATGTGGATGCGATTGTAAACAAAAGATTCGCAAAATGGAAAACTGAGCAGGAACAGGCGGTAAAGAGTGCTAAGGAAGAGGCAGAAAAGCTGGCAAAAATGAATGCTGAGCAGAAACAGAATTACGAGATCGAGAAGTTGCAAAAAGAGAATGAAAAACTGAAGCAGGAGGCTGCAAAGGTTGAGCTTAGCAGAAGCGCCACAGGCATTCTTGCAGAAAAAGGAATTGAAGCAACGCAGGATGTTCTTGATTTTGTTGTAGGGAATGATGCTGATGATACGAATGCAAAAATTGATAAGCTTGTAAAAATCGTGGAATCCCAGCTTAAGAAAGCCGAGATTGCTAGAGCAACCGGAACTACACCAAGAACCATGACGAACTCAGGAAGCCAGTTGTCTGAATTTGAAAAGAGACTTGCAAAGTATAAATAAAGGAGAATGTGAAGATGAAGAACAGAGAATTTATGATGTTGCAGTTATTTGCGGCAGGAGACAATAATGATATGCCGGTAAGAAGCTACCAGCTTGAGTTTAAAAGTCTTTTGCAGGCAGTATTTAAAAAGATGTCCTATTTCGCGGATTTTTTCGGCGGCGAAATTGAGGTACTTGATGGTGTTAGAGAGAATGAAACAGCGTTTTATGTAAAGACATCAGACATTCCGGTTGTGGTTGGTACCGGATATGATAAAACGAAAACGAAAGCTTTTGGAACGGGAACCGGTAATTCTAGCCGTTTCGGAGAAAGAACAGAGATTATTTACACTAACACACCGGTTAATTACTCTTGGGGATGGAATTTCCATGAGGGGATTGACCGCCACACCGTAAATAATGATTTTGATGTTGCGGTAGCAGATCGCTTGGAACTGCAGTCTCGGGCAAAAACAAAGCAGTTTAATAAGCAGCATGGAAAATTTATTTCCACATCTGCCGGAAAAACTTTAAGCGTTACTGATTATACGGCAGACAATGTTTTGAAGCTGTTCAATGAACTTTCTAAGTATTTCAATAATATTGAAGCAGTTGGAACGAAAAAAATTAAGGTTTGTTCCGATCTGTACAATGCCGTTGTGGATCATCCTCTGAATACGACTGCTAAAAACTCTACTGTAAACATTGATGGCAATGAGGTTGTGAAGTTCAAGGGATTCCTTGTAGAGGAGATTCCGGATGAGCTCTTCCAGTCCAAAGAATGTGCCTATGCATATATTGCCGGAGTTGCAAAAGCATTTACTGGAATTAACACAGCGAGAACGATCGAATCCGAGGATTTTGACGGTGTAGCTTTGCAGGGAGCTGGTAAGGCTGGAGAATTTATTCCGAATGACAACAAGAAAGCTGTAGTTAAAGTGTCGGTGGGGTAGTACCCACTGACGATACCGCCTTGATTGGCAGTGGGAAGATCGGAAAGGCAAAAGTAGGAAAAGCGAAATAATATAACGGAGGTAGTAGATATGGCATATACACCAACAACATGGAGTGATGGAGACGTTATTACAGCGGAGAAACTGAATAAGTTAGAGCAGGGCGTGAAGAACGAGCAGGTTGGACCAGCAGGACCAAAAGGAGACAAGGGAGATCCAGGTGCACAGGGACCTGCGGGACCAAGCTACGCTCTTCCAGCGGCGAATAAAACAACGCTTGGCGGCGTAAAACAGATGGCTTTGATTGCAGATTTGTCCACAGAAACAACAGCTGACCTGAAAAATAAAATCAATGCAATTCTTGCTGAAATGAAAAAACAGGGGATTATGGCGAATTCGTAAGGAGTTGAAATTGAATGCTGGATGATTTAAAAATTCTTCTGGGAATTGACGTTTCCGATAGGGATTCCGATGAAAAGCTTTTACTGATTCTGGAATCTGTGCGAAATCGTTTGAAACTGCTTCTTGGTGGCATGGAAGTGCCATCGAGTATGCAGCATATCGTTACGGATGTGGCAGTGATCCGGTTTAACCGCATTGGCTCTGAGGGCATGTCCGCACATAGCGTGGCTGGAGAAAGTACTACGTACAATGAAAATGATTTTTCCGCCTATATGGACGAGATACAAGCGTATCTTGACTCTGTAGACGGGGTAAAACGTGGGAGGGTGCGATTCCTATGAGGTATGATAAAGCTGTATATTTTCAAACGGTAGAACATGGAGCGTACAATCCAGATACTGGTGATTACGCAGATGACCACGTGACGGAAGTGAAGAAGTATGGAAGTGTTTCAGATACTGGGACAGATGCAATGAACCTGATTTATGGCAGCATTAAACAGGGAAGTCTTACAATCCAATTGCAGACGCATTATACAGAAACATTCCACCGGATCAGAGTTGGAATGAAAGTGTACAGAGTGGATTTTGAACGAAAACTGCGAACAAAGCACGTGTTTGTAGTATCGGAGGTGCAAAGTGGCAGAAATTAAATTTGAGGGAATCGCAAAGCTGAATAAAGGCTTAAGAAAGCGAATGGATATGAGTGCGGTCAAGAGCACCGTAAAATTGAACGGCTCTGAGATGGAATCAAGGGCGAAAAGAAACGCAGTATTCAAAGGGCATTACGCATGGGAAGAAGGAAAAGGCATGGTATTCAAAAAGCCGACAGGGAATTTGAAACGGAGTATAGATTTAGAAATATCTCCGAATGGACTGAAGGCTACTGTGGAACCGAAGGCAGAGTATGCTGCTTATGTAGAATTAGGCACTCGTAAGATGGAAGCCCAACCCTATTTAAAACCCGCATTTGAGGAGCAAAAGAAACAATTTGAAAAAGATTTGCAGAAACTTGTGAGGTGAGATATGGATCCACAGCAAGAATTATTTACGGAATTACTTACAGAGATCAAAAAATCAGGATATGGCGTATATGATGGCTTCTTACCGCCGGATGGTACGCCGTATCCTTTTATTTATCTTGCAGATAGCCAACAGTCAGATGATGCCAATAAAACGGCTGTGTTTGGCAATGTGTATCAGACAATTCATGTCTGGCACAACAATCCAAGACAGAGGGGAACGGTGTCAAAAATGCTGCTGGCGATCAAAAGCGCATGCAGAAGACTGGATCATACCGAAAATTTTGCATGGAATGTCCAGAATGTAAATCAAAGAATTTTACCGGACACAACAACAAAGCAGCCTCTTTTACACGGGTTGTTGGAAATAGAATTTAGTTTTAGTTAGAGAGGAGAAAAAGCATGTTTGAGACAGGATTACAGTTATTTGCAGAGGCGGTATCTGGCAAGAAAATTGTATATTTGTACCGCCTTGCAGAAAAAGCAAAACAGGAAGCAGCAAAGAATCTTGCGTTTACAACGGAGAATGGAAGAACCAAGAGTAAGGATGCAGATTCTACTGCAACGAAAGACGGTACAATCCGTACACCAGGAGCTGCGGAGACAGAAATTACAGCCACTGCGGTTTTGGCAAAAGGCGATAAATTGATCGCGGAACTTGAGGATGCTATGGATTCCGATAAACTTCTTGAAATTTGGGAAGCAAACCTTGAAGAAGCAGCGGGAGCGGGTCCGAATAAATTTAAGGGAATGTATTTCCAAGGATATCTCACAGAAGTTGAGGTCACGTCTTCTGCAGATGAGAATGTGGAAGTATCCCTTACTTTTGGCATCAACGGATCAGGTAAACGCGGAGATGTAACCGTGACAACGCAGCAGCAGGAAATCGCGAATTACGCGTTTAAGGACAGCGTGAAAGAGGGGTAGTACCCTCTGACGATGTAGCCTTAATCGGCAGAGGTAAAGTAGGAAAGGCAAAAGTAGGAAAAGAATAGATCATGTACATAGAGGGCGGCAAGACCGCTCTCTTTTTAATGGAGGAATAAAAAATGATGGAATTAACAATTAACGGACAGGTGTACCAGTTTAACTTTGGAATGGGATTTTTGAGAGAGATAAACAAGCAGACAAATGTGCCGATAGATGGAGCACCTGGTGTTAAAAAAGATGTGGGGTTCCGGTACGCGCTTATGAATTTGATGGATGGAGATCCAGAAGCTCTTGTGAATATTCTTGATGTTGCGAATAAAGGGCAGAACCCAAGAGTAACAAGAAATCTGCTCGATGGTTATATCGATGACGAGAATACAGATATCGATGAGCTTACAGATACAGTAATGGGTTTCTTAAAGAGTGCGAATGCTACGAAGAGGACGACGAAAGAGTTGGTGGATGCTGTGGAGAAAGAGAAACAGAGAGTAGAAGAGGAAGAAGCACGGAAAAGAGAGCTGATGGCGTAGGGTTTGAAGAATACTACAAAGAAGCAGCTTTGAATTGTTTTCGGTATCAGGGTTTCAAGAGCTTTGAAGAAGTGGATAGGTTGACAATTCCAGAATACACCCTGCTCATGGAGGCTGTGCAGCTAAGAGAAGTAGATAAGGACTATCGAAATCATCTGCAGGCGTTCTTAAATCTTGCTGTAAAAGCGGAGAAAAAGGCTGGAAAGAATAAGACTAAACCAGTTTATCAGAGATTCAGAAAATTCTTTGATTACGAAAAAGAAGTAGATCGTGTGAGGAACCGAAAGCAAAAAAATGAAAGATTGGACATAATCGGCAGAATGATGAAAGGAGAGTGATGGCATGGCAGAAAGTTTTTCCGTGAAGGCAATATTGTCTGCGCAGGATAAGGGATTTACGTCTGCTTTCAAATCTGCAATGGGCACTGTGAGTAATCTGAAAAGCACGCTCACGAGTGGAATCGGATTTGGAATCATGGCCGGAATTGGACAAAAGGCATTTGGTGCTGTCACATCCAGTATTGGCGGCATGGTGTCGGAATTAAATTCTTCCAGTGCTGCATGGAAAACATTTAACGGAAACATGTCGATGGTTGGCAAAGGCGCTGACGAGATTGCATCTGTAAAAAAGGAATTGCAAGAGTTTGCAGAAGATACGATTTACAGCGCATCTGATATGGCGAGTACTTATGCTCAGCTGAGTGCAGTAGGTATTAAAAGCACGAACAAGCTTGTAAAGGGATTCGGAGGGCTTGCGGCGGCAGCTGAGAATCCAAAACAGGCAATGAAAACTTTAAGCCAGCAAGCTACACAGATGGCAGCGAAACCAACGGTTGCATGGGCAGACTTTAAACTTATGATCGAACAGACTCCGGCTGGTATATCGGCAGTCGCAAAAGAAATGGGCATGACTACCACGGAGCTAGTGCAGAATGTGCAGGACGGAAAAATCGCGACAGAAGATTTCTTTGATGCTATCGCAAAAGTCGGCACAAATGACGCATTTACGAAGCTTGCTACAGAGTATAAGACTGTAGATCAGGCAATGGATGGTCTGACCGAAACAGTAAGCAATAAGCTGGCACCGTCATTTGATGTTTTATCCGGTCGAGCGATTAAATCTTTGGACGGGATAATTAATAAAATTGGAGATCTTGATGGAGATGCAATCGCAGGGAAATTAACTGGATTTCTCGATAAAGCAAGTGGGTACTGGAATGTTTTAAAAACAGAAGCATTGGAAGTGAAGACCGCTTTTGGAGATGCTTTTTCCGCAATTGGAGAAGATCTCGGAAAGATTACTGGTGCGTTTGGCTCCACGGAAAGTATCAGTTCTTTTGCTGGTGTAATGGACTCTGCGAGTGGGGCATTGCAAACCTTTGCCGGATTTTTGAAAGAACATTCTGAGATCATCGCGAAAGTGATATCAAAACTCCCACAGCTTTTTGTTGCATATAAAGGCTTTAAGATTGCAAAAAGTGTTGCTCCATTTGTAGGCGCATTCACCAGTGCGATTGCAGGTCTTGCTGGCGCAGGAATAAGTAAAATTGCCGGAAAATTATTCGGAATTTCCAAAGGGCAGAGAGCAGTTGGGGTATCGAGCAGGGAAAGCATGAAAAGCACTATGGAATCCGCCAAGGCATTTATGATGTTGGGCGCAGGAGTCGCTCTGATTAGTGGTGGATTTTTCTTGTTGGCGCAAGGCGCAAAAGCAGTGGCGGATTCCGGTCCGTTGGCGGTGGGTGTACTCGCAGGACTTGTAGTAGTTGTGGCAGGTCTCGGGCTCGGAATGATGAAAATGCTATCTACAATGTCCGGTGGAACGAAAAAACTTGCAGCAATGTCAAAAGCGATGATTGCTTTTGGGGTGAGTTTATTGATGGTGAGCGCCGCTTTTTATGTCTTATCCAGCGCAGCGATCAATCTCGCCAGTGCGGGACCACTTGCAATTGGTGTGATGGTTGGTATGGTAGCGGCAATCGCAGGTCTTATGATTGTTGCAAAAATGGTAGGATCGGCATTGACCGCAGGAGCTGTCGGCTTGCTTGCTTTCGGCGCAGCAGTCCTTGTGGCGGCAGCAGGAATGATGTTATTAACTACTGCATCTATATCTTTAGCAAATGCAGGACCTTTAGCTGTCGGAGTTATGTTTGGCCTGATTGTGGCAATCGGTGCCTTAATGGTTGTAGCTGCAGCAGTGGGACCAGCTCTTACAGCAGCTTCAATCGGACTGGTTGCATTTGGGGCGGCAGCACTACTGGTTGGAGTTGGAGCATTGCTGGCAGGAGCTGCGCTTGCAGTGGTAGCTGCGGTACTTCCGATTGTGACAGCTTACGGCACAGAGGGCGCTACGGCAATCTTGCAATTATCTCTTGCGATGATGGCTTTTGCAGCAGGAGCAACACTCGCAGGAGCGGGAAGTATTATTCTCGGCGCCGGACTTATGGTCGTAGGAGCAGGTCTTGCTTTGGTATCGGCATCATTACTTGTGGTGGCAGCTGGCGTGTTAATTATCGGGGCAGGAATGATGTTATTAGGAACCGGCGCTTTGTTAGCCGCAGAAGGGTTGATGAAATTAGCTTCTTGTTTGCCTATGTTAGCAGCGAATGCTCTTGAGAATGCAATTAGTCTTGTGGCACTAGCTAGCAGCCTTGCTGTTTTTGGATCAGTGGCAATGATTGCCGGAGTGGGAGCAATGATTTTAGGTGTATCACTTATTCTTGTATCATCGGGTCTTGGTCTTATTGGAGCAGGTTCTGTATTGGCTTATGCAGGTTTATCACTGTTATCTACATTATTCCCAGTTATTTCCGAGCATGGATTGCAAGTATCCGTTTCACTTTTGGCACTAGGTGCATCACTTGCTGTATTTGGCGCAGGAGCTTTGGTGGTAAGCGCAGCGGTAGTAGTATTAGGAACTGGATTATTAGTTGCATCTGCGGCGGTTCTTGTATTGTGTGCCGGAGTTCTTGTCCTGTCTGTGGCTATGATGGCGTTTTCCGCATCTGCTATCGCAGCTGTTGCAGCATTGAGTATATTTGTACTTGCGTTACCAGCTTTGACATCTAACGGATCTACTGGTGCATCTATTGTCTTGACTCTTGGATCAGCGTTGTTAGTATTTTCAGCTGGGGCATTAGCAGCTGGCACAAGCTGTCTTGCGCTTACCACGGGATTGCTGTTGTTCAGTGCGGCGATGCTCGCGGGAAGTGCAGGAACACTGGCAATGGCAGCAGCATTATTGGCGGTAAATTCCAGCATGAAGTCCATTGCTAAGAACGCAAAGACAGCGCAGAAATCCATTACCAGCATGAAAGATTCTGTAAGCATTGTAAATGATGGGCTAGATGCGCTTGGTAACAAGGCGAAAAGTGCGGTGAAATCTATTGTAAGCGCATTTGACAACGGCGCAGGAAAAGCGAGAAACTCTGGACAGAAACTTGGGGACAGTGCAAAAGAGGGTGTACAGAACGGACTACAGCCGACACAGGCAGTCGCAATCAAAACTGTATCTGCAGTATTATCATCTTTGTCTTCTGGGGCGAGCGGAGCATACAGTAGTGGTTACAACATAGGTTTAGGTTTTGCGAATGGTATGTCGGCAACATTAGGATATATCAGATCAGTTGCGGCGCAAATGGCTGCGGCTGCAGATGCGGCAGTCAGGGCAAAAGCAAAAATCCACAGTCCGTCAAGAGTATTTGCTGGGCTTGGTGTCTATGTAGGAGAGGGATTTGCGCTTGGAATTGAGTCGATGTCCAGAAAGGTTGCAGAAGCTACGCAGAGTATTGTTGAGATCCCAACATTATCCACAGATATGAGGATGCGAGCTTCCGGTGCTTTGGATTCTGAACTTTCCGGTGATTATTCCTATAACAGAAATGTTACATACACAATCGTTGTGCCGGTTGAATATAACGGCAGAGAAGCAGCGCGTGTTACGGCGGAATTTACGCAGAAAGATCTGGAAAGACGTGAGAGCATGAAACTGAGATTGAAAGGAGAGAGAAGCCATGTATGAGTTTGTTGATACAAATAAAGCGGGGAGTAAAAACTCCCTGCCAAGTGAGGCCCTGCAGATTGATGGAGAATACATCGAAAATCTAATTGATGGGTACAGAACTCTGTACGTGACCGGTCGTGAGCTTTTGGGATCGGAAATTTCGGAGAGAGAAATTGATCTTGTGGATGGGTCCGAGTATACGGGAAAGCGAGATACAACCAGAAGTATTACAGTTGGATACCAGTTGCTTTGCACATCTCCTAGAGAGTTTCAGGAAAAATTCAACAAACTCTCTGGAATCTTAAATAAGGAACAGGCAAAGCTGATTTTTGCAGATGAACCGGATAAATATTTTATCGGGACGAAATCAAGTGTAGGAGATGTGGAGCCAGGCAGATTGAACGTAAAAAGCGAATTTACTTTTTATTGTTGTGATCCACGGAAATATTCAGCAGCGGAAAAATCGTTTACTGCCCATCAGGAAAGCGGATATCAGACGCTTACTATTGTAAATGGTGGTACAGAATCCGTTCCGGTAAGCTACGATATCACTCACAACCATGAAAATGGATTTATTGGGATTGCCAGTAAATACGGTGCAATACAACTCGGCAAGATCGAAGAAGCAGACGGCGAAGACTATAAGGCGTCAGAGATACTGTCAGAGGGGTATAGCCTGTTTCAAGATGATCATGGCACCTCTTATCAGAATCCGGAAAACACAACACAGGGAACACTCGAAGTCAAGAATGTTGCCGGATATAACGTCATGGCATTAAAAGGTGGACAGGCAACATCCGGGTACTGGAACGGCGGAATGAGAACACTTACTATCCCGGTTGACAGCGAGGGCAGACGTGGGGCAAAGAACTTTTACTGTTACATGCAGCACTGGTTCGAGACTGGATTGATGGGACAGACGGGAGCACAGACTATTGCGTTTCTTACAGGGAAAAATGAAGTGATCTGCTCTATGTCTATTAACAAGAGTGATACGGTTGGTAATACGGCGCATGTGGACTGGTTCGCACCACAAAACAAGAAGATCAAGACACTGGATTTCCAGCCGACAGCTTATGAGGGAAACCCATTTAATTTAAAGATGGGTGGCGGGCATAACGATTTCTTAAAAGAGGGTGACCGGCTTCGGATTTTTTGGTACGGTCAGTATTATTACTTTACTATCCCGGAGATTAAAGACATGGCGTGTGAGAAGATACAGGTCTGGATCGGGCAGTGGGGAGACCGGAATCTCGGGAATCAGCTGGTTACGCATAACTATCTTAAAAAAATCTGGTTCCGCAAGGATAACGTGGAAAAATACAGAGATGTGCCGAACCGGTATAAGTCCGGAGATGTGGTCTATATTGATGGAAATGATACAGCGGTTTATGTAAATGGGATGAAGCGGATGGAAGATGAAATCCGAGGAAGTAAGCATTTTCTGGTACCGCCGGGAGAGACGGAGATCCAGTTCTCCTACTCGGCATTTAGCAGTCCGCCGCCAACGATTAAAGCAAAAATAAGGGAGGCATATTTATAATGAATGAAATCAGAATTGCCGTACTGAATCCACATGACAGGGTGCTTGCATTTTTGGATAACACCCATCGAAACTCTATGCATTATTGGAACGATGAGCTCCATGAATATCTGCAGGGGACAGCGAATACATACGCATTTACGGTAAGTTCCAAACACGAGGATGCGGCGTATATCGTAGAAGGGAATAAAGTAGCCTTTGTATATAACGGAAAAGACTACTATCTGAATATCGTACATGTGGAAAAGGATGAATTTACAGTTACTGCGACAGCATGGTCTTTAAGTTTCGAATTGATCAATGAGAATGTGGGTGCGTACAAATCTGAAAGCGCAATGAGCTTTGAGGAATATGTAACTGCCTTTGATCCGGAACGTACCGTGCGGATCGGGATCAATGAAGTGTCAGATAAGCGGATTTCAAACGAATGGACAGGTGAGGCAACGGTACTGTCCCGTTTATTTTCCGTGGCGAATGTATTCGATGCGGAGATTGAGTTCCAGACTGTGTTAAATGATGATTATTCACTGAAAGAAATTGTAATGAACGTGTATCGGGAACACTCAGACAATAACACGGGAGTTGGGGAGTTCCGGGGAGATATCAAACTGCGGTACGGGAAAAATGTTACCGGCATCCGGAAGGAATCCAGTATCGAAAATCTGTACACCGGTATCCGTCCAACAGGAAAGGATGGACTGACTATACAGGGAATTGAGAAAGAAGAGCTGGATGAGAACGGAGTAGTAGAGTTTTATACACAAGGTCCAGATATCCGGGCGCCGCAGGCAAGGGACAGATTTCCATCAAACCTGATAAACAAGGAAGATGGATACATCTTTATGCCAAAATCCTACGATACGGATAACAAAGACAAACTGTACAGTATGGCGCTATCGGACTTGAGAGCAGCATCTGAACCGGTCGTGACTTATGATGTGACGGGATACTTTGATACCGCTATCGGAGATACCGTGGAGATCGAAGATGAGGAGTACGTTCCTACCTTATACTTGAGTGCAAGAGTATCGGAGCAGGTTCGCAGTTTCACGAATCCGCAAGCAAACAAGACAGTCTTTACCAATTTTAAAGAGCTGCAGTCGGAAATCTCGGAAGATTTGCTGCAGAAAGTAGAGGATCTGATTAACAAAACAAAGATTTACACCTGCTCCATTGCCACAAACAATGGAATTATCTTTAAAAACGGCATCGGTAGCACTACTCTGACCGCTTACGCTTACGATAACGGCGTGGATGTGG
>ENA-UOJO01002899-UOJO01002899.1-human-gut-metagenome-genome-assembly--contig:-P57-NODE-2899-length-16954-cov-6.423753_pt1 | contig 16954 bp, 11 predicted proteins | sample MGYA00242351_ERZ723898 | MGnify/ENA metagenome assembly ERZ723898 | reverse complement strand
TACCTATGATATAAAGGAGGGGGAAATTTTGAATAAAAAAGCAACATTAGCATTTTTACTTGCAACTTCTGCATTTTTCATTATGGGATGTAGCAACAATTCAGAAAATAATTCAACTAAAACTTCAAATGATTTAACTTATTCAAAACCATCTTATAACACATTAAAGCGTCCTTTTGTACTAAGCAATTCAACTTTTACAAAATGTCCTTTTGTTATAAGAGATAATTCAATTATTTTTCCTAATACAAATGATGAAAACAGGATATCTTATATAGACTCTACATTTAACAATAATATTATAAATACAAGCGATGTAAAAGATTTTATAAATTTGTCTACAGATGATTTATGCATCTCCAATAACACAATATATTTTGCAAATATTTCAAAAGGGAACAGATTAAGCTCAACAAATTTTAATAGTAAAACAGAAGAAATAATTTCAGAAGATAATGTATCAAATTTAGTTGCAGTAGATAACTTAATATATTACATAAATAATACAGATTCAAAACACCTTTATGTATATGATACTAATACTAAAAAAACAACTCTTATTTCTGATAATACGTTTAATAATTTTATTATTAATGGTGATTTTATACTGTTTCAAAATCCAAATGACCAATTCAAATTATATAAAGTACGAATTGATGGTAGCGAAACCGAAAAAATAACGGACTTTTCTGTCGATAGTTATGTAATCCATGAAAATGTTATATTAGCCATAAATTCATCAGACAATAACAATTTATATTCAATTGATCCTTCAAATTTAAAAGCCACTAGACTGTTTTTAATGAATGGAGAAAATTTAAAAGCATTTAACGGAAAATTATATTTTATAAATTGTGATGATTCTAATTACTTATATACATTAAATTTTAACTTAGCTGATTCTACATGTACATCAAATGCACTTATCAAGGATTCAATAAGCGATTATTACCTTAATGAAAAGGGGATTTTCATTAATAAAAACATCACTCCTAATAACATTTCTTATAAATCCTACAATTAGCATATAAAAAAAATAAGGAGCTTATTAGCCCCTTATTTTTTATGTTTATTTTAAACCTTTGACAATTTCCTTAAATTTTCGTCCTCTTACCGCAAAGTTTGGGAACATATCAAAAGCCGCACAAGCAGGTGAAAGAGTAACTATATCTCCCTTTTGTGCAATTTCCCTTGCCTTGTTTACAGCTTCTTCTAAAGAGGAAACCTCTACAATATTAACCTTAATATTTTTATCTTCATAAAGCTTTTTAAAGGCAAATTTAATTTTATCCTTTGTTGCACCTAAAAGAATTAATTCTTTTATATATGGATATCCCTCATATGCTAAAGGCTCAAAAGGTATATGTTTGTCATAACCACCAGCAATAACTATAACCTTGGTATCAAAGGCCCTAAGACCTGCAAGTGTTCTTGTAGGACTTGAGGCAATAGAATCGTTATAATATTTAACACCATCAAGTTCTCTTACAAGCTCACATCTATGCTCTACACCTGCGAATGTAGTAGCCACCTTCTTCATTGATTCCTTAGAAACCTCATCTTTTGTTGCAATAAATGCAGCCAAATAATTTTCTACATTATGCATACCTTTTATTACAATTTCATCCTTCTTACAAACAGCTTCTCCATCAACAAATAATGTTCCATCTTTATAATAAGCTCCATTTTTAACTTCTCTCTTTGAACTGAATTCTCTAACTTCGCCCTTGGCTTCTTCTTCAAAAGAATAAGTTATTTCATTTTCTCTATTAACAACTAAAATATCATTTGAATTTTGATACAAGAAGATATTTTTCTTTGCATCAATATATTCTTGCATATCCTTATGCATATCTAAATGATTAGGCGCTAAATTTGTACATATAGCTACATCTATTGGAAGATTCATTGTCATTAATTGAAAGCTTGATAATTCTAATACAACCTTATCAGTATCTTTTATATCTTCTATTTGTGCAAATAGAGGAGTACCAATATTGCCTCCAACCCATGTTGTATATCCTTCTTCTTTTAATAATTTAGATATTATAGTTGTTGTTGTTGTCTTTCCGTCACTACCAGTAACAGCATATATCTTTCCTTTGCAATATCTAACAAACTCTTCCATCTCGGATGTTATATACGCGCCTTCATTCTTAGCTTTGACTAATGCTTCACTATCAATTCTCATTGAAGGAGTTTTAAATACTACATCAAATCCTGTAAGTTTTTCTAGATAACCTTCACCTAAGTTAAGAACAACTCCGATATTTTTAAATTTTTGTGCAATTTCGCCTAGTTGACTTTCTGTTTTCTTATCAAAAGCAGAAACTTTAGCTCCAAGCTTAACTAAAAATTCAATTAATGGTATATTAGAAACTCCTATACCTACTACAGCTACCTTTTTATTGTTTATATATTTTTTAAATTCATTAAAATCTTTTTTCATTTTAATGCCCCCAATTAGAATATTAAGCTTTTTTCAATATATGACTCTAATTCACTTATTTTAACTCTATCTTGTTTCATTGTATCTCTATCTCTTACAGTTACACATCCATCATTTTCTGTATCAAAATCTACAGTTATGCAATATGGTGTTCCTATTTCATCTTGTCTTCTATATCTCTTACCTATGCTTCCACCTTCATCATATTCCACGTTAAATTTCTTTGCTAATTCTCCATATACTTCTAAAGCTTTGTCAGATAACTTTTTAGATAAAGGTAAAATAGCAGCTTTATATGGCGCTAATGCTGGATGAATATGCATTACAGTTCTAATATCTCCACCTTCTAATTCTTCTTCATCATATGCTTCTACTAAAAATGCTAATGCAACTCTATCAGCACCTAATGATGGTTCTATAACATATGGAATATATTTTTCATTTGTATTTGGATCTAAATATGTTAAATCTTGTCCTGAATGCTCTTGGTGTTTACTTAAATCATAATCAGTTCTGTCTGCTATGCCCCAAAGTTCACCCCATCCAAATGGGAATAAATATTCTATATCTGATGTAGCTTTTGAATAGAAAGATAATTCTTCTTTACTATGATCTCTCATTCTAACATTATCTTCGTTTATTCCTAAGTTAAGTAAGAATTGCCAACAATATTTTCTCCAATATTCAAACCATTCCAAGTCTGTATCCGGTTTACAGAAAAATTCTAATTCCATTTGTTCAAATTCTCTTGTTCTAAATGTAAAATTACCTGGAGTTATTTCATTTCTAAAAGACTTTCCTATTTGACCAATACCAAATGGAACTTTCTTTCTAGTTGTTCTTTGTACAGCTTTAAAATTAACAAATATACCCTGAGCTGTTTCTGGTCTTAAATATATTTCATTTTTTGCATCTTCTGTAACACCTGCATAAGTTTTGAACATCAAGTTAAATTTTCTTATATCAGTATAATTCATTTTACCGCATTTAGGGCAAACTATATTATGTTCTTCAATATAACTTTTTAATTGTTCATTAGTCCATCCATCTGCTGAAGCAACTTCTGCTCCATTTTCTGTCATATAATCTTCTACAAGCTTATCAGCTCTAAATCTAGATTTACATTCTTTACAGTCCATTAATGGATCTGAAAAGCCACCAACATGTCCTGAAGCAACCCATACTTCTCTGTTCATTAAAATAGCACTATCAAGACCAACGTTATAAGGGCTCTCTTGAACAAATTTTTTCCACCAGGCTTTTTTTACATTATTTTTAAATTCAACTCCAAGTGGTCCGTAATCCCAAGCATTTGCCAAGCCACCATATATATCTGAACCAGGGAATATAAATCCTCTATTCTTGCAAAGAGCAACTATCTTATCCATTGTTTTTTTAACCGCCATATTTTTTACCTCCAAAATTTTATATATAAAAAAAGAGCCTTAAAACCTAAAGGGACGAAATTAACTTCCGCGGTTCCACCCTTCTTGGCATAAGCCCAACTTTAAAAAGCGCATTCAAAAGTTCCATTCACCTTATAGCTATAATATCTTACACCTACCGATACCTCTCTAAAATAACACAAAAGACTACTCCTCTTTCTCTTCATGCATATTAATTTATATAAATAATTTTATCAAATGTTAAATGTATGTCAAGACTTTTATAAAAAAAGCAATGGAAAATCCATTGCTTAAATATTATGTGGCTCCGCGAAGAGGGCTCGAACCTCCAACCTATCGGTTAACAGCCGAGTGCTCCACCATTGAGCTATCGCGGAATATTATATGCATACTAACGTTATAAAAAATGGCTCCGCGAAGAGGGCTCGAACCTCCAACCTATCGGTTAACAGCCGAGTGCTCCACCATTGAGCTATCGCGGAACGTTAGCACATTGATTATTATATCAGCTTTAAAATAAAATGCAAGTACTTTTGCATATTTTTTTTAATTTTTTTATTAATTTTTTTTCATTGCTTTAAATGCGTAATATTAACCTCTTATTACAATTTCAAAAATGGACAGTTTTCATTTGAAAGCCGCCCATTTTTCTAATTTTCCTTAGTTAAATTAAACTATATATATTAAACATACTACTTATCTAATGGTTTCATTGTAGGGAATAATAATACATCTCTTATTGATGCTGAATCAGTTAAGAACATAATAAGTCTATCTATACCCATTCCAAGACCACCTGTAGGAGGCATACCAGTTTCTAATGCACTCATGAAATCTTCATCAATAACATAAGCTTCATCATCACCTAATTCTCTTGATTTAGCTTGTTGTTCAAATCTTTGTCTTTGAACTATAGGATCATTAAGTTCTGAATATGCATTACATATTTCTCTACCAAACACAAATCCTTCAAATCTTTCAGTAAACATTTCATTTCCTCTCTTTTTCTTAGTTAAAGGAGAAATTTCTACTGGATAATCACACACAAATGTTGGTTGAATCATATTTTCTTCGCCAAATTCTTCATATAATGCATTTAATACTTCACCTTTTGTTACTGTATTTAAAGGCTTAGGAAATTCTAAGTTCTTTTCCTTTGCAATTTTTTGAGCTTCTTCATCAGTTACTATTTCATTAAAGTCTACACCTGCATATTCCTTTACAGCATCAACCATAGTTATTCTTCTCCATGGTGGCTTAAAGTCTATTTCTGTTCCTTGATAAGTAACTTTAGTTGTTCCATTTACCTTTTCACATACATAAGCAACTAAATTTTCGGTTATTTCCATCATATCATTGTAATCTGAATATGCTTCATATAATTCAATACATGTAAATTCTGGATTATGTCTTATATCCATTCCTTCATTTCTGAAGTTTCTTCCCATTTCATATACTTTTTCAAATCCTGCAACTATTAATCTCTTTAAATAAAGTTCAGTAGCTATTCTTAAGTACATGTCAATGTTTAATGTATTATGATGAGTAATAAATGGTCTTGCTGCTGCGCCACCTGCTATAGCTCCAAGAATTGGAGTTTCCACCTCTAAGAACCCTTTATTATCTAAGAATTCTCTAATAGCTGAAATTATTTGGCTTCTTTTAATAAAAGTATTTTTAACTTCTGGATTAGTAATTATATCTACTTCTCTTTGTCTATATCTTAGATCTGGGTCTTTTAAACCATGCCACTTTTCTGGTAATGGCTTTAAAGATTTACTTATAAGTTTAAATTCATTTACATTTACAGTTACTTCTTCTGTTCTAGTTTTAAACACTTCACCTTTAGCCCAAATTATATCACCAATGTCAAAGCTTTTATATTCTTTAAGATTATCTTCTCCAACTTTATCTATCTTTAAAAATAATTGAATTTTACCATCTTTATCATGAATATCTGAGAATACTACTTTTCCTTGACCTCTTTTTGACATTATTCTTCCAGCAACAGAAACTTCTTTTCCTTCTAATTCATCATAATTTGATTTTACAGCTTCTGATGTATGGCTTCTTTCTACTTTATAAACATCAAAAGGATCCTTTCCTTGCTTTTTTAATTCCTCAAGCTTTTCTCTTCTAAGTTGCTCTTGTTCACTAAACTTAGATTCTAACTCTTGCATATTCATTTCTTCAGTTGACATTAATATCCCTCCGTTACACTCTTCTTATATCAAGTATTTCAAATTTACTAACTCCATCTGGAACTGGTATTTCAACAATCTCTCCTATTTTCTTCCCTATTAGCCCTTTTCCAACAGGTGATTCATTAGAAATTTTAAAGTTCATTGGATCTGCTTCTGCTGAACCTACAATTGAATATTCAACTTCTTCATCAAAATCATAATCCTTAACTTTAACTATTGAACCTACAGAAACAGTATCTTTAGGCATATCAGATTCATCTACAACAGTAGCATTCTTTAACATATTTTCAATTTGTAATATTCTACCTTCTGTAAATGCTTGCTCATTTTTAGCTTCATCATATTCTGAATTTTCACTTAAATCTCCGTATCCTAAAGCTACTTTTATCTTTTCAGTAATTTCTCTTCTTTTAGTTGTTTTTAAATATTCTAATTCATCCTCTAGTTTTTTTACACCTTCATATGTCATTACAAATTTTTTTGATTCGCTCATATCTTGTACTCCCCTTTAGCAACCTATTTTCAATTTATTCCTTGAAATCATTTAAATTATTATAAATCAGCATACTTAATCTGTCAACAAATTAACTTATAATGGATATCAAAATTGATTTTTATAATCGTTAAACACCTTAAATATTTCACTGCTATTTTCTAGAGTATTAACTAAATTTCTAATCTCTGTACATCCTTTTAAGCCCTTAATATACCACGAAGAATGCTTTCGCATTTCTCTTATAGCTTTATATTCCCCATCATATTTAATGGCAAGAGCATAATGCCTTAAACACATATCTATTTTTTCTTGTGGTGTTATAGTTATGGATCCGTTTTTATCAAAGGCCGATTTTATTTCTTTAAAAATCCATGGATTTCCCATACTACCTCTAGCAACCATTATAGCATCGCAATTAGTTATTTCTTTCATTTTTAAAGCATCAGTTGCACAAAAAATATCTCCATTTCCTATTACAGGTATAGAAACAGCTTCCTTAACCTTTTTTATTATTTGCCAATCAGCTTTTCCTTCATACATTTGCTTTTTAGTCCTTCCATGAACAGCAATTGCATCTGCCCCAGCATATTCAAGTCTTTTAGCAAATTCAATTGCATTTACATGTTCTTCGTCAAATCCTTTTCTGAATTTTACTGTTATGGGCTTTTTAGACACCTTTTTTATTTCTCTTACAATTTCTTCAGCCAAATCTGGTTCCTTCATTAACGCAGATCCTTCACCGTTTTTAACTATCTTATTAGCTGGGCATCCCATATTAATATCTATTATGCAAATATCATCTCTATCATTTAATTGTTCTTCACATATTGTGGCCATTATTTTTGGGTCTCTGCCAAAAATTTGAGCTGCTACTGGTTTTTCTTCGTCAGCTATCTTTAGAAGTTTTTTTGTTTTGTCATTATTATAGTATAAAGCTCTTGCACTAACCATTTCGGTATATACAAGTTCACACCCCATTTCCTTACATAAGCCTCTAAATGATATATCAGTAACTCCAGCCATAGGCGCTAAAAATATTCCATTTTTGAATTCTAAATTAGATATTTTCATATTTTCACTCCACATTTTTGTAGTATATCATCTTAAGTCCTTCTAATGTCAAGTCTGAATCTACTTTATCAATTGCATCAGTTTCTTTTGCAATTAATTTTGCAAGGCCCCCTGTTGCTACAACTAAAGGTTCATCGTCAATTACTTTTTTCATTTCTTTCTTCATCTTTGAAACTATATATTCAACTTGGCCTATATATCCATAAAGAATTCCTGCCTGCATACTTGTAACAGTATTTTTGCATATAACACTTTTAGGAAGTTCAAGTTCAACCCTTGGAAGTTTTGCAGCCCTATCAAATAGTGCATCTGATGATATCTTAATTCCTGGCACAATACATCCTCCTAAATAATCACCATTTTTAGTTAGTGCGCAAAATGTAGTTGCAGTACCAAAATCGATTATTACAAGGGATTTCTTATATATTTCAAATGCCGCCACAGCATTTACTATTCTATCTGCACCAACTTCCTTTGGATTATCATATTTTATATTTATACCAGTTTTCACTCCAGGTCCCACTATAATAGGTTCTATATTAAAGCATTTTTTTAGCATATTTTCTAATGAATGCATAACATTAGGAACTACTGATGATACAATTATTCCTTTTATGTCTTTAGGCATTAAATTACTTTGAGCAAACAACTGCATAACTTGTATACTATACTCATCTGATGTCTTCTTAGGATCTGTAGAAATACGCCAACTTGCAATATAATCTTTTCCGTTATGCACTCCAAGTACAATATTGGTATTTCCAACGTCAACAAGTAAAACCATAAAACACCACCTTAATATTTTTACTTTTGTGTATTTAAAATTAAAAGCAGCTTAAGGGCCGCTTTTATATTTTACCACCAATCTAAATTTTTACACTCTTATTTTAGCAAGTAAGTACAATTTGTCAAGACACAGTAAAAAAGTGGCATAGCCACTTTTCTTATGTATAAAATTATTGTAAATATTTCTAGAATAATCCTACTATTTCTCCATTTTCAAGTATATCCATTTTATTAGCAGCAGGTACTTTTGGTAAGCCTGGCATTGTCATAACATTACCTGTTAGTGCAACAATAAATCCTGCTCCATTTGAAACTCTAACTTCTCTAACAGTAATATTAAATCCTTCAGGCTTAGCAAGTAATGCTGGATTATCTGATAAAGAATATTGTGTTTTAGCCATACAAATTGGTAATTTATCTAAATTAAATTTTTCTAATTCGGCAATTTGTTTTTTAGCTGCTACAGTATATGTAACTCCATCTGCCCCATATATTTCTTTAGCAATTTTTAATATTTTGTCTTGAATACTTTCTTTTGAATCATATATTGGAGCAAAATCAGATTTTTCATTTTCTAATACATCTAAAACAGTATCTGCTAATTCTAGGCCACCTTCGCCACCTTTCGCCCATACATCTGATAACGCAACCTTAACTCCTTGTTTTTCACAAAATTCCTTAATAAATTTAACTTCTTCATCACTATCAGAAACAAATTTATTTATTGCAACAACTACTGGCACATTAAATTTCTTTATATTTTCTATTTGCTTTTCAAGATTAGCAACACCTTTTTTAAGTGCTTCTACATTAGGTGTATTTAAATCTTCCTTTGAAACTCCACCATGATGTTTTAAAGCTCTTATTGTTGCGACTATAACAACGCAGTCTGGATTTAAATTTCCATATCTACATTTTATATCTAAGAATTTTTCTGCACCAAGATCTGCACCAAAACCAGCTTCTGTTATAGCAATGTCAGATAATTTTAATGCAAGTTTTGTAGCTAAAATTGAATTACAACCATGTGCAATATTAGCAAATGGACCCCCATGAATAATTGCTGGAGTATTTTCTAGTGTTTGTACTAAATTAGGCTTTATAGCATCTTTCATAAGTAATGCCATTGCACCATTTACTTCAAGTTCCTTAGCATATACAGGTTCCCCATCTAAGTTATATCCAATAACTATATTTCCCATTCTTTCTTTTAAATCTTTAAGACTTGTAGCTAAGCATAATATAGCCATAATTTCTGAAGCAACTGTTATCATGAATCCATCTTCTCTAACAAATCCATTAGCTTTACCGCCCATTCCTACAACTACGTTTCTTAAAGCTCTATCATTCATATCCATAACTCTCTTAAAAGTTATTCTTCTTGAATCTATTCTTAATTTATTTCCTTGATGAATATGATTATCTATAGCTGCACATAACAAATTATTAGCAGATGTTATAGCATGCATATCACCAGTGAAATGTAAATTTATATCTTCCATTGGTACTACTTGTGCATAACCACCTCCTGCAGCACCTCCCTTAATACCAAATACAGGTCCGAGTGATGGTTCTCTAAGTGCTATTATTGCATTTTTACCTTTTTTACATAATGCTTGTCCAAGTCCAACTGTTACTGTTGATTTACCTTCTCCTGCTGGTGTAGGATTAATTGCAGTAACTAATACTAATTTACCATCCTTATCATTTTTATGATTATTTAATACATCTAATGAAATTTTACATTTATACTTACCGTATAATTCAATATCATCTTCAGATAAATTGATTTTTTGCGCTATTTTAACAATAGGTTCCATTTTAGCCTCTTGCGCTATTTGTATATCACTTTTCATCTTTTATATATTCACTCCCCTATGTATTTGATAAAAGTAATTCCTACTTTTCTGAATAACAATAAGATTATATCATTTTTATATAACAATTAAAAGTCCTACCTTATTCATTCACTTGCAAGCTTTTTTTAAAAAAGACCTTAAGTCAATCAAATTAACTTAAGGTCTAGTAATTTATTCTTTATTTAAATTTATATTTGTACCTGGTACTGAATCAAATATTCTTTTAAATTCTTCTCCATCAATTTTTTCTTTTTCAATTAACGCCTTAGAAACTGCATGTAACCTATTAATATTATCAGTCAATATTTTTTCAGCTCTATTATAAGCTTCATCAATAAGACTCTTAACTTCTTTATCTATCTTAGCACCGATTTCTTCACTAAAATCTCTTCCTTTTCCAAGATCTCTTCCTAAGAATATCTCACCACTAGGTTCAGAGTTATATGATATAGTTCCTATAGTATCACTCATACCATATTCCATTACCATACTTCTTGCAATAGAACTTGCTCTATCAATATCATTTTTAGCTCCAGTACTAATATCTCCTATTACAAGCTTTTCAGCTACTCTACCTCCTAAAAGTCCTACCATTTCATCTTTTAGTCTTGACTTAGATGTATATGATCTATCTTTTGTTGGTAGATTTAATGTATAACCACCAGCTCTTCCTCTTGGTATTATAGATATTTCATGAACTGGATCCGCATGTTCTAAAAGATTCATTACTACAGCATGCCCTGCTTCATGATATGCTGTTAATCTTTTGTCTTCTTCTGTTATAACTTTACTCTTCTTCTCAGGTCCTGCAATTACCCTTGTTATTGCCTCTTCCATATCAACCATAGAAATTTGCTTTTTGCCTTTTCTAACAGCAAGAAGAGCAGCTTCATTTGTTAAATTTTCTAAGTCAGCGCCACAAAATCCAGGTGTCATTTTTGCTAATACATCTAAATGTACATCTTCTCCTAAAGGCTTCTTCCTAGTATGAACCTTTAAAATTTCCTCTCTTCCTTTTACATCAGGAGATCCAACTACAATTTGTCTATCGAATCTACCTGGTCTTAAAAGTGCAGGATCTAATATATCAGGTCTGTTAGTAGCAGCCACCATAATAATACCTTCATTAACTCCAAATCCATCCATTTCAACTAGCAATTGATTTAAAGTTTGTTCACGTTCATCATGACCTCCACCAAGTCCTGCTCCTCTTTGTCTACCTACAGCATCAATTTCATCAATAAAAATTATACACGGAGCATTTTTCTTAGCTTCGCTAAATAAATCTCTTACTCTTGAAGCACCTACACCAACAAACATCTCAACAAAATCAGATCCAGATATACTAAAAAATGGGACCTTAGCTTCTCCTGATATAGCTTTAGCAAGTAATGTTTTACCTGTACCTGGAGGTCCTACTAATAATATTCCTTTTGGAATTCTAGCTCCCATTTCAATATATTTAGCAGGTTCTCTTAAAAAGTCTACAATTTCAGCAAGTTCTTCTTTTTCTTCATCTGCTCCTGCAACATCTTTAAATGTAATTTTTTGAGAATCAGGATCAGCAAGTTTTGCTCTACTCTTACCAAAGTTCATGGCACTTCTTCCACTGCCACCACCTTGTGCTTGTTGCATAAAAATAAAAAATATAAAGAATCCTACAATAGCTACAAGTACAATAGGTATAATAGTAAGCCACATAGAAGTATTAGATGGCGGAACAAATTCCACCTTAACATTGGCATTTGGATTTTTATTCATAAGTGACACTAATGATTCCTTTAAAGCATAAGTTCTAAATGTCTTATTTTCATTAGTTATGCCTTCTATCATCATTTTATTTTCATTGTATACAATGCTACTTATATCATTATCATTCCACTTTTGTTCAAAATCACTATATGGCAGTGTATTAGCGGTATTACCATTAGTAGTTAATGTTATTGCACATAACGTTAATATTACTAATAAAACTATACATATAGCTGAACTAGAATTTTTTTTCATTAATATCCCCCTCTCGCAATTATCAATTATTTTTACTAAATTTATAAATTTCTATTTGTTATAAACTTCAGGTTTCAATATTCCTATATAAGGTAAATTCCTATATTTTTCAGCATAATCAAGACCATATCCAACTAAAAATTCATTTGGCATTTTAAATCCAATATATTTTGCTTTAACATCTGTTTTTCTACCTTCTGGTTTATCTAACAATGCTACAACTTCAACTGAATTAACTTTTCTCTTCTTCAATTCACCTATTATATATTTCAAAGTAATTCCAGTATCAACAATATCTTCGACAATAAGAACATCCTTTCCTGCCACATCACAATCTACATCTTTTTTTATTTTTACAACTCCAGAAGATTCAGCACTATTTCCATAGCTAGATGCAGCCATAAAATCAATTTGACACGGAATAGATATGTTTTTTAATAAATCTGATGTAAATAAAACTGCACCTTTCAATATTCCAATGACTAATAAATCTTTTCCTTTGTAATCTTCGCTTATTTTACTTCCTAATTTTCTTGAAATTTCAAGAACATCTTCTTCTGATAATAGTACTTCTTTTATATCGTCTTTCATATTTATACCTCTCTATTTACAGTGATTTTTAATATTCTTTCTGTATTTGACGTTATTTTAAATTTATCACTAAGTTTCAAAGAAACAATCCATGCAATATCATTGTCAAATTGGATAATTGGTATATTATCACGCATTTCTTTAGGTACCTTCATATCTATAAATATGTCTTTTAATTTTTTACTACCATGCATTCCAAGAGGACAAATCTTATCACCATTTTTTCTTGTTCTAATTGTAATACTATCTTCTATGATATTATAATCAAAATATTTTATCAAATGATTTTTTTGATAATTTATATTTTTGTCACAAATTACTTCAAAATCAATTGAGTATTCACCATACTTTAGCTTTTTACCAGAAATTTCATCCCTGTAAATCTTCACAATATTACTTTCATTTGTTTTATTATTGCACTTTTTTTGAATATAAATATCTTTATATACATTACTCACATACATATTGCCAGGTATATCTAGTTGCTTTCCAGTATCCATATTTTGAAGATTTATAATTTCAAATATATGTTTCATTTCTAAATCATATTTATTACCACTAATATATGATACTGCCCTTCTTAATATCCTTGTTAGAATAGGCTTATCAAGTTTAAATGCTTCTTTAAATATAATAATTTTATCTTTTTGCTCTTTTACAACATTATAATACTCATCTAACGCTTTTTTTTCTATATACTTATTATCTTCTTGAAGTAAAAGCGCCATTCTATTTATAGCTTCAATCACATCTTCATTAAAATTTTGTTTCATGTATGGTAATATATCAAGTCTAATTTTATTCCTACTGTATATTCTTTCCAAGTTAGTTTTATCTATACGCGGATTTAGCATATTTTTTTTACAATAAGCTTCAATTTCATCTCTTCTTAAAAATAAAATAGGCCTAATATATATATTATCTCTCTTAGAAAGTATTCCACCTAAACCTTCAAGCCCTGTGCCACGCATCATTCTCATTATAACAGTTTCTGCTTGATCATTTGCATTATGTGCAGTTGCTATTTTATTCATGTTATATTTTTTTAACACACAATTAAAAAAATCGTATCTAGCTTCTCTGCCTGCTGATTCAGATGACATTTTATTTATTTTTGCATAGCTTTTTATATCTACCTTTTTTGATACAAATTTAATGTTCATTTTTTCGCACATTTTCCTAGCATATTCTTCGTCTGCATCAGCTTCCACACCTCTAAGCATATGATTTACATGTGCTGCTATAATATTTATATTCATATAATCCTTAATTTCATTTAAAAGACTTAATAGACAAATTGAATCAGGACCTCCTGACAATCCTACTACTATGCCATCATTCTTATTAATAAGGTTATTTTCTATAATAAATTTTAAAAATCGTTTTTTTATATCAAACATATTATAATTCATTTATTAATTCCTCTGTTTATTATTATTTACAAATAACCAAAATTAATCATACTCTCTTTTATTGTTTAAAACAATAGTTACATACTTTTTAATCAGCTAATATATCTGCTTGAATCTTACAAACTAAAACAGTCATATCGTCTTGTATATTCTTTCCACTTAATTCCTTGGCCTTTTCTAATATTTCAAGAGCCAATTTTTTAGGATCCTTTGTACATTGAACTAAATAATCTTCAAGCCATGTATAATCAAGCATATGATTTTTATCCACATCTACAATTCCATCACTAATCATAATTATTAAATCACCATTTTTTAATTTTATCTTCACTTTATCTATCTCAATTTTATCTACTGTTCCAAAGGGAGGCATATTAGATGATACTGCCTTTATATTTTTACCTCTTTTAATGAAACTGCTTATGGCTCCAACTTTTATAAATTCTGCCTCGCCAGAATATAAATCTATAATATTAAGATCTAATGTTGAAAATCTTTCATCTTCTTCAAACTTCATGGTCATTACATCATTTATCATATCTATGGCAACATCACTTTTAAATCCAGATTCCATATATTTCTCTATCATTTCTATAGTGGCTAGGCTCTGCTTAGAAGCTTGAGGTCCAAATCCCATTCCATCGCTTATAACATTTACATATTTGTCATTTGTGCATTTTTCAAAACTATAACTATCTCCTGAGCATCTTTCAGTACTCTTTGTACATACTGCAGCATATGATATAGCCTTAAATTTAGGTGCTTCAACAAATAAAATACTACACTCATTATTATCACGCTTAATTTTGCAGCCACCTTCTCCTATTTCCATTTTTGTATTAATAATTTTATTTATTATAGGAAGCACTTCCTTATTACAATAGCTACTTCCTTGGCAATTTTCAAAAACAAGCTTTATATTACTTCGTATATTCTCATCTATATAACAAAATACTTTTTTAGGATATATCATATTTTTGTTTAACTCTTTCTTCAAAATGCGCTGCATATCATTATCTATTTTTATATTAGTATTAAAATCTTCTATCATTTCTTCTATAGAACTTGTAATACACCTTAGATGTTTTGCAGTCATCATTCTACCTTCTATTAATCTATTTTTATATATTTCATTGCTTTTTAATGATGTTACTAATGAATCTGCTCCCTTTATTAATTGAAATTTTTCAAAACATACTTTTTCTAATTGATGCGGAAACACTATTCTATTGTCTTCACAACTTTTTATAAGCTTTTCAAAAGAATTATATGTTACATTAAAATCCCTTTCCCAACAAGTTCTAGATCTTGTGCATCTTGAGCAGACTCTATTTGATAAATTTTCAATTAAGCCTGCACTTTTACTTTTAAAATTTAAATTCTCATTTTCGCTCATATTATCAAGAGTTTTAAAAATACTTTCAATAGTGTTATTAAGTTTTTTAACTTTAATTGAAAATTGATTTTTAACTTCCTGCAATTCCAAATCATTTAATTTTTCATTTTTCTTTGAAGAATCAAGTTCACATTCTAACTTGATATATATTCTAGAGGGAATAATAAGAACAAGCACAGATACAACAAAACATTGAATTATTGAATATATTGATAACTGCTCAAAATAAATGCATATTGTTAAATAAGTTATCAAATATGCCAGTGCCACAAATTTTTTTCCAGCTTGCTTAAAAATGCCAGATATGAGACCTATCAAACCATAAAGTATTATCCCTTCTGTTAAATCTCCAGAACTTATTCCTACTATAATTCCCATTGTAATGCCTATAGTTGCACCAAATGTCGTTCCTCCAGTACAAGCAACAAGTAATACCATAAAAAATCCACTAATGCTTTGTATAGAAACATTACTTATAAACAAATTTCTCATACCAGAAACCAAAAGACATATTATTATAGACATACTTAAAAAATCTTCTGCTGTAAAGAAATAATTATTATTAAATTCAATTAAACACTTAACACCATATTTAACTATATAATAAACAGGAATTATTACAGCAATATTAATTAATGATAGTGCCAAATCAACTTGATAATTATAATCTCTTAACATTACATAGCCCAAATAGCTTATTGCTACAAGAAAAAACATTACTTTTTCAGATACAACTATTTTACTTTTAATTACTGCAATAGAATATACTGCAACAACAATTAATTCTAATAAGACTGCATATTTTCCACTTATACTATCAATTACAGTAATATATCCGATAGAACATCCAAATGCACTCATTATAACATTCTTGCAATTTCTTTGCATAGAAGTTGCCATTAAATATGCTACTCCAAAAGGTGCTATACCAATGGTATTATTATTAAATAAAAGAACTACTCTACTTATTGATATACCTCCTAAAAACAACAATATCAATATAACAGTTTCTTTTTTAATTTCAACATTACTTTTTCTTTTGCACTCTAATACTTTACTTTGATACTGCATAACTCTCTCCCCTTTTTCCATTATATGTAAAATACATTATATCATATATTATAAAATTTATATGTCATTTTATAATATAAAGAGAGAAATACTTAAATTATTTATATAAAAACAATCATAAAAAAAGACTCAATGACAAAAATCATTGAGTCTTGGTGCCGAAGACCGGAATCGAACCGGTACGGTGTTTAACCACCGCAGGATTT
>ENA-UOJO01002886-UOJO01002886.1-human-gut-metagenome-genome-assembly--contig:-P57-NODE-2886-length-17035-cov-8.161837_pt1 | contig 17035 bp, 17 predicted proteins | sample MGYA00242351_ERZ723898 | MGnify/ENA metagenome assembly ERZ723898 | reverse complement strand
TTATGCGAATATTGTGAAATATCACATGATCCATAATTTTTAAATTTATTATATATTCTTTCAAGCACCTCCAATTCTTCATCAGAAAATAGTTTCCCAGGGATATCTCCATCTGGAATCACCTGATGTTTTTCATATCCACCATCATAAAAAACTTCAATGTGCGCAATCTTATCTTCCGCCATTTTTTCCATAAGCATATCAAAATTCTCTGGTACCGGTCCAAACGGTAAATGTACATACCTTAATCCAGATATCGATACCCCATTTTCTTTATAAAAAATCATGTCTGAGTAATTAAGCAATTTCATCAACTTAGTCTTTAATAATTCCAAGCTCTTATTGGCAAAAAACAAAACCATACCACAAAGTTTTTCATAATCAAACTCTTTAAATCCATTCTCTTCACACGGAACATCTACCCAAGTATAATTACAATCTTCCTGATATCCCTTTCCCTGTATGAGTTTTTCTACCTTATCCAACAATTTGCTTTTTTGTTTATCACTTAATTGAACTTCATTCTCCACAAGATACGTTTTCATGTTCTCTGGTTGCCGCAAAAATAAAAGAATTGTATTATGCGCTTTATCTTGAATAGAACCATTTTCATACCTGAAAATGGTTTTATCTCCCCAATTTAGCAACTTCGCAAAGCTCCTTTGAGTGAGACCATATTGCATTCTTATGGTTTTTATTTCTTCAGGAAGTAGTAGTTTATGTCTTTTACGGTATTCATTATATGCTTTAACCAATGTTGCATTATCAAGTTCCTCACAAAAAAGTTCCTCTCCACATTCCGAACATACAAGAACGTCCGCATCCACCTCTATTTGCTCTCCGCAAACCATATAACTCTCTTTTCTTTCCTCTATATGGGTTTCAACTTCTCTTTCACATTCCTCACAAAATCTTCTCATTACTATCACCTCCTGAACTTTAAGCAAAATTGTCGTCATGAAAGCCAAGGCATTTAACGATCTCTTCACCATTCCTCTCTATAATTTTCATTTTCACATAGAATCGGTCTTTACCTATCATTTTCTTAAACTCCCAAATATCGCCTGGCTTGCTCTGATCAAAATCCTGTTTCGGTCCTTTATAGTAATCGCCAACAACTAGTCCAAGTATCTCTTCTCTTGCATCAGCAATTGTAAGTCCATACTGCGCTAACGCCTGCATATTCTTCCTTCTCGGAACAAAATCATATTTTCCAGCAGATACTAATATTTTCATTTTTTCAAGAAACTGAGTTATTTCTGATATGTTAGCTTGATTACCCACCTAGTCACCTCCGTATATTATATATTATATTTATCTTTTCTGCACTGTCAAGGTTTTCGCGGTCATATGACCGCATTTTTATTTGTAAACACTATATATCTGTCAAATTGTATGGAAATAATATGGTATTTACATATTTATTCATCGGTATGGCCTATTATACATCTATTTAGTTTATTATCAATATAGTTTCATTAATTATATGTTGTTTAAAAAAAAGACTTCCATCATAAATCATAAATTTACGATAGAAGTCTTCTACTCCTGTTATTCATATTATATTATGCGTTTTTGTTACTTCGCTCTCATAAGCCAATCAGATAGCGATGAGTCACCTACCGTATAATATACCGTTCCCGATCTCGCTATATTCTTATGCACCTCTAACGTATCCGGCATTGAGTCCATTATTTTTTTTATTCTTTTTGCAGTAAGCCTCCCCCAATGCTCTCTGAAATACTTGTCTATCCATACCTCGGTCTCACCATCTTCTGTACAAATTCTTACTATAATCTTTGATGGTTTCCATTCTGATGCCCAGCCAAACCCTTTCTGAGTAACATATGTACCAGTTGTTGCATTTTTAACCTCCTAAAAAGAATTCAACTCTGCGCTTTGTTGTAATCTCATTAAATCATTTTTAGGAAATTAGTATTCGCCACAAAAATGTTAAGTTTTTATTTTTATTCCATTGCGTTTAAAAATTCTTAGCTTATTTTCGTCCGAAAACAAAAGAAAAGATGTTAAGTTAATTTCTTTATTCTCTACGTCAATCCTGAGATTTAGCATATAATTGTCAGCATCACCAATATAATTATTAGTTAAATTCAACTCTAAGCAATATTTAACCCTTGCTGAATGTCTCATCTTACATTCAAGTATTTTTTTCTCTATATTCTTTCCGATATCATCAACTATGGAACTGTTATGGATTGTTCCCAAAAAGTATTGTTTTATATCATCTTCGCCACCCCATTGATATTCCCCTTGTGTTCTGCTCTTTTCTGGATACTTGTCTGCAAACACAGTCTGCCACACAGAATCCTTCATTTCCTCTACAGACAGCTTTCTTTCAATACCCAATGCATATGGACTATATATTTTCTCTAGTCGCTATTGCCCAATAAAATTTTTTCAATCCACCAAGCCTCGGTAACAAATTCATTACCCTCTTTTACGAAACTTTTAGATAGCTGCTTGAATTTAGGATCTCTTATGTACTCACCTGAAGAAAAATCAATGCCCAGTTCTTTCATTCTGCCTTGCACATATGAATCGAATAACTTATTTGAGTATTTCATTTCTTCTTTATTCAAACCTACTTCTCTTCCATCCTTCCCCACATCTGATCCTTCTCCGACAGCACCAGCGGGGATCCATCCTTCAGCGTATATCCCTCAGCCGACGCACTGCCCATATATCTTCCAATTACCTCCGGCCATACGATCCCGATTCCCGGGTCATTCCACGCTATACCTCCCTCATCGTTCGGATGCCAGAAGTCATTCACCTTGTAACAGAATTCAGCCTCATCGGAGAGGACTAGAAATCCATGGGCAAATCCCGCCGGTATAAGAAATTGCTTTTTGTTCTCGGCTGACAATATCTCTCCATGCCATTTGCCGTATGTCGCAGAGTCAGTGCGCAGATCTACTACCACATCAAACACCACTCCGCGAATGGTGCGCACAAGCTTGCACTGTGGATGATCTATCTGAAAATGCAACCCCCGAAGTACCCCTTTCACAGACATCGACTGATTGTCCTGTACAAAGTTTACATTTATTCCATGCTCTGCCAGATCACGCTCATTGTATGTCTCGACAAAATATCCTCTGCTATCTCCGTGAACTGTCGGAGTTATCACACATAGCCCCTCTATTCCGCCAACATTCTTCTCTACATCTATCTGTCCCATTTTACTTATATCCTCTCAACTTCCTCCAAATATCTCGCCAGCGCATCCCGCCAATCCGGCAAAGGTACAAATCCATTTTGCATCAATTTGCTCCTGTCCAGCCTGCTGTTATACGGTCTGGCTGCCTTGGACTGTCCATATTCAGCCGTGCTGACAGGTATAACCTTCGTAGAATACCCCGCCTGCCTGAATATCTCACATGCAAAATCATACCAGCTTATATAACCGCCCTCGTTTGTGGCATGATAATATCCATACTTGTCCGTTTCAAGCATATCAACCAGCAACCTCGCCAGATCAAATGTATAAGTAGGCGTGCCAATCTGATCATTCACCACTCTTATCTCATCGTGAGTCCTTCCGAGGCGGAGCATGGTCTTTACAAAATTCCCACCATGCAAGCCAAATACCCAGGCAATTCTCACTATAAAAAACTTATCAAGAAGTCCTGATACTGCCTGTTCTCCAGCCAGCTTAGACTTTCCGTACACATTCAGAGGATTAAAATCCTGACAGTCCGGTCCCCATGGAATATTCCCCTGTCCACCAAACACATAATCCGTACTTATGTACACCATCTTACACGACAGTTCCTTGCAGATCTCAGCTATATTCTTTGTCGCAAATGCATTTATTGAATACACTTTGTCATGCACCGAAGCTTCCTCCGCAGCATCAACAGCCGTCCATGCAGCACAGTGGACCACAGCATCTGGCTTGATCGTCAGAAGTTCTCTCCTAGTATCATCGGAACTGCATATGTCGAGAGTCACATACCGAAACGAACCACAAACCTCACTTTTGCATCTATTCGGCGTCATGCAATCTATCGCTGCAAACTCTTCTTCTGATTTTATATCAGACCCTATGACATCATATCCCCGGCGCAAAAGCTCATTTGCCACATCATGCCCGAGCTGGCCACACACACCTGTCACTAAGACCTTTTTTACTCTATCCATACTAGCGATTCCCATACATCTTCTCGTAATAGTTCTGATACTCGCCGCTGATGATAGTCTCCCACCACTCACGGTTCTCCAGATACCACTTTATCGTCTTCTTTATTCCGTCCTCAAACTTAGTCTCCGGCAGCCAGCCAAGTTCACTATGTATCTTGGTTGGATCAATGGCGTATCTCATGTCATGCCCCTTGCGATCCGTCACATAAGTTATCAAGCTCTCCGGCTTGCCGAGTTCCCTGCAAATGAGTTTTACAATGTCAATATTTCTCTTCTCATTGTGTCCGCCCACATTGTAGACCTCACCCACGCGGCCTTTGTGCAAAACAAGGTCAATAGCCTTGCAATGATCCTCCACATACAGCCAATCACGGACATTCAGGCCCTCGCCATACACAGGCAGAGGCTTGTCAGCCAAGGCATTTGCAATCATGAGCGGTATCAATTTCTCTGGGAAATGATACGGTCCATAGTTATTTGAGCATCTGCTTATAGTCACAGGGAGTCCATATGTCCTGTGATACGCCAGAACCAGCAGATCTGCCCCGGCCTTTGAACTGCTGTACGGTGAACTCGTGTGAATCGGAGTCTCCTCCGTAAAGAACAGATCCGGTCTATCAAGTGGCAGATCACCGTACACCTCATCCGTGGAGACCTGGTGGTACCTCTGTATTCCGTATTTGCGGCATGCATCCATAAGCGTTGCCGTTCCTATGATATTGGTCTGCAGGAACACTTCAGGATTCTCTATGGATCTGTCCACATGGCTCTCGGCGGCAAAATTCACCACCATATCCGGATGTTCTTCCTCAAACAACCGATATACACCGTCCCTGTCGCAAATATCCATCTTCGCAAATCTAAAATTCTCTCTGTCCATAACCGGCTGCAAAGTCGACAAATTCCCCGCATATGTCAGCTTGTCCAGACAAATGATCCTGTACTCAGGATGTTTCTTTAACATATAAAAAATAAAATTACTTCCTATAAAACCGGCACCGCCGGTAACTATGATCGTCATATCCCACTTCTCCTGTTCTCACCCTGATCCCGGGGACGGAGGTACCTGTCCCCTCCGTCCCCCAATTTTAATAAAGATGCTCCTGATATTTGCCATCAAGTACATCCTTTAAGTATTGTCCATACTGATTCTGTTTCATCGTCTCGTAAACTGCCATAACCTCGTCGCGGCTTATCCATCCATTAAGGTATGCAATCTCCTCCAGGCAGCCTATCTTTCTGTGCTGGTGCTGCTCAACTGTCTTGACAAAATTGGTCGCGTCAACCAAGCTCTCATGAGTTCCCGTATCAAGCCATGTAAATCCCTGTCCAAGCAGCTCCACATTCAGCTCACCGGCATCGAGATAACGCCTGTTCAGATCTGTGATCTCTAGCTCACCTCTCGCACTAGGCGTTAACGCCTTGGCATATTCAACAGCCCTGTTGTCATAAAAATACAACCCCGTGACGCAATAGTTGCTCTTGGGCTTCTCCGGTTTTTCCTCTATGGAAACAACTCTTCCATCCTTATCAAATTCAACTATACCAAAACGCTCCGGATCATCCACATAATATCCAAATATAGTAGCGCCCTTGCCACCTTCAGCATTTTCCACAGCAGCTTTCAATTTTTCATTAAACCCATGCCCAGAGAAAATGTTGTCCCCAAGAACCATCGCCACCGTGTCATCGCCGATAAAATCCTCGCCAATGATAAATGCCTGAGCCAATCCATCCGGCGACTGCTGGACTTTATATGTCAGATTGAGTCCGAACTGATGTCCGTCCCCTAAAAGCCTTTCAAATCTAGGCGTATCCGCCGGTGTCGATATGATCAAAATATCCCTTATGCCCGCATTCATAAGAACCGACATCGGATAATAGATCATGGGCTTGTCATATATAGGCAGCAGCTGTTTACTTGTAACCTTTGTAAGCGGGTAAAGCCTTGAACCAGAGCCTCCCGCAAGGATAATTCCCTTCATGATGTGTACCTCCCGTGTGCTTTTGTAATGCACATATAGCATAATTAATTATCACTGTAAAATAACTGTTTAGGACTTTTCAAATATTCATTTAATTGTGCTATATTTTTTCCTTTATTTGTTCATAATTTGCACAAGGATGCACTTCTTGATATTTTTTTAGTTCCCTAATGACATCCTTATATAATTGTGGCTGTAATCCTCCCAATTTACCTCCTTCAATATGTCCTTTATATATATTCTGGAGATTAATTAACGACGGCTTTTTTAATGGTATTTCTTCCCATACCTCAGATAAATCATAATATTGTTCAGGGGATAAATTCTTTCGTCCAACATTGCTTGTCAACATTAAATAATAAGTTTCATCCGACAAATCATCTGATGCAATAGGTATCATTCCTGGATGTCCTGCTCGATTATCATATCGTCCATTGTCTGCAAATTTTGTACGTCTTGCAAAAATAATCGTTCCTTTACCATACTTCATTAGTAGACCACCAACCTTCCTTCATCATCAAGATAAACAGAGTATATTTCATCTTGTTCATCCTCACCATATGATGCAAGTTCTTCTCTGTATTGGTCTATTGGGAAACCACTTTTGTAAACGAAAGTATTGCCATTAATCTCAACTCGTTCCTCACAATCCACATCATATTTTTCATATGCTTTAAGTGTTGAATTCATGACTTCAGCGAGTTCATCGTTATTTGGTTGAGCATCTTTTGGAATACTTTTATCTTTCAGCTTTGAAAGTGCTTGAACATAAGCCATCAATCGTTTATATGTTTTATCCTTACTCTCAACTCTTTCTATAAGTATATCCATTTCTTGGGCTGACATATTGCGTAAAACATAATCTATCTTCTTACTTGAGGTTTTATCCGCCAATCCCTTATTTTGCATAAGTCTTACATAGTACTCAAATAATCTATTATACCTATTAGCCTTAATACGATTACATTTCGCGCAAACATATCTCATGTTTTCGGGAGTATCTTCACCACCCATAGATTTTGGAATAATATGGTCTAGTTCAGCATTATCAACTGATAATTTTGTGCCACAAAACGGACAATTTTGTGGCATTGTCACTAACTTTTTTAACTCATTTAATGATGCCATTTTTTCACTCCTATCGCAAAAGAGACCTCACTCTCACGAATGAAGTCTCGAAACATGTGCAGTAAATTTCTTACTATAATTAAAGTATAAAATCAAATGCTTTCACTGTCAATACACGCGGATTCAAAAAGTCAGCAAGTCACTTTATTTACATCAGTATATTCTACCAGCCAAAATCTAACAGCCAGTTATTCAGTCTCCGCTCCCGATCCATATCTGACAGACTCTCATCTGCCGGTGCGGTATATTCTCCTTTAATCGTGCCATCTAAAATATAGAACACCCGCTTGCAGCGCGATGCCACCTTTGCATCATGTGTCACCATCATGATTGTAGTTCCCTCATCATTTAACCGAACCAGCTCATTCATCACTTCCGTGGAGGATGCCCGATTAAGCGCGCCTGTCGGCTCATCCGCAAACAACAGCTTCGGATGATTGATCATGCTCCGGCAGATACAGGCACGCTGCAGCTGTCCTCCGGACACTTCATTAATGTCATGATCCGCCACCTCAATAATAGATAATTTACGCATCAGTGCCTCCGCACGGGATACCTTCTCCGCCCGACTATCTCTCGACTTCTTACTCTCTACCGCCGGAAGCAGAATATTATCAAGAATCGTCAGGTTCTTCAACATATACATTTGCTGAAAGATAAATCCCATCTCATCCAACCGCTTCTTTGCCAATGTGTTCTTATCCAGTTTCATTATATCCTGACCATCAAATAAAACCGATCCACTTGTTGCAAGATCCATACCTGACACAGAATACAACAATGTGGATTTTCCGGAACCGGACGGTCCCATAATAGCAACCATATCCCCCTCTTCCACATTGAAGCTCACATTACGCAATACATTATTCTGTCGTTTATCAATCACATAGGTCTTACACAGATCCTTTACTTCTAATATATTTCCCATCTGTCTTCCCATCCTTTCCCATCTTTTTTCATATTTTCCCATCAAGCATTCTCTATGCTATCATCTTGTTCTATTCTACATTTGCCAAATCTGTTCCACGGATCGCGTATACTCTCCATGCAGTGATTCCAATCGTGAACAGCGTCGCTCCCAGAATAATGCCCGGATAGATCAGCAGCATCTTTATCGGATCAAAACAGTACCGCACTTCTGTCGCCCCCATCATCGCCCAGATCGGATCACACCACAATTTTGTAACGGGTACCGCAAACGCCACCGCACACAGCTCCGCCACTATCGCTACCAGAAGGAACCGGCACACCTGCCATTTCCATATAGCACCATTTGTAAATCCAATCGCCTTCAAAAGCGCAATCTGACTAATCTCCGTTGACAGAAAAGAACGTTCCATCAGCACTGTTACAAGAATCACTACAATCCCTGTTATGACCAGAAGCAGCAGGATCACAGAATCCATAACATCCGCAACTCCCATACAATCCACGCAGTATCCAGCCGCATCATAGACCCCATCAATATCATACATCTGTTTGATCTTCTGTACCCGCTTTGTAATCTCCTTGTCATCCGGGTGATCCGCAAAATCAATCTGATATGCCATCATTGCATTGGCATATACCATCGATGTAGGTGCATCCTCATGCAGTCTTGCGACTTTGCCAAGCTGGTTCATCGACTGAAACATCGCCGTTACCATACACTTTCTTTTTTCTGCCCCAAAATCAATTGTAATCGTATCACCAATTCCTATTCCTAATTGTTCGCCAATGGCAGGCGTGATCGCAATCTCATTTGCATTTTGCGGCGCAGTTCCATCTGTATAGCTATACTCGGATGCTTTTGTCTCCGTATTTTGCTGGAAAGTAACCGAATAGGCCTCTCCGTCCGCCTCACAGGAATATTGGTACCAGATTTCCATGCTGACTTTGCCCGGCATTCCCATCTCTTCCAGATCCTTTTCCATTGACCGGTAATTCTCTTTTAACTGCTTTTTCCCATCCTCCTTCATAACACTCATTTTGATCAGTTTGGCATCCGGTATATAGATGTCTGATTCCTTTCCAAAACAGGTGATCAGATTCTTGCTCTTCATTGTGGAGGATACCAGCACCATTCCCAACATAATAACGGAACACAGGAAAAAGGCCAGCCATATGGTCAGATACCGTTTCGGCGCACTCAGCACATCATTTACTGCCATATAAAATGATGCCTGCACATGGGAACGTCCCAGGCGGTACCCGGATTTCTTCCAGTATCGCTCTCCGGTCTGACCACTCCGTATTGCATCAACCGGTGTTAGTTTCTTTACATTGCCTGTACACAGATAAGCAACCCATACCATAAGCACCATAACCAGTACTGTACCGATTGCATTGATTCCATGACCATTGTCATTTCCAAGAACCATTTTGGCAGATACCGACGCAATCAACATGTTACCAAACGGAATACTCAGGGCAAAACCGGTCACTCCTCCCACGAAAGCCATTACACAATATTTGACTATATACAATTTACGAATCCGGCTATTTTTAATTCCAATCGCCTTCATAACCCCAATCTCACGATATTCCCCTTGTATGGTAAATGCGATCACAAATCTTAAGATCACAAACGACACAATAATCAAACAGATGCTAAGCACTAACACGACCATTGCCACAATCATATCCATTACATACGCCATTTTGATCGTGGAACGATCTGAACTAAACAAAATGTTAGATGCCCGGGTCAGCTCGGAAGCAAGTGCTTTCGTATCGTCCGTTGCAACATGAAAGATCCGTCCTTCATACGGCTTTACCTTCTCACTCCTTGCAAATACCTGATAATCCTCACTATTCATGACCAACCGGGTATTTCCCATCATGTCGGATCCAAGCAAAGCGTCCTTGATCTCTCCGGCGATCCGGAACGTCATATCCACATCCCACATCTGAATACGGAGCATATCTCCCAACTTTGCATGATTCTTAGCAAGCATTCCACTTGTGATATAGATTTCTCCCTGCTTTACCTGTGTCAGCTGCTCATTATCCGGCAGAAAAAAATGCAGCTGATCTTTTTCTAACAACTGCAACACCAGTGTATTATTCTTGGTACTGAGATTCTTTCCATTTACTGTCACATCATCATTGGAGCCCCAGATGCAATGTTCCTCCCGGAAATTTGAAACGGATGTTGAATGCTCCAGAAGTTCCCCGACGCCTCCATCTCCCGACTGGGTAAATATCATATAATCCAGCAGTCCCGCTTTTTCAAAGAAATAATCAGTTCCATTTAATATAGTTACTACATTATTCAATCCACTTGCCACAAACATTGCAGCCAGAATTACAAAAAGCAGCAGGATTATATTCATGGTACGATTCCTCTTCAGATCTCTTTTCAATATGTTGAGATACATATACATAACTCCCTTACATTTAATTTTTCAATTAAACTCTTTGTATATTGCCTATCTTCCTGAGTGACAAAACCTTTATCATAGTGATTTTTCGAAAATTCCCAATCTCTTTCAAAAAAGTTTTCCATGGCCTATTCACTTAACCAGGAGAAATATTTTCGGAGATTTCTGGATGATGGAGAGATCCCGATAGATAATAATGCCGCGGAACAAAGTATCAGAAGTTTCTGTATCGGCAAAAAGAACTGGGTAATGTGTGACACAATAAATGGAGCCAAATCCAGTGCAATAATATACAGCCTGGTAGAAACAGCAAAAGCAAACAAGCTCAGACTGTATGAATACTTTAATTATCTTCTTACAGAGATTCCAGAACACATGGATGATAAGAACAATGATTTCTGCGAGAAACTTCTGCCATGGTCAGATGAACTTCCTGCAGAATGCAGGAAATAATACAGAAATAAAGCCGCTCAGCCGAGCGGCTAATTATAGTGTGGGTACCCACAGTGGAGCGTTTACGCCTGATTTACACAACAAACGCCATCGAAGGTTTTAACCGCCAGCTCCGAAAAGTAACAAAAATCAAGACTGTTTTTCCGTCAGATGACAGCCTTTTAAAAATGCTATATTTGGCAACTATGGATATCACGAAAAAATGGACAGGTCATGGGGCACGACTGGGGGCAGATTCACTCCCAGCTGGAAATCTATTTTGAAGAACGCCTGGCAGGACGGAACCTGTAAAACAGATAGTTTTAGGCAGGTCTTATTGACATGCCTAAAAACTCCTGTATAATGCAGATATGGGCAGAACCCGTGAAGTCGGCTCTGCCCATTTGTAACTATTCACAAATCTTATATCGGTTTTTAACGTTTACACAAAACTTGAAACGGTCTCCGCTGGGCAAACAATATTATGATTGAGCGCTGATTTCGCAGTTTCAAGTATGAAGAAGCCCACCTGACACAATACAATAACATCAAAGACGCCAGAACTGCCATCGGACAGTATATCCACACTTACAACTTTGAGCGGCGTCATTCTGCACTTGACTATCAGACACCGACTGAATGCTACTATCCGGCAATGCTGTTACCATATGTATCTTAGCATAAATGGGACATGGGAAAGTTCCTCTACTTTCCCAGTGTTCCCTGTAACTTATCAACCATATCAGTTCATTATAAAAATTTCAGATTTTTGTCTTGACAACTGAGCCACTATACTTCAATGCAGACAACAATGTCTTAATGATGATCAAAAGCTATGCTGAATTTTCTTCGTATGTTAATTGTTTTTCATCTTGTCCAAAAGCCAATCGACCGCTTTTATAGCTGCGTCTCCCTTATCATATATAGGATTTTTTGTAAAATAATTTTTCAAGTTCACCCTATATTTATTTTCATCAAAGTAACAAATTTGTTCTATAAGTTTTTCATTGCTTTCTGAGAAAGGAAATGGGAACCTAAAGAATTCATCCAGCAACCCTCTTGTTTCCATATAGTGTTGTAAGTCCAAAGCACATATAAATGCCGGCTTTCCCATTGTTGAAAAGTCAAATACAGAACTTGAGTAATCCGAAATAACAACATCTGACGCAATTGACAGTTCCTGTATATCAGGATAACTTGTCATATCTATAATTTCACTTGTAAATTCAATCTCATTCACCTGCCTTCTAGCATTTGGATGAAGTCGAATCAGCATCCAACACGGTTTTCCAAATCGAGTTTCAAATGCCTTTCTAACCTTTTCAAAATCCAATTTATAACCGTTCGTAGTGTAGTCATCACGAAATGTTGGTGCATACAAAACCACGTAAGCCTCAGAAGGTATATTTATCTTTTCCCTAATATTTGTAATTAGAGCCTTATTATCGGCATTGTTTATAAGGAAATCATTCCTAGGCAAACCAATCTTCAGGATTTTGGCATCTTTATTTAGCCAAAATGCTCTCTTATATTGTTCATCCAATAAATGACTATTAGATATGATCCCATCTGTGATAGCTCCATCATGCTTCGCAGAAATCAAATATTCTTTTTTTAATGTTTCAACCGCTTCACCCTCAAGTTTTTTAGGACTAAACGGTGCATGCCATGTTTGTAAATAAGTTTGTGCTTTTCTCTTTTCCACACCTAAATCAATTCTAACATTACTTATAATTGCATGTGCTGTTGCTAGCTCAAAATAATGCTGCAATGACCACATTTTTACTGGTCTTATATATTCAGGAAATATTGCCTTTGCATCTGCACACAGCCACACCATATCAACATTAAGTTTACGCTTGTGAATCTCTTCAGCTATATATTTAGGATTATCTCCATACCCACGACCCGAAAAATTACAAAAAACAATTTTATCTCTTTTTATTGGGAGGAAACGTAGCAACGAAACATACGCATTTTTTAAAATCTTTCTTTTCAATTTTCTTATTGACCTCCTATATTTTCTTGAATTTGTTTTTTATCACTTCAATCATAGACTTCAGTAATTGAAAATTCATAACTAAAGAATAGAAAAAAACAACAATGAAAGTTATCATACACTCTACTGTATTCTGACGATAGTAAGCAAGCCAAACAATCACCATCATAAGTATTGTGCCAACACCTACATTTAACTCTATTTTAATTCCAAATCTTTTTCTTACATCCAAATATCTCAAGACAAACACTGTCAAATAAGCTATCAAAGTTGATATCGATGCCGCATACAGACCAAATTTTCGAATAAATATTAAATTTATGGCAATATTCAGAACGGCTGCCATGATCGTCATGCGAGCTATAACTGAAGTCATTTTCTCAGCCACATAATATGCGCCAAGAATTCCTGTCATTGCCGAAAAAAAAGCACCTGCAAGCAAGATTGGAATCTGATAATATGCAGCACAAAACTTCTCATTTACTAGGATCTTGAATACAAATGGCATTATAGCCGTCAACCCCAAAAAGATACAACTAAAAAATTTGATTACTGTAGATTGTAACTTAGTAAATTCCTCTTTGGAGCCATTTTCATGTAGATGTAATGCTACCGACTCAGTCCATGACAAATTAAATATGTTATAAATAGTTGTATATATTCCTGAAAATTTATTTGCCGCCGAGTATATTCCATTGGCACTAACATTAATAAATTTTAAAATAATCGTTCTGTCTGATGCATTCAATATCCACCATGAAATGACATTTGGAATTAATGGAAGAGAATATTTTAAATACGTTTCAAGTCTTTTAATTTCTATTTTTTTTAAGCGAATATAATGATAAGCTTTAGTCGCAAAAGTCAGGTAAGTACCACTAATTATATAGGCAACGAACATAGATATTAGCATTCCATTCGCACCAAGTCTAAAAATTAGCACAAGCAAAACATTAAGTGCAACCTGACCACTTGCTGATATAAAACTTCCCATTGCGTATATCGCATTGAGACCAAATCCTCTTGCTGTTTGTAGCATCAAAGCCACGTAAACATTGGCTAAAAGATTCAGTAAAAGCATATATTTATATTGAGATTTGATAAATGGAGAAATGCACATATAAATCAGACTAAATACCAACATAATCATCGCAGTTAATGTATAAATATCTGATAGAATTATTTTTTTTTGTTCCTCATCTTTTCTATTCTCAAGTAAAAAACGAAATATAGACTGTTCCAATTGGCATGTTACTATTGGTAAAAGCAATTGAACATAAGTCGTTACTAAGTCAACGACGCCATAATCCTCTGTTGAAAGGACTGCCGTATATAATGGTAAAAGAAGAAAGCTCACTAATTGTGTAGCAATCTTACCCACAGCAATCACAGCTGTGTTTTTTGCTAGTTCGCCTCCGTTGCTCACCTAATTTCCTCCATTCTTCATTGACCTATTTTCTGTATACTATCTTCATCATAATCTTCACATGAATTATTAACTAAGATTAAAACAAGAATGTTATATACCATCAAAAAATTGGGATAGGTTGCCAAATTATCTGTTGCCCAACAAATCATTGTACAGCAAAGGATAATAGCATAGTTAATTGCTGCATGAGTTCCAATAAAATCTCGAATTTTTTTCATGCTCTTAACTGTCAAATAGTAAAAGAAAACTAATGCCGGAATACATCCCAAATCAATATAATACATCAGTATATCATTATGAAATCCTGTTGTTGCTGATTGTCCTGCACGGACAAGGGACATCATTTTCTGATGAACAAATCCGATTCCTTTTCCTATATATGTAGGACCCAAAAAATAATAATTCTTTAGGAATCCTATGATTCTATCCCGTGCATTTAATTCGATATTAAACTTCTGAGATAAAATTGTCAGGTCATTTCCTCCAGATATAAAAATCCAAACAATACAAAACACTAATAATCCCCAACCTATATACATGGGGGTTGATTTGTTCTCTTTTAAAAATTTTATCAACAATAAATATAATACTATTGAAAGAGCAAGCGCAAATAGTAAAATTCTTTTAAACCCAAACAAACAGCATAACACCGAAATACAAAGTTTAACAGGATGTCGTTTTTCCTTCCATGTTAAAACATAATATACAATCAATATTCCGAATATAAACGTAATTTCATGTACCTCTAATGGGCGTTCTCCTAGCCCTGCAATATCAGTAAGCGCAATGTAATGGAACATTCCAGATATTCCATAAATACGAACAAACGCAATTATATAAAAGAAATAATTGATACTAGCTGCCCAAAATATAGGTGATATTACTTTTTCTCTAAAATAATAAAACATCAAGCATGCAGTGAATGGAACAATGATTCTTGGTTCTATCTCTGAAATCATTTTTGAAAAAGCAAGCTGATTTTCTAACACGCACAGGATAAATGACCATATCATTAACACTAGATATGGTATAACAAGCATATAATATGTCATCTTCTCAGTATGTAGCACCCTTATTACACCATGTGTTTTTATTATAACAAATGTGCAAATGCAAACCATTAGAAATATATATACTTTACTCAACAATCCATAGTTTGCTGTTTCAAAATAAGTTTGGGTAAGGAAAAAGCAAAAGACAAACAGAATAATTAATGGTATATCAGATACAAAGTCTGCTATTTCTGTTTTGTTAAGTTTCATTTTTTCCGCCTTCCCTTCTTATCGTATCTTTTTCGGCACATAAATCATTCCTAAGTAGGAATCTATTAACTTTTCTTATTATGATTCCGTTTTTTTCCATTTCTTTATCCTTTGTCTTATCTTCTTCATTTTTCTAAACTCATGAAAACAAAGCAATCTACACAAACAAATCAATTTATTAATACTACTATCTGACAAGCTACGTTCTCTATCTATATCTGCAATAACCTTATATGTTGCTTGTAACTTCTCATGCTCTGCGCTTGTCAAGTATGATTGATACTCCTCTATTTCTGTCTCTCTTCCGATTCTATAATTTTCAGCCAATAACTGTGCTATGGAATACTGTTTTCCACATTTTTCGTGTGAGATACTTTTAGGATTATCTCTATATCTTAATAAGACTTCCGGTGTATTTCCGATTTTATACCCTGCCAATGATGTTCTTATAAGGAAATCATAATCCTCGCAAGCATCAAAATCTCTATATCCTCCAAGACTTTCAAATACTTTTTTTCGGACCATCCATGCCGGATGAGCCACACAGCTCTCATATTGAAGAATTTTTTCGCATACTTCATGTGTTTTTGCTCCTTGTGCAATACGTAAAGTCTTATCTTCATAAAAGACTTCATAAAAGCATCCTACAAGATCATACTTTTTATTATTTATATAGTCAATTTGATGTGCTATTCTTTCAGGCAAAGATATATCATCTGCATCCATTCTTACTATATATTCCCCATTGCACTGAGATAACGCCTTATTTAAACTCTTTACTAATCCAATATTATTCTCGTTTACCATGATGCAAATGCGATTATCCGCTTCAGCATAATCATTTAGCACAGAAATTAATTCTTTATACTTAGGATTATCCACAACAATAATAAACTCGAATTCACTAAATGTCTGATTCAATATTGAATCTATAGATTGCCGTATCCAGTCAATGGGTTCTTTATATGTACTCATTATCACACTAACTTTGTTCATTCAATCTCCTCATTTCCAATCCCACACCATTTCAGAAAACTATCAAGATTTGAAAACTGAGGCGTGGACTCCTTATAATAAGTCTTGCAGAGTTTTTCAACTGACGAATCTTTCATCAAATCCTCTAGCGTTTCTGGCATCTCGCTTCGATCTGTAAATAGCATCTGATATTCTCGCAGCACTTCTTCATCGGGCTTTTTATTAAACTTCTCATAATAGGAAATAGAAACCTTTTTTGCCATCTCCAATTCATTTTCTTTGCGTTTTCTGTAAAGCGT
>ENA-UOJO01002861-UOJO01002861.1-human-gut-metagenome-genome-assembly--contig:-P57-NODE-2861-length-17152-cov-4.766333_pt1 | contig 17152 bp, 16 predicted proteins | sample MGYA00242351_ERZ723898 | MGnify/ENA metagenome assembly ERZ723898 | reverse complement strand
GGATGAGGGCAAGTCCCTTATGTGGGAACAGGGAATATCAAAGGAGTCTGTCCTTGGCGCAGGCATATCCCTTCCTGGCCCTGTGAAGCGGGATACAGGGGTCAGCCTTCATGCTTACCGCATATGGAACGAGGCAGTGCCGGTTGGGGAATATATGAAAATGTTCCTGGACCTTCCCGTGGTGGTGGAGAATAACGTAAAGGCATTTGCAGAGGGGGAACTGATATACGGCACAGGCAAAAATCAGGAAAACCTCCTGTTCATCAAATGGGGGCCGGGCGTTGGCTCGGCCATCATCATACAGAACAAGATATATGACAGCCAGAATTCCAAGACAGCGGAAATCGGCCACTATATCGTGGAGCCGGGCGGGCTTTTATGCCGCTGCGGCAGGCGGGGCTGCCTGGAGACCCATGTGGCCACCCACGCCATTGCGGAGCGTGTGAGACGGGCCTGCACAAAGGACTCCATGCCCGGACTCCATGCATTCGTGGACGGGGATGTGGATAAGATTGAAGTCAGGAACATGGAACAGTGGATAGGGATAGAAGACCCGGGACTCCAGAAAATCATTGATGATATTGTGGAACGGCTGGCCAGGACCGTGGTGAACACCATCACCCTGCTGGCGCCGGATAAGGTTATCATCTATGGGTTCATGTTTGAGATGGACCATATCCAGAAACGGTTCCTGGATTTCTGTACGTATTATGATTCCCTGTATGACGGGGACTATATCCTGAAATCCGGGCTCAGTGACCGCATTGGATACATCGGGCCTTTGGCAATTGTTGTGAATGAAATGTTCCTGGGGATGTAAGCCCCATGGGATTAAGATGGATAAGGGAGCCCGGATCATGTAATGGTGTATCACATGATCCGGGCTCCCTTCTATGTTTTCCGGTTTTATCTTTCCTATTAACCTTAATCCAGGTTATCTGCAATCTCATACAGCAGACGTTCTGAATCTTCCCATCCCAGACAGGGGTCCGTGATGGACTGGCCGTAGCAGTGCTGGCCAATCTTCTGGCTGCCGGGTTCGATATAGCTCTCAATCATAAGGCCCTTTACCAGCCGTTTGATATCTCCGGAATGACGGCGGCTGTGAAGGACTTCCTTTGCAATCCTGATCTGTTCCTTATACTGCTTGTTGGAGTTGGCATGGTTGGTATCCACGATGCAGGCCGGGTTTTGCAGATCACGCTTGGCATACAGGTCAAAGAGCAGTTTTAAATCCTCGTAGTGGTAGTTGGGGATGCACTGGCCCCGTTTGTTCACCGCGCCTCTGAGGATGGTGTGGGTCAGAGGATTGCCGGGGCACTGTACCTCGCTGGCCCGGAAGATGAAGTCATGGGGAAGCTGGGCAGCCACCACAGAATTAAGCATGACGGTCAGGTCACCGCTGGTGGGGTTCTTCATGCCCACGGGCACGTCGCAGCCGCTGGCCACCAGGCGGTGGAACTGGTTCTCCACGGAACGGGCGCCCACGGCAACATAGGACATCATGTCGGAAAGATAGTTCAGGTTTTCAGGATAAAGCATCTCGTCCGCGGTGGGGAAACCTGTTTCCCGCAGGACCCTCATGTGCATGTGGCGGATGGCCAGTATGCCTTCGAACATATCTGGTTTTTTCTCCGGATCCGGCTGGTGCACCATGCCCATATAACCCTCGCCCGTGGTCCTGGGCTTGTTGGTGTATACCCTTGGTATGATGATGAGCCTGTCCTTTGTCTGTTCCTGGACCTTAACAAGACGGCTGGTGTAATCACATACAGCCTCTTCGTTGTCAGCAGAACAGGGGCCGATAATCACAACAAACTTTTGGCTTTCCCCGGTAAATACTTCTTTGATTTCCTGGTCCCGTCTGCATTTGATTTCTGCCAGTTCAGGGGCCAGCGGAAACTGTTCCCGTATTTCTGCCGGTGAAGGCAGCTGGTTGATGAATGTGAATCCCATATCTTATGTCCTCCCATGTATAAATACCGCGCCCGGTAAAGTCTGGCGCTGCATATCCGCCTGATCCGGGTGCACGGATGTATTCCAATGCTTCATTATAGTATAGAAACCGGGATTCGTAAAGGGTTAATACCATGAAAATGTTGACAATATGGGGATTTATAAGTATAAATAGAGCATGACAGGATAGGAGTATGGGAAATATGAAGATACAGAACAGACAGACGTTGGGAACCATGATGGCATTGGTGGGAGGCACCTGCTGGGGCTTTTCCGGGTGCTGCGGCCAGTTTTTATTTGAACAGAAGGAAGTGCAGGCGCCGTGGCTGGTCACGGTGCGCCTCTTCTTTGCGGGATTGATCCTCATCATGATTGGATTCAGGTTGAACGGCAGACAGAACCTGAACATTTTTAAGCGGAAACAGGATGCGCTCCACCTGCTGCTGGGTGCTGTTTTCGGCATCACTTTCTGCCACTTTACATATTTCCTGGCCAACCCGGCATCCAATGCCGGCACTGCTACCGTGCGTGAGTACCTGTCGCCGGTCCTGATCCTGATGGTGGTGTGCATCAGGGGGAAAAGACTTCCCAAAGGACTGGAACTTGGGGCAATCGGCCTTTCACTGCTGGGGACCTTTGTCATCGGCACCCATGGGGACATCCACTCCTTCCACATTACGAGGGAGGCGCTGTTCTGGGGGCTTCTGGCAGCTGTCAGCGCCATGATTTATACCATGATACCGGGCGGGCTGATCCTCAGGTATGACATCTACCAGGTGCTGGGATTCGGAATGCTGATAGGAGGCATTGCAATGGGAATATTCGTGCGTCCGTGGACCTATCATCCTGTCTGGGACCCAGGTACGGCAGGAGCGCTCGGCGGGGTAATCGTGGTCGGGACAGCGCTGGCTTTTGGCCTGTACCTTCAGGGAGTCAGCATGATAGGACCTTTAAAGGGAAGCATCATGGGAAGCGTGGAGCCTATATCAGCAGTCATTATTTCCGTGTTCTGGCTTAAGACCTCCTTTACCCCGGCTGATTTTGCCGGGTTTGCATTGATCCTGGGCGCTGTGTTTGTCCTGACGTTTGCCCACAGACCGGCTGCCGGGCCGCTGCCGTAATCCATTTTTGGATGAAAACAGAAAGAAACGAAGAACAGAAAGAAACCTTAGGATAAAAACAGACAGGGGCTTGACAAAACAGCCGGACCTGTCTATAATGGGGATAATTTCATGAATTGGCTATGACGGGAACAAGTAATGATCTGCAAAAGCATACAGAAAGCAGCCGGGTGATGAGAGGCGCATGGAAAGCAGGTCATGAATACATCTTAGAGCTTCACACCCAACGGCGGATGCCCAGTAGGCTGTGACGGGTCCTGCACACGTTATCGTGCTAGAGTATTCAGGAGAAGCATGCGCTCCAGTACTCGAAGAGGCGGGCAGCGCGAGCTGTCTGTAAACATCAGGTGGTAACACGGAGTCCAGGCTTCGTCCTTTTGAAAGGGACGGGGCTTTTTTGTTTTTGATTACGGAAGCGCCGCGGACGCCGCCTGATAGAAAAACGTAAGAATCAAGCCCTTGCATGAAACTGGAAATATGTTAAAATATTTAGAGTAGGAAGAGGAGAGAACAACCATGCAGATTTACGAAGAATTAGTTGCCAGGGGATTGATTGCCCAGGTGACGAATGAAGAAGAGATTAAGAAGATGGTCAATGAAGGAAAAGCAGTTTTCTATATTGGCTTCGATCCTACGGCTGACAGTCTCCATGTAGGGCATTTCATGGCGCTGTGCCTGATGAAACGCCTTCAGATGGCAGGCAATAGGCCCATTGCCCTTATTGGCGGAGGCACAGGTATGGTGGGCGACCCTTCAGGCCGTTCCGACATGCGTACCATGATGACACCGGAGATCATCCAGCACAACTGCGATTGTTTTAAGAAGCAGATGAGCCGCTTTATTGATTTTTCCGAAGGCAAGGCCATGATGGTCAACAATGCCGAGTGGCTGATGGGGTTGAATTACATTGATTTCCTCAGGGAAGTAGGACCTCATTTCTCTGTTAACAATATGCTGAGGGCGGAATGCTATAAGCAGAGGATGGAGAAGGGCTTAAGCTTTTTGGAATTCAACTACATGATCATGCAGAGTTACGATTTCTATGAGCTGTTTCTGCGCTATGGCTGCAACATGCAGTTTGGCGGGGATGACCAGTGGAGCAATATGCTGGGCGGTACGGAGTTAATCCGCCGCAAGCTGGGCAAGGACGCGCATGCCATGACCATTACCCTGCTGCTGAACTCCGAAGGCAAGAAGATGGGCAAGACACAGTCAGGCGCGGTATGGCTGGATCCCAACAAGACCACTCCGTTTGAGTTTTACCAGTACTGGAGGAACGTGGCGGATGCGGACGTGCTTAAGTGCATGCGTATGCTGACATTCCTTCCGATTGAACAGATAGACGAGATGGACCGGTGGGAAGGCAGCCAGCTTAACCAGGCCAAGGAAATCCTTGCATTCGAGCTGACCAAGCTGGTACACGGCGAGGAGGAGGCTGCAAAGGCGCAGGAAGGCGCCAGGGCCCTGTTCGTGGCAGGCGGCAGCACTGCCAATATGCCTACATTTGAGCTTTCAGAGGAAGATTTTGCGGACGGCTCCATTGATATTCTGGGCGTGCTTCAGAAGTCCGGACTCTGCGCTTCACGTTCCGAGGCAAGAAGGAATGTGGAACAGGGCGGTGTGTCCGTGGATGGCAGCCCGGTAAAGGATATCAAGGCAGCATTTGCAAAAGACCGGTTTGCCGGAGACGGCATGGTATTTAAGCGGGGCAAGAAGAACTTCATGAAGGTTGTTGTCAGATAATAATCCTGCGGAGTCAGAAGATTGAGAGGAGGGTACCGGATGAGGATGATCAGACCGGTCCGGCAGCTGGGAGCCATTGTAGCTGCAGCTGTCCTTAGTATAGGTTCTGTATTTGTATCAGAAGCAGCAGCCGTAATGCCTGATGTGCCTGTGACCATGCATATGGATCTTAACAGCAGGAAGACTTCCATATACGATGGTTACTCGTCCTATGTGCTTGGCTACAGGGCTTCGGAAGAAGATACATTCACGGTTACAAAAGACAAGAACGACATCAATCTGGATGACGTGACAATGAATTATTATTTAATCACCTATGACGGTGAGACCCAGAAATATCTGGAATGCACGGTTACAGGACTTAAGGAAGGGACCCATTATCCCATTGTGCGTCCTGAGACAGTGGAACGGGAGAAAAATGCAGGCGGTCTTTATGATACCCTGGACCGATGTTATGTAGTGGAGTTCCGTTATGGGGATGCCAGGACAAACCTGTATTTTTCCATATTGCCGGAGAGCGACATGAACGCGTACCGCAACATCCTGCTGGGCAAGTGGATAAAAGAAAGCAAGGGCTGGAAGTACGAATATCAGGGAGAGAATCTTACTTCCTGGGCCCTGGTGAATGACAACTGGTACTATTTTGGCACGGATGGCTATATGAAGAAGGGATGGCAGGAATACAAGGGTGACTGGTATTACCTGAACCCGGATGACGGCGTGATGCGTGTGGATTGTACCATTGACGGATACCGGCTGGACAGGAGCGGGAAGCGGATTTAAGACCAGACAGGATATTTGGCGGATGGCGGATGGAGCGCAATGGCAGCTTTTGTGATGCAGCCATGATAACATAAAAGGCAGGGGTGGATTTTTGCTTGGATGCAGGAATCCACCCCTGTTTTTATTGTTTCTGACGGCGCGCCTATCCTTCCGCGTTCCTTAAATCCCAGATCCCATCATCCACCACCCGGTCAAACCGGTAGGCCGAAACAATCATTCCCAGTAACAGCATATTGGCCAGGATGCTCATCCGTCCCTCTGAAATCAGGGGCAGGTTGGAGAATGAGGCATACTGGTATCCAAGATTCCCAAGGAGGTACAGGACTCCTTGCCAAAGCAGGCACTGACCGCAGCAGAATGCAAGGGAGGAAGCCAGTTTTCCGCGTATCCTGGCGATGCAGGAGAACAGGAGAAGGTAGAACAGGGCCATTGCCCCAATCAGGACCAGCCCGGGCAGCCAGCCGAACAAAAGGATACACACAGCGATGACATAATTGTTGTAATAGTGCTGTGGAAGGATATCCTGCAGGGTTACGTTTTCCGCATTGTAGTGGATGTACCGGGGCGTGCTTCCTGGTTCCCACTCCCCATAAGACTCAAACAACTGCCGGTTGGAGGTATTTCCCGTAGCGTCAATACCGATCCTTCGTGGATTGCGGGAGGCAAAGTACCATGCGCCGGTCCCATAATCCATCATTTCCTCCGGGGAAAGCACGATTCCATGGGTGAGCGGGGTTTTGGCAATGAGCCGGCGGATGAGGATTCCATTGTATGTATCATCCCAGGTGCTGCTGATTGCTGACTGGGGTGAAAGGAAGGCCTGTATGCTGCCGCGGCCCTGGGCTGTCAGGAAAAGAGGGCTTGAGAGCAGTGCCAGACCGGCCAGTACGCCGGCATAAAGCTTTCTTTTGCTGCCCTGCAGGATCTTACGGTGAATCATGAAGCAGACCGTGCAGGTCATGGTCAGGATGAAAATAAGCGCAGCGGTCCCACCTTCATACAACAGGGAAAAATACATTGACATTGCCCACAGGCCGGCACATGTAAATAACGCGGCCAGGACATGTTTCCTGTACTGCCGGCAGCCATATAATAGTACGAGGGCCACAGGGGCAAACAGCATGGTGGCAAAATAAGTGATATTTCCTATATTGAAGTACCTGCCGTTTATGTGTGTGTAAATGATTTCATGGGCCTGGACCACCAGATACAGGAAGGGGATGGCAAAGGCCAGGACCCTGCGGCAGCGGATGAGCAGGGGATATCCTTTTAAGGCTGTTATGACAAGGAGGATTCCCCCCGGAATATAACATAGGGCTCCATTGGCTGCCTGCTGATGCGTCCACCCCATGAAACCGGAACAGGCGGCTGCAAAGCCGGTCAGGAAGAGCAGGGCGGTGACGATGGAAAGCAGCGGGAATCCCTGGATTCGGTGGATTTCATTCAGCTCTGTGCCAATGGCAACAGCATCCCCCATGCAGGCCAGTGCTTTGGCGGCTGCATCGGAGGCGGACAATCCAAGGGATTCATATTCCTCAACCCGGTCCTCTATATGGGAACTCAGTTCCTGGCGGATGGACGGGCGCAGGGGCTTGTAGGAAATCTGGTCGGTTATTTCATCCAGGAATCGTTCCTTATCCAAAAAGAACACCTCCCATCACCTGGTTGACAGCGGTTTCATAGACCCGCCATTCCTTTTCTTTTTCAACTAACAGTTTCCGGCCGTGGGCTGTGACGGCATAGTATTTGCGGATTCTGCCGTTGTCCGCCAGCTGCCGGGACGTGGAGACCGCGCCCTGCTGCTCCAGCGCGTGAAGGACAGGATAGAGGGTGCCTTCATGTAGCCTGAATACGTTCTGGCTCTGCTGCTCCAGTTCCCGGATGATCTGGTACCCGTACATGCTCTGCCGGTCAAGAAGCTTAAGGACCAGCATGGAAGTGGCAAGGGCCATGTAGCGTTTGTCCATGGTATGACCTCCTTTGATGATGATAAATGATTTAAATAGCATAGATAATCTATGTATATAAGGTATTATACATAGATTACATAGGTATGTCAAGAACAGGATAATGTTGTAATTATGCACAAACCTTCAGCGGACCATATATGACATAATCCACGAAAATAATGGCTTCTGCAAAAAACACCTGACATCGACAAAATTTTAATGTTAAAATAGTATTATAAAATCAGGGCGTGTTAACACGACCCGGGGAAGCGGGCGTTAAAGTATGTTTGAGAAAGGCCAATATATCATTTATGGAATCAGGGGAGTCTGTGAAGTCATGGATATTAAAGTGATAGACAGGCCTGGCGGGCCAAAGGGCAAGCTTTATTATGAGCTGAGGCCTTATTATCATCAGGACTGTAAGATCGTCACGCCTGTGGATTCGGACAAGACTGTCATAAGGCCGCTCCTTACCAGGGATGAGGCCCTTTGCCTGATTGACAGGATCCAGGGCGTGAAGGAAATGGAAGTGACGCAAGACAAGCAGAGGGAAGAGCGGTACAAGGAAGCCCTTAAGACCTGCGACTGCCATGTGTGGGTCAGCATGATCAAAGCGCTGTACCTGCGGCGGCAGGACAGGACCAGGCAGGGCAAGAAGATGACGGACCTGGATGAGCGGTATTTTAAGACGGCTGAGGAAAACCTGTATTCAGAGCTTGCATTGTCCCTTGAAATACCCAGGGAAAAGGTGGCGGATTATATTAAGTCCCGGGTGTCGGACGGGGAACAGGCATGGGAAGGGAATGCATGGGAAGGGAATCCAGGATAAAAAAGGGGGATTGCAGGTGATGCAATCCCTCTTAATATATCCTATTCAATAACCGTTCCGGCATTCCCCTTAAGGCTTTCCTTGGCCTTGTCCAGGGTGGTGATGATGGCCTTGCGGCCTTTTCCGCTTTCCAGGAAACTGATGGATGCGGATATCTTTGGCAGCATGGATGCGAATTCAAACTGGCCCTGGCTGATATAATCCTTTGCCTGGTCAATGCTCATGCGCTTTATGGGCTGTTCATCCTTGGTGCCGTAATTAAGGGTTACATTGTCAACGCTGGTGAGTATCATCATCACATCCGCGTCAATCTCCTTGGCCAGAAGCCCGGTTGCAAGGTCCTTCTCGATGATGGCGCTGGCGCCCCTTAAGTTGTAGCCCTGCTCCATGACAGGGATTCCGCCGCCGCCGCATGCAATGACAATCTGGTCAGCGTCCATCAGCGCCTTGATGGCGTCGATCTCCACAATGGCAACCGGGTGCGGGGACGCCACAATCCTGCGGTATCCGCCTTCCACTTCCTTAACATGGTTGCCTTTGGCTTCTTCTTCCTCTGCTTCTTCCTTTGTCATGACGCGTCCAACTACCTTGACCGGTGTATAGAAGGCTTCGTCATAGGGGTCCACGGTAACCTGGGTCAGTACCGTGCAGACCGGTTTATAGATGCCGCGCTTGATCAGTTCGGCGCGGATGCCGTTCTGAAGGTCGTATCCCACATATCCCTGGCTCATGGCCGAGCACACGGACATGGGCGCCTTGCTGTATCCGTCATGCTGTTTGCCGAATTCATTCATGGCAGTGTGGATCATGCCTACCTGGGGAGCGTTGCTGTGTACGATGGCTACCTGCCAGCCTTCCTGGATAAAGTCGGCAATGACCTTTGCGGTCCTGGCCACGGCAGCCTTCTGCTCCGGAAGATTGGTTCCCAAATCTTTGTGGCCAATGGCCAATACAATGCGTTTTTTTGCCATAATCCATACCTCGCTTGTCTCTGAATTGTCATATAAATTAAGTTAATTATAGGTGAAACTGGGAAAAAATGCAATGAAAAGAGAGTAAAATATGGTGGCAAAAACAATACAGTCATGCTATACTGTCAGCAGAATGGGAACAGGAAGATAAGGGACATATGAAGGATGGATGGAAGCTGCTGCCGGACGGGTGGCGGCTGCGTATTGGAGTGACAGTGGCCGCAGCCCTTGCCGGCAACCTGCTGGTGAGGGTTGTTCCGTGGCCGGCAGGGAGCCTGGCTGCCTTTGAGGCTGCCATGAAACCGGCGGCAGAGCGGCCGTCCGCATTTTTAATGGTAACGCTGTTTACCGCGCCGTTGGCAGAGGAACTTCTGTTCCGGGCGTTCCTGTACAGCTGGCTCAGACAGTTTACGGGATTCTGGTTATCCGCTGTCCTGTCATCCCTGGCATTTGGATTATATCACGGAAACTGGGTGCAGGGAACCTATGCATTTATTTTAGGCATGGTATTGGCATGGGGATATGAGACCAGTGGATACCGGAAGTATCCCATGGCCGTACTGATGCACTGGGCTGCCAACCTGACGGCCCTGGCAGTATTCGGATCCTGAAGAAGGCGCCGGAAGGAAAGGCGCTGATTGCTTGTGATGAGGAGGAGAAAAAGTGAAGTTATTATCCGTGGCAATACCCTGCTATAACTCGGAGAGTTATATGGAACATTGTATCAATACCCTGCTTACGGGCGGGGAGGAGGTGGAGATCATCATTGTGGATGATGGCTCTGCCAAGGACAGGACAGCAGAGATTGCGGATGAATATGCGAGAAGATACCCGACCATCTGCCGGGCAATCCATCAGGAGAACGGGGGGCATGGCGAGGCAGTGAATACCGGTCTTAGGAATGCCACCGGAATCTTCTTTAAGGTGGTGGACAGCGATGACTGGGTGAATGAGGAGGCCTTTCAGGAAGTACTTGAAACCCTGCGCCGTTTTGTGTACGGGGAAGAGACCCTGGACATGCTGGTTACCAACTTTGTGTATGAGAAACAGGGGGCAAAACGCAAGAAAGTCATGAAGTACAGCACCGCATTTCCAAAGGATAAGGTCTTTGGATGGGATGACGTTAAATTCTTCATGACAGGCCAGTACATACTGATGCATTCCGTCATATACAGGACAGGGCTTTTAAGGCAGTGCGGACTGGAACTGCCAAAGCATACATTTTATGTGGACAACATTTTCGTGTACCAGCCATTGCCTCATGTGAAACATATTTATTATCTGGATGTGAATTTCTACCGGTATTTTATCGGAAGACAGGACCAGTCCGTGAATGAGACGGTGATGATCGGGAGGATTGACCAGCAGCTTCTTGTGACCAAGCTGATGCTGGGATACTATGATGTGATGAAAATCAGCAGCAGGAAGCTGCGCCATTATATGACCCAGTATCTGGAAATCATGATGACCGTGTCCTCGGTCCTGGCCATTAAGTCAGGGACAGAGGAGAATCTGGAAAAGAAAAAGGAACTATGGCAGTACCTGAAGAAAATGAACCTGCCGCTGTACCTGCGCATGCGCCTGGGGTTTTTGGGCCAGGGCTGCAACCTTCCGGGTAAAGGCGGGCGGAAGCTTCTGATCCTTGGGTATAAGATTACACAGAAATTTTATGGGTTTAACTGATTGAACGGACAGCCGGCCCTGATTGGGGCCGGCTGTCAATGAACGGAAAAAGGGATGCTGAAAAACTGATGTGCCTTGGTTTTTCAGCATCCCTTTGTATTGTCAGCTCAGTGCCTTCTCCCTGACCTTCTTATCCTCCGCAGACCAGTTGTATCCATAGACAATCCCGTAAATCACATAAGCCATGATGGCTGCCCCTATCATATCAATGACGGAGTGCTGTTTTAAGAACACGGTGGACAGGCAGATGGACACCATCAGTATGCCGGAACCGGCCCGTACCAGCCGGTGCTTCCTCAGCGCCGCGCTCTTCATGATGGCGATGTGGGTGCTGATGGAGTTGTACACATGTATGCTTGGGAACACATTGGTTGGCGTATCGGTCCTGTAAAGGGCGGCCACCATGCTGGTAAACACATTCTTTCCAGGATCCAGCACGGGCCTGAAGTCCGTGCCATTGCGGAAAAAGGTACAGATGATCAGGCTGATGGTCATTCCTGAGAACAGGAAGGTGCAGATCCTGTAAAAATCCTCCTTGCTGGTCAGCAGGAAATAAAGAATGGCGCCTGCCACGTATAAAAACCACATCATATAGGGAACAATAAAATATTCGTTAAATGGAATGAAGTCGTCCAGTGCCACATGCATGACATGATAGTTGCGGGTGACTGTCTTTTCCAGGTAACAGAACCAGGGGATATAGATGAATGAGTAGGACAATATCCACGCATGCCTGTACTTGTAAAGAAATGCTTTTATACTGTTCATAGTATCAGCCTCTTTCTCTGTTTGAAAAAAATAAATATCACAAAAATGTAAAGAAAGTGTTAAAAATATCTCAACGTTCTGAGATTATAGCACACTGAAATTAGAAATACAAGGGGCTTCCAAAAAAGTTAATAAACCTTTAGAAAGCTTTATAATATATGCCCATAAACAGCTTTTAATTTTAAATTTTATGTGCTATATTTAATCTATGAAATAAATTTACACAGAATGGACGGAATGTGATATGGGAGAGACACGAAGCGCGCTGGGGGTCATCTGCTCCTCCTATGACGGATTTTTTGAAGCAGAAAAAAAAATAGCGGATTATATGATGGAGCATAAGGCGGAAGTGGTGGATATGACGGTGGGGGAACTGGCCAAGGCCAGCGGTACCAGCGACGCCACGGTGTCGCGTTTTTGCAGGCGGTGCGGGTTTAAGGGGTTCCACAGCCTGAAGCTGGCCCTGGCCAGGGAGGTGCTGGAGGAAGAACGTGGTGACGTCAGTGTTTCCAATGACATAGACAGGCATGACCTGTCCCAGTCTTTGCAGAACATCCTTGCCAATAAGGTGGCGGAACTGACCGAGACAGTGAACATGATGGATCCGGAGAACCTGGAGCAGATCCTTCACAAGCTGGAACACGCACGTATGGCACAGCTTGCGGCAGTGGGCAATACCATTCCCGTTGCCCTGGACGGCGCATTTAAGCTGAACCAGCTGGGGATTGCGGCGGTGGCAGGGGATATATGGGAGAGCCAGACCGCCTATACCTTTAATCTGGGGCCAGAGGATGTAATCCTCATCATATCCAATTCCGGCTCATCCAAGCGTCTCATGACCCTGGCACAGGGGGCGAAGGAGAACGGGTGCACGGTCATACTGATTACCAACAACAGCAGTTCACCCCTGGCAGCCATATCAGATTACCGGATTGTCACTGCCACCAGGGAAAAGCTTCTGACAGAGGAGTTCTGGTTCTCAAGGGTAACGGCCACAGCGGTGGTGGAGATACTGTACCTGCTTTTGATGGCAGGAAAGACAGATGCGGTGGACCATATCCGCCGCCATGAAAATGCCATATCACCAGATAAAAAGTGATTTGGGAATCATCGTAAATTCACAGAAGAGAAAATAGAAAAATGCACAAAAAACAGGCGGCTTTTTACATGAATAGGCTGCCTGTTTGTATATTGTGATGAAAAGTGAGGAGAAACATATTTTCTTATGAATAACTATTGACGAAAAAACGATATCGTATTATGATAAAGGCAACAAAGAAAATAATTTTCATGAAAAGAGAGGTGAGTGACATATGATTTACACGGTAACGTTCAATCCGGCACTGGATTATGTGGTGACCGTAAATCATTTCACACCGGGAAGGGTCAACCGGACAATCAGGGAAAACATCTTTTATGGAGGCAAGGGAATCAATGTATCAGCCCTTCTGGCCAATCTGGGGTATCAGAGCACGGCACTGGGTTTTGTGGCGGGATTCACCGGGGATGAGATTGAACGGGGCGTTAAGAAGCTTGGCTTTCAATCAGACTTCATTAAGGCAGAAAAGGGGATGTCCCGGATAAACGTGAAACTGAAATCAGATGAAGAAAGCGAAATCAACGGCATGGGCCCTGAGATAACGGCCGGGGATGTAAAGGTGCTTTTTGAAAAGCTGTCCCATCTGGAACAGGGGGATGTCCTGGTGCTTTCCGGAAGCATTCCGGCCTGCGTTGACGAGGATATCTATGAGCGCATCATGGAGATGCTTGACGGCCGGGGAATCCGGATTGTTGTGGATGCGGAAAAGGACCTTTTGCTGAATGTCCTGAAATACCATCCATTCCTAATCAAGCCCAATAACCATGAACTGGGACAGATGTTCGGTATCACGGCTGCCACGGATGAGGACATTGCGGCCTATGCAGGAAAGCTTCGGGAAATGGGAGCAGTCAACGTACTGGTATCCATGGCAAAGGACGGGGCAATCCTTGTGGCGGAGGACGGCAGTATTTACAGACAGGGCGTTGCCAGGGGAACGGTCAGGAACTCAGTGGGGGCCGGGGATTCCATGGTGGCCGGATTCATCGCCGGGTACCTGGCAACAGGCGATTACAGATATGCCCTGAAGCTGGGCACTGCATGCGGCGGAGCGACGGCATTTTCAGATGGAATCGGAACAAAGCAGGATATCATGGAACTCATGGAAACACTTTAATGAAACAGGAGGGGCGAGTTGTATGCGCATAACGGAATTATTAAAAAGAGAAAGTATTGAACTGGATGTTGCGGCTGATTCCAAGGAAGAGGCCATTGATAAGCTGGTATCCCTTATGGATGCAGGCGGACGCCTGAATGACAAGGCCGGATATAAAGAAGGGATCCTGGCCAGGGAAGCCCTTGGCAGTACTGCAATCGGCGAAGGGATTGCCATCCCCCATGCAAAGGTGGAAGCGGTAAAGGAACCCGGGCTGGCAGCCATGGTGGTGAAGGAGGGGGTGGACTATGAGGCGTTTGACGGTTCCCTGTCCCATCTGCTGTTCATGATTGCGGCCCCGGCCGGCGGAGCGGACGTACACCTGGAGGCATTGTCCCGTCTGTCCACCCTTCTGATGAATCCGGGGTTTAAGGAGAATCTGATAAAGGCAAAGGATAAGGATGAATTCCTGAAGATCATTGACGAGGCAGAGGTTGCACGCTTTGGCGCTCCGGAGGGAGGGGAGACCAGGGAGGATGACCGGGCTTTTGCTGATCCGGACAGGGCCGGTGAGGCGGATGGCGGTCCGGCCGGAGATGTCGTGGCGTCCGGCAGCCAGGACGGAAATGGCAGGGCGTCCGGCGGCTACCGTGTGCTTGCGGTCACTGCCTGCCCTACCGGTATTGCCCACACCTATATGGCTGCCGAGAACCTGGAGAACACGGGTAAGAAGCTGGGGATTGCGCTGAAGGCTGAGACCGACGGCTCCGGCGGCGCCCAGAATGTGCTCACAAGGGAAGAGATAGCTGCGGCTGATGCTATTATCATTGCGGCAGACAAGAACGTGGAGATGGCCCGGTTTGACGGGAAGCCGGTTATCATGGTTCCGGTTGCCGACGGTATCCACAAGGCGGAGGAGCTGGTTAACAGGGCTGTGAGCGGAACGGTTCCGGTTTACCGCCATACCGGTTCAGAAGGGGGATCGCCGGACAGCGGCAATGACAGCGTGGGGCGTACCATTTACAAGCATCTGATGAATGGCGTATCCCATATGCTTCCATTTGTAATCGGAGGCGGCATCCTCATTGCACTGGCATTCCTTTTTGATGACTACTCCATTAATCCTTCCAACTTTGGTAAGAACACGCCTTTGGCAGCATACCTTAAGACCATTGGAGAGCAGGCCTTTGGAATGATGCTTCCCATCCTGGCCGGGTTCATTGCCATGAGTATTGCCGACCGGCCGGGATTGGCAGTAGGCCTTGTGGCCGGCATGATTGCAAAGATGGGCGCCACCTTTGCAAACCCGGCCGGCGGGGATGTGAACGCAGGATTCCTGGGAGCGCTGTTCGCGGGCTTTGTAGGCGGATATATCGTGGTTGGCCTGAGAAAGCTGTTTTCAAAACTGCCGAAATCCCTGGAAGGAATCAAACCAGTGCTTCTGTACCCGGTTATCGGGATATTCCTGGCAGCCGTTGTCACCACCTTCATAAACCCTTATATGGGAATGATAAATGACGGGCTGACCCATTTCCTGGGCGGCATGGGCGGCGCCAGCAGGGTTGTGCTTGGCATGGTACTGGGCGGCATGATGTCCATTGATATGGGGGGACCATTTAACAAGGCGGCCTACGTGTTCGGAACCGCCCAGCTGGCAGAGGGCAACTTCGAAGTCATGGCGGCCGTCATGGCAGGCGGAATGGTTCCGCCCATTGCAATCGCACTGTGCACCACCTTCTTTAAAAAGAAATTCACTGCAAAGGACCGTCAGTCCGGCATTGTAAACTATGTCATGGGACTGTCCTTCATAACGGAGGGAGCCATTCCCTTTGCCGCACAGGACCCGCTGCGCGTCATTCCGTCCTGTATCATCGGCTCTGCCCTGGCGGGCGGACTTTCCATGGCATTTGGCTGCACACTGCGCGCCCCTCATGGCGGCATTTTCGTACTGCCGACCATCGGCAATCCGTTCATGTACCTGGCGGCCGTTGTGGCGGGGGCGGCCGTGGGCTGCGTTATCCTTGGATTTCTTAAGAAGAATGTAAATGAATAAAGGGGAGTATTAGAGTTAATAGGCAGTTCCGGTGTCCTGGACCGGGCTGCCTGTTTTTATCCGGATCTATATTCTGCCTTGACAACTGGAGGGCAAGGGAATAATATGGATTTATATGTGGATTGCATATAGGACATAAAGTGCAGTAGGAGGAAAGACATGCTTGAAGTTGGAGTAAAGGCGCCGGATTTTACACTTAAGGATAAAGATGGGAAGGAAGTTGCCCTGTCCTCATTTAGAGGTAAGAAGGTGGTGCTGTATTTTTATCCGAAGGATAATACGCCGGGGTGCACCAGGCAGGCCTGTGCGTTTGCAGGGGCTTATGCCGGGTTTAAGGAGAGGAATGTGGAGGTTATAGGGGTGAGCAGGGACAGCGGGAAATCCCATGCAGGCTTTGCAGCCAAACATGACCTGCCCTTCATCCTCCTGTCGGACCCGGAACTGACAGCCATCCAGGCTTATGATGTGTGGAAGGAAAAGAAGCTCTATGGAAAGGTATCCATGGGTGTGGTCAGAAGCACATATGTGATTGATGAGGATGGCGTGATTGAAAAGGTGTTTGAAAAGGCAAAGCCAGATACAAATGCCCAGGAAATCCTGGATTATCTGGACGGGACAGCGCGGGAAGCTTAGGGTTAGTTTGAAAATTGCTTTCCATCAGCTGTGTCTGAAGCAGCCTTTCGGGGGCATTACCTCTGGGGGCTGCTGTTTTTATACCCTGAAAGTCCATGCTATGTGCATATGTGCGCAAATATCCGATTGATTTCCAATGGTTGGGATTTTAGAATGATATGGAAATGTATGCGGGTGTATAAAAATTCTATATGGGGATGGTAAGATGCGGGAATCATATGTCATATATCAGTCAATAAAGGCAGCTGAGGATATGTTTACAGCCATGGACCTGTTTCCGGACAGCGCTGAGACGGACTGGGGGGAATTTATCAGTAATGAGAAGGCAAAGGTGAATCTGGACGTGGCCCTGATCCTGATAGCCATAGAAAAGGGGCCCTATCAATGATTGGAAACTTATCCACATGTAATTAACAAACCATCCACAGACTTATCCACAATATGAACCGGCCATACAGGGAATCAGCA
>ENA-UOJO01002860-UOJO01002860.1-human-gut-metagenome-genome-assembly--contig:-P57-NODE-2860-length-17153-cov-5.989706_pt1 | contig 17153 bp, 12 predicted proteins | sample MGYA00242351_ERZ723898 | MGnify/ENA metagenome assembly ERZ723898 | reverse complement strand
AATAATGTATATTTTGTAATACAATTACACTGTTTTTCTTTAAACAATCAATATTTTTTTGTTTTTTTATTTCATATGCGATTTTTGTCACATTATTGTCACAAAACTAATATATTATAATAAATGTAAAGTAGTTAAAGCATTATTTACCCCTTATAACCATCCTATTTAGTATGGTTACCAAGGCATTTCTCCCCCCTATTGGAATGCCTTGGTTTTTTTATTTATAAAAATAGCCTATTACATTAAAATTTTAATGCAATAGGCTATTTTAATTTTTATCTTACAATACTTCCTGATTCTAAATCTCCTGGATCTACAACCTTTAATACACTATCATCATCAGTTGCTGCTGCAAGTATCATACCCTGTGATAATTCACCTCTTAATTTAACAGGCTTTAAGTTTGCTACAAGAACAACATTTTTACCTATTAAATCTTCTGGTTTATAATATTTAGATATACCAGAAACAACTTGACGCTCCTCTCCACCTAAATCTATCTTTAATTTTAGTAATTTTTTTGCTCCTTTTACAGGTTCACAATCTTTAACCTTTACTACTCTTAAGTCTATTTTTTCAAAATCATCAATTGTTATTTCATCTTTTATAGGCTTTATAGGTTTTCTATTTTCAGCCTTTTTAGCTTCTGCTATTTTCTCTAATTCTTTTAATTTTTCTTCTACATCTATTCTTGGGAATAAATTTTCACCCTTTTTAACTTTTGCATCTAAAATTGTTCCATTAAATTCTTTTAATGAATCCCAAGAGTCATTTGTTATATTTAATTGTTCTTTTATTTTAGAAGCTGTTTCTGGCAAGAATGCTGACAAAATAACTTCTACAAATCTTAAACTTTCAGCAAGATTATATAAAACTGTTCCTAATCTTTCCTTTTTACTATCATCTTTTGCTAATATCCAAGGTGTTGTTTCATCAATATATTTATTAGCTCTGCCAACTAAATTAAATACATTTTCTAAAGCTTCAGGAATTCTTAAATCATTAATACATCCTTCTACCTTCTTTGGAGTACTTAATGCTAAATCAATAAGTTCCTTATCTATATCTTCAAGTTCTCCTTGTTTTGGCATATTACCATCAAAATATTTTTCAATCATTGCAACTGTTCTTGAAACTAAATTTCCAAGGTCATTACAAAGATCAGAATTTATTTTTTTGATAAATACTTCATTGTTAAATATTCCATCTGATCCAAATGGTATTTCCCTAAGTAAATAATATCTTACAGCATCTGTGCCAAATATATTTACAAGAACTACTGGATCTACAACATTTCCCTTTGATTTTGACATTTTACCGCCATCTCCAGCAAGAAGCCATCCATGTCCAAATACTTTTTTAGGAAGTGGTAATCCTAAAGCCATTAACATTATTGGCCAATAAATTGTATGGAATCTTATAATATCCTTTCCTACTAAATGAACATCAGCAGGCCAATATTTTTCTAGTTTTTCTGTGTTATCGCTACCATATCCAAGAGCTGTTATATAGTTAGACAATGCATCTATCCAAACATATACTACATGCTTTTCATCAAAAGTTACTGGAATACCCCAATCAAAACTTGTTCTTGAAACACAAAGATCTTGAAGTCCTGGCTTTAAGAAATTATTAAGCATTTCATTCTTTCTTGATTCTGGTTGTATAAAATCAGGATGATCTTCTATATATTTTATTAATCTATCTGCATATTTACTCATTTTAAAGAAATATGCTTCTTCTTTTGATTTTTCTACTGGTCTGCCACAGTCAGGACACTTTCCATCTACCAACTGAGTTTCTGTCCAAAATGATTCACAAGGTGTGCAATACATTCCTTCGTAAGAACTCTTATATATATCTCCTTGATCATAAAGTTTCTTAAATATTTTTTGAACTGCTTTAACATGATAATCATCTGTAGTTCTAATAAATTTATCATAGCTTATATTAAGCATTTTCCAAAGTTCTTTTATACCTGCAACAATTTCATCAACATGTTCTATTGGTTTTATTCCCTTTTTTTCAGCTATTCTTTGTATTTTTTGTCCATGTTCATCACTTCCAGTTAAGAACATAACATCATAACCACTTAATCTCTTAAATCTAGCTATAGCATCTGCTGCTACTGTTGTATAAGTGTTACCAATATGAAGATTTGCTGATGGATAATATATTGGTGTTGTAATATAAAAAGTATCTTTACTCATTTTTTTACCTCCATTATATAAAAAAACCTCTATATAAGAATTTTTATCTTACATAGAGGCGTAATTAACGCGTTACCACTCTACTTTTCTTTTATTTCACAATAAAAGACTCATTAAGTGACTTCTTCAAAAAATCTATCACCCTACAATATAACGGTTGTAACCGTAATCTCCTTACTAAAAAGCTCAAAGATTCTGCTCACGAGGCCATATTCATAAAATTTATGCTACTGACTTTCACCAACAATCAGCTCTCTAAAAGCTTCAATTTTATTACTCTTCTCATCACTGCATTTATTTTATAATAAATCAATTAATTTATAATGTCAAATATCTACTTTTTCTTGCTATTTTTCTTCATCATAGCTATTAAAATTATTATTCCAAGTAAAGCTGAAACTATATAACCTATAAGTCCTATTATAGAAAGCCCCATGTATGTAGGACCAACTCTACTATTTATCATAAGTGATGATCCTATTACTATAGATGCTACAATAACCCCACCTGTTATTCTATTTACCATTTTATCTGCTTGATCTATAATATCGTCAAGTCTCAGAATCTTAAAATTAATAGTCCCCTTTCCATTTGACATCTTATTCAAAACCTCTAATGTTTTAGTGGGAATTCTTAAAGAATCTCTTGTAAATTCATAAATACTCATTACTAATTCTTCTTTATCTATTTCTTTTAATAAGCCAAACTTTCCTTTTAATTTTGCAAAGGATATAACAGCGTTTATTATTTCAAAATCAGGATCTATCTCTGCAACTACACCCTCTAATATAATTAATCCTCTTATAAGTATTGTAAGCTCTGTTGGCAATTGTATATTATTTTTCTTTGTAATTGTAAATATCTCTTGAAGCATAATTGCAATTTTTATGTTTTTCAAGCTTGTAGTAAGATAATTATCAACTAAATATGAAACATCTTCATATAAATCGCCTCTATCAACTCTTCCTTTTTTTATCCCAATAGCAAGTATACAATCTACAAGCTTGTTTTTATCTCTTGTAGCTATAGCAATAACTGAAGAATTAAGCCACTGTTTAAGTGATTCATCTAATTCACCCATTATTCCAAAATCAAGGAAGCATATTCTATTATTGTATATAAACAAATTTCCAGGATGAGGATCCCCATGAAAAAAGCCATCTTCAAAAACCTGTTTACAATATGACAATGCAAGCTTATTAGCTACATCTTTAGGCTCATATCCTTCGTTTTTAAGCTTTTTCAAGTCAGTAATCTTAAAACCATCTATTTTTTCTAATATTAATATTTTTTTGCTCCAAATTTCTGTTATTATTTTAGGCGCACATATTGAATTTACTTCTTTATTATTTTCACTGAATTTAAGAATATTTCTTCCTTCATTAATAAAATCTAATTCTTTTACTGTAGTCTTTTCTATTTCATCTAAAACTTCTAACGGATCTACTATTCCTATATTTATTCTTGTATTGGTAAATTTAATTATTCTTTTTAAAATAGAAATATCCATTTTCATTTTTTCATCTATTTCAGGTCTTTGAAACTTAACTACTACTTGTCTTCCATCATATAAAACAGCTTCATGTACTTGAGCAACAGATGCGCATGCTAAAGGTTTTTCACTTAAATATTTGAAACATTCATCCATATTTTTAGAGGTAGTTTCCTCAAAAACCTTGCGTAAATTTTCCATACTTTCCTTAGGAGCCGAGTCCTGTAATTTAGAAAGTTGTTTTATGTATTCTTCAGGTAAAATATCTGTTCTTGTACTTAATATCTGGCCTATTTTTATGAAAGTTGAACCTAGTTCTTCTAGTGCTTTTCTAAGATTTTCAGGTGATTTTTGATTATGCTTTTTTTTGTTTTCTACCATATATCCAAATCCATAATATGCAAAAACTTTTACTATTTCTTTGAATCTATCTCTAGATTTACCCATAAAAATTCTACTCCTTGTATACCAATCGAAATTTACAATAAAACACCTTATAGTATATGAAAAATTCAGCAGCAAAACAATAATTATTTTGCTGCTTTTCTATGTATATTTACTCTTCTTCTTTTTCGTCTTGTTTTGACACTTCATTTAGTCTATTTTCTAAAATTTCTACTTTTCTTTTTAATTCTAAAACATCAGATCTAGTAGCAAAATTCATTTCCTGCAATATTTCTCTTAAACCATCTTTTGTTATAGGCATTAAGCTATCTACAGTTTCTTTAACTTCAGTACCTTTGTTTGTAATATTTCTCTTTAATTCTTCTGTTAATTCTTTTCCGTCTTCCACTGTAAGTTTTCCTTTTTTTACCCATCCAGTTATAATATCTGAAGCCTTTTCAATTGTTAGAGCTGCAGCTCCTACTCCAGCTAAAAGAATATTACCTGCTTCTTTTTTCATATTAACCATCTCCTATTAATTCTCTTTATTGTTCATAAAATTTTCTATGTCTTGTATACATTTTATCATATTTTTAGTTAAAATGTCTGCACCATTTGAAGTTACAAGTACATCATCTTCAATTCTTATTCCAATAGATTCTTCTTCAATATATATACCAGGTTCTACAGTCCATACCATTCCTTCTTTAAATATTGTATCTCTATTTTCTGAATCAATATCATGAGTATCAAGACCTAAACTATGACCAATACTATGCCAATAATATTTAGATACATCTTTTTTATCTTTTATAAGACCAAGTTTTATACATTCTTCTGCAATCCAGTCTTTTGCTTTTAAATTTAATTCCTTATATTTAACTCCAGGCTTAATTTCTTTTATAACTTTTTCATTTACTCTTAAAACAGCATTATAAACTTCTTTTTGTCTTTCTGTAAACTTACCATTTGCCGGAAATGTTCTTGTTATATCCGCATTGTAATAATTATTTTGTGCCCCTAAATCAAAAAGAACTAAATCACCATCTTTTATAGTACTATTATTATCAACATAATGAAGAATAGTTGCATTTTTACCTGATGCAGCTATTGTTTTAAATGCATAATCTTTTATACCTCTATTTCTGCATGCAAATTCAAAATAAGATTCTGCCTGGTATTCTTTCATGTTAGGTTTAACATTTTTCATAATACTTTCTACACCTTCAATTGTTATTTCAATTGCCTTTTTTATTTCCTCTATTTCTTCATCACTTTTTACTAATCTGAGATCTTTTATAGTAGGTCTTAAATTTTTTATCCACACATTTGGATACTTTTTATTAATTTCCTGTGCAAAACTTTGAACTCTTGTGCATAAACCATCATAATCATCATTTTCTAAATCAAGATATAAAATTAAATTTTCACTATTTGCAAACAATTTATTAATCTCATTTTTAAATTCATTCATATATCTTATATCTGATACATTGGAAATTTCCTTAGCTTCATAATCTCTTAAGGTTTTCCCTACCCATCTTTCCCTTTCTTCATCAATTTCCTTTAAAAATAATATTTCTTTTACATCATTATTTATTTTTGAAATTAAAATAATATGCTCTTCTTCGTCTATTCCAGTAAAATAATAAAAATTTCTGTTAGGTGTAAATTGATAATTTTCATCTGCTGATTTTTTAGGAGCCTTTCCTGCAAATAAAACTACAAGAGAATTGTTAGGAAGCTTTTCCATTAACCTTTTTCTATTTTTACTAAAAACAATTTTATTCATTTTAAAACCATCTTCCTTTTAGTTTGAATATATATTTTTAGCTAGTTTATTAATTTTTTTGTAAAAAATATTGCTAGCTATTATATTTACAGCAAAAATAATTAAAAATATCAAGAAATAATTTTTAATAAACAAACTCATAACTATATAAATACCTCCAATTACCATTAAAAGAATTGTGATAACTGCTAGTACATAATTACCCTTAAACATTTGTTTTTCATCTTCCCAATCTAGATTAGGTGACTTAAAATCAGTATACATACCAAATAAAGAAACAAGTATAATTGTTGATGCAGAAATAATTGCACTTAAGATAAATAACAAAATATTTATTTTTAACCAAACAAGTAATCCTATAATAATAATTAATCCTAAAGAATTAATAAGTAGTGATGTTATAAGTTTTGACTGAACTTGAATTTTATAACCTATTGGAATATATTTAGATACCTTAAAATCTTTACCTTCTCTTGATATAGATGAATAGGATGTACCAGCACTACAAATAAATAAGCTTGTTGCTAAAAACACTATAGCAATAACAAACCCATATCTTTCACTACTAGCAGAAACAAATTCTGACAACTTACTTATAGAACCATTTGAAACAAAAAGCACTATAAAAATTGCAGGCATATATATAAGCATTGCTACACAATTAATAAAAAATTGTGGTGTTCTAAAAATAATTTTTAAGTCCTTTTTTACTAATGCTTTTCTTGGTGAATTTGCTATTAAATTACCTTTAGAGCCTTCATTTAAAACATTTTTTCTTTTACTATATGTTTCGGACATGCCAATTACACTTTTTAAATATAATTTATTTCCTAACACATAATAAATTACAACCAACAATATACTTATTAGTATTGCCAAAATAATATTTAATAAACCTTGTAAATTATTAGAATTTAAAAGTGAATTAGCACATAATTTATTCACTATAAAAAATCCATTTATACTTTGCATTATACTATTATCGCCTTTAGACATAAGCTGTACCATATAATCTGTATGAGAACTTTCATCGTTGGCATTTCCTTGTAAGAAAACATTCAATCCTACAACAAGCACAAGTGATAAGCAACCTGTAACAAGCTTTACTGCATCTTTATGTTTAGTTAAAGGAACTACCCTCATAATTAAAAGACATATTATAGAAGCAAGTATAAGTGGAACTACAGTCACTAACAAAATAGATATTACTACATACACATAATATAATATTCCACTACCACTACATATTCCAAAAGTAATTAATGGAATAATTAATAATGTTGAATATATCACCATATCTGTAAATGCAGCTATAAATTTACCAATTACTATTTCACCACTTTTAAATGGTAATGGTAAAAAATCTTGAATATCCTCTGAAAAATAAAATATATTTAGAATTGTAAATATCCCAAAAAATAACATTATAGCTGTTCCAGCTAAATATATCATTGATAAAAGTATACCTTCTTGACCTACTCCCTTTAATGGTTCATATAGGGCACTAACCATAAGCGCAAAGGGAGATGACATTAAAATTATAAAAACAAGCATAAAAATTGTTGTTTTTAATGCATTATACTTATCACCTTTAAACATACTTTCTAGTGAATTTTTTATAAAATATTTTGATAATAAAACTAATCTATTCATTTTCTGTAATCTCCAAAAACATTTCTTCTAGTGATTCACTAGACTTAAATTTATTTCTCATTTCTTCTAGTGTTCCTACAAAAATAACATGCCCTTTATTTATAATTGCTACTCTATCACATAACTTTTCAGCAACTTCTAACACATGAGTAGAAAATAATACAGTATTAGATGCATCTGCATGTTCTCTCATCATTTCCTTTAATATAAATGCTGACTTAGGATCAAGACCTGTTAATGGTTCATCTAGAATCCATACCTTAGGATTATGAACAAGCACACCCATTATTATTATCTTTTGCCTCATACCGTGAGAATAACTTTGTATTTTATCACCAAGAGCATTTTCCATTTCAAATCTCTTTGCAAGTTCCTTAATTCTATCTTCTCTTATATCTTTTTTTACACCATATACATCTGACATAAAATTCAAATATTCAATTCCTGTAAACCTCAAAAACATATCAGGACTATCTGGTACATACCCAAATTGTTCTTTAGCCTTTAAAGAATCCTTATTTATATCTAATCCATTAATTGTTATATTCCCAACAGTAGGTGCTATTATACCAGTTATCATTTTTATTGTAGTAGTTTTTCCAGCACCATTTGGTCCTAATAATCCAAATATCTCTCCATCTTTTATTTGAAGATTTAAATTATTTACTGCTGAATAAGTTCCATTATACGTTTTTGTAACATTTTCTATGTTTATCACACAAATCCCTCACATTCAAAATATAGTAATAACTTAATTATTCTTTACTTTTAATTTTTTTCCTTTTTTTATATTAATTCTTAAGGTTATTTTAATATAAAAAAGCATGAACCTAAATAGATTCATGCTTTTTTATATTATTTTGTACTTTCTCTCTTTATTAATTCATGTGATAATACAAAGTGTTTTTCATCTAATTGCTTATTACCAAGTAATTTAATAAGCATTCTCATAGCAACTGATCCCATATCATAACTTGGCTGAGATATTGTTGTTATCTTAGGGTAGAAAATAGATGCTGCATAGTTGTTATTAAATCCAATAACACTAACATCCCTTGGTACTTTTATTCCTTGTTCTCTCAATGTATTAATTGCTCCCATAGCAATTTCATCAGAAGCACATATTATAGCTTCAAACTTTTTACCGCTCTTAACAAATTTTTCAGCGCCTTCACATCCAGACTTAACTCTCAAACTATCAAAATGAATCAAATCTTCATCTATGTTTAATCCTGCTTCTTTTAATGCTTTTTCAAAACCTATGTATCTTTCACCCCATGCATTCATAGTTGAACCATTTACACCAATAAATGCAAAATTCTTAATTCCTTTATCTATTAAATATTTAGTTCCATCATAACAAGCCTTGATATTATCTATTGTTACACTAGGGAATAATCCTTCCTGGTCCTTTGTTTCAACTAAGATAGTTTTTAAGTCTAATTCATTAATCAAATTTAATATTTCATCGTTTAATGAACTACTCATATATATTACGCCATCAACCATTTTTTCCTTAAGAACTCTTAGATATTCCTTTTCCTTGTCTATATCAAAATCAGAATTACATAAAATAACGTTATAATCATAGATATTTGATACATCTTCTGCACCTCTAACTATGTCAGGATAAAATTGACTTGATATATCTGGAATTAATATACCAATTGTTTTTGTTCTTTGTGTTTTTAAACTTCTAGCTATTATATTAGGTCTATATCCCAATTCCTTAATGGCATCTAGAACCTTTTTCTTTGTGTCCTCGTTTACAACATCAATGTCGTTTAGCACTCTTGAAACAGTAGCGATTGATACTCCTGCTTCCTTTGCTACATCTTTAATAGAAGTTGCCATATACACTATCACTCCATTTTCATTTTCATTATTTAATTTAATTATACCTATATGTAAACTTAAAAACAAGTATTTACATGACTTCAAGAAAGAATTTTACTATTTAAATAAAACAAGCTGTTTCAAAATTATATACATTTCAACTTTGAAACAGCTTATTTAAAATTAAATTAATAAAAAACTTATTTTACTACTTCAACATCCATATTAAGTTTTTCACCATTTATATTTACTTCTGTGTAATTTGCAGAAGCATCATTAAATTTTATTTCTACAGTTAATGTTTCTTTCTTAATAACATCTGCAAATTTTTCAGCAATATTATTTAACATTTCATTTCCTGATAAATAAAGGTTAATCTTATCAGCAACTTCAAAGTCCTTTTCTTTTCTCATATTTTGAATTTTAGATATCATTTCTCTTACATGACCTTCTTCTCTTAATTCATCTGTTATATGAGTTAAAAGTACTACTCCAAGTTCACCTTCTCCAGCAAATGCATATCCTTCAATACCTTGCATTGTGACTAAAAGATTATCAGAATTTAATTCTATTTCTGTACCATTAACATTTATTACTTCAGTTTGACCATTTCTAATTTTGCTTGCTAATTCCATTTGATTTTTTGAAGCAATTTCTTTTCTTATTGCTGGAATTAGTTTACCATATTGTTTTCCAAGTACAGGTAAGTTTGGCTTAATTTCAAAGTTAACATGTTCTGATAAATCAGCACCAAATTCAATTTCTTTAATATTTAATTCATTTGTAATAATGTCTCCATAATATTCTGGAAGACTTGAAGCAGAAACAAGTATCTTAGAAAGTGGCTGTCTATTCTTTATGTTTGCTCCATTTCTTGCACTTCTTCCAAGCTTAACTATAGAATAAGCTAAATCCATTTCTTTTTCTAAATCTTTGTTTATTAAGCTTTCATCTACCTTTGGCCATAAGCATAAATGAATACTTTCTATAGCGTTTTTATCTAAGCTTACAACTAAGTTTTGATAAATCTCTTCAGTTATAAATGGTACAAATGGTGCAGCTACTTTTGCTAATGTTACAAGAACATTATATAAAGTTACATAAGCTCCTATCTTATCATCAGTTAATTCTTGAGTCCAATATCTAGCTCTATTTCTTCTTACATACCAATTTGATAAACTATCTGTAAATTCTTCGATTTCTAAAGCAGCATTTGTTATATCGTAAGAATTTAATTTTTCATCAACATCCTTAACTAATGTGTTAAGTTTTGACATAATCCACTTATCCATAACATTTTCTGACTTAAAGTCTTTATATTCTAATGGATTAAATTTATCTATATCTGCATAAAGCACATAAAATGAATATACATTCCATAAAGTACTTAAGAACTTTCTTTGAGATTCTGCAACATCATCTATTGAGAATCTTGTAGGAAGCCATGGTGCACTTGCTGTATAGAAATGCCACCTTGTAGCATCAGCACCTTGAGACCCTAATACTTCAAATGGGTCTACAACATTTCCCTTATGCTTAGACATCTTTAATCCTTTTTTATCAAGAACATGACCTAAAACAATACAGTTTTCAAATGGATTCTTTCCAAATATTGAAGTTGATACTGCAAGTAATGTATAGAACCATCCTCTTGTTTGGTCAACAGCTTCTGATATAAATTGAGCTGGGAAGTTCTTTTCAAATAATTCTTTATTTTCAAATGGATAGTGAAGCTGAGCAAATGGCATTGAACCTGAATCAAACCAGCAGTCTATAACTTCTTTTGCTCTAGTCATTTCCTTGCCACACTTAGGGCATTTAAGTTTAACATTATCTATATAAGGCTTATGAAGTTCTATATCTTCTGGAACATTTATTCCTTTTTCTTTTAATTCAGCTATGCTTCCAATACATTCCTTATGGCCACATTCACAACTCCATATTGGAAGTGGTGTACCCCAGTATCTGTCTCTTGAAATACCCCAGTCTATAACATTTTCTAGGAACTTACCAAATCTTCCTGTTCTAATGTTATCTGGATACCAATTAATCTTATTGTTATTTTCAAGAAGCTTGTCACGTTGCTTACTCATTGCAACAAACCAACTTTCTTTTGGATAATAAAGAAGTGGTGTATCACATCTCCAACAATGTGGATATGAGTGCATATGTCTTTCTGATTTAAATAACTTGTTATTTTCTTCTAACCATTTACAAATGCTTTCATCACACTTTTTAACAAATTTACCTGCCCATGGAGTTACATCAGAAACAAATTTTCCTTCTTTGTCTACTAAGTTTACAAATGTTATTCCATTTTGTTTTGCAACAAAACTATCATCTTCACCATAAGCTGGTGCTATATGAACAATTCCAGTACCGTCAGTTAATGTTACATAATCGCCATGAATTACTTCAAAAGCTTTTCCGTCAACTTTTGCAAATGGCATTAATTGTTCATATTTAACTCCTAAAAGTTCAGTGCCTTTAAATTCTTTTACTATTTCATAAGAATCTTCTCCTAAAACTTTATCTGCTAAATCTTTAGCTAAGATATAAATATTATCTTCAACTTTTGCTTCAATATATGTATAAGCTTTATTTACACATAATGCAAGGTTTGAAGGTAATGTCCAAGGAGTTGTAGTCCATGCAAGTATATATTTATTGTCTTCTCCTACCACTTTAAATTTAGCTATACAAGTTAAATCACTAACATCTTTATATCCTTGAGCAACTTCATGTGAAGAAAGAGCAGTTCCACATCTTGGGCAATATGGCATAACCTTGTGACCTTCATATAAAAGTCCCTTATCCCACATTTGTTTTAATGCCCACCATACTGATTCAATATAATCATTGTGGTAAGTTACATATGGATCATCCATATCAACCCAGTATCCAATTTGGTTTGTCATATCTTCCCACATTGAAACATATTTAAATACACTGTTTTTACATTCCTTAACAAATTTTTCAACGCCGTAATCTTCTATTTGTTGTTTTCCTGAAATTCCAAGTTTCTTCTCTATTTCAAGTTCTACTGGCAATCCATGAGTATCCCATCCAGCTTTTCTTATAACTTTATACCCCTTCATTACCTTATATCTTGGAATAATATCTTTCATAACTCTTGTAAGTATATGACCTACATGAGGTTTTCCATTTGCAGTTGGAGGTCCATCATAAAAAGTAAAATACTCACCATCCTGATTCATATCAAAATTCTTTTTAACAATGTTTCTGTTTTTCCAAAGGGCAGCAACATCTTTTTCCATTCCTACAAAACCATTTTGAAGTTCAACTTTTTTGTACATTTAAAGATACTCCTTTCTTTATATAAATAAAAAAACTCCATCCAAAAGGACGAAGTAAAATTTCGCTATACCACCTATTGATTCACCAAAGTGACTACTTTAAGTACTTTCATACTCTATCTCTATAACGTGAGAACACGGGGAAAAACTACTAAATTATAAATCTTTCGAATCCCAACTCCTAGGTGATTTTCATAAGGGCTATTTACAGTTTTGCACCATACAACTGCTCTCTAAAAAATAGGTTCCTAACTACTTTTCCTAATCTTAGCTTTTACCTTAACAGTATATAACAATTTTTCTGCATTTGTCAAACATTCCTAAGCTTTTATTTATTTCTTTTTATACTTTTTAGAAGTCTTTTTACTGCTTCTTCAATTTTATCATTTTCAATTCCTGAATAATTTATAACAATAATATGTTTTTTGGCATTTTCATTATTATAATAATACTTTGAAAGACAAGAAATTCTAATATCATTGTCCCTTGCAGACTCAATAAGTTCATCATCTGTCATGTCAGTATCTACTTCTAACAAAAAGTGAAGTCCTGCATCCTCTTCCTTTATTTTTACAGATGCTATATCTGAATATTTATTTATATTTTCAACCATATAATCTCGCTTATTTCTATAAAAATTACGCATTCTATTTATATGTTTTTCAAAATATCCTTCCTTAATAAATCTTGCTAATGTATATTGTTCAAAATTCGAAACCGTACAGGAATAAAACCCAAGTTTTGAATAAAATGTCTCCAAAAGATTTTTAGGAAGAACCATATAACTTATACGTATAGTTGAAGCAAGACTTTTGGTAAATGTATTCATATATATTACTTTTTCCATAACATCTATACTTTCCATAGATGGAATTGGTTTACCAAGTAATCTAAACTCACAATCATAATCATCTTCAATTATATATCTAGAATCACTTTTAGATGCCCATCCTAGTATTTCATATCTTCTGCTTATAGGCATTACTTTTCCTGTGGGATAATGATGTGATGGAGATATATGAATTATATCAGCCTCTCTATCCTCTAGTTCCTTAACACTAATTCCTTCATCATCTAAGGGAACAAACTCACATTTTATTCCATTACTTTTATAAATTTGACTTATCTTTTTATACCCTGGATCCTCTACTGCAAAAATTTTATCTCTTCCAAATAGCTGAATCAAAAGCCCGTAAAGATACTCTGTCCCAGCTCCAACTATTATCTGATTAGGACTTACTTTCATTCCTCTAAATTGCCACAAATAATCAGCTATAGCTTCTCTTAATTCTAAAATTCCACCACCTGGTGGTGACACTAAAAGTTCATCGTTTTTCTCAGAAATAACTTCTCTCATAAGCTTCGCCCATATAGAAAACGGGAAATTATCCTTACTTGTTCTATTACTCAAAAAATCTGCAAAATAGTATCTACTATCATTAATAAAGCCTTTATCATCACTTTTATAATTAGTCTTTATTGTTGCTTCCTTATCAATTAAATTTTTTGCAATATCACAAACAAAAAATCCTTTTTTCGGTATTGAATAAATATATCCTTCTGACATAAGCTGAGCATATGCATTTTCAACAGTAATTGTACTTATGTTCAGATTCTTTGCAAAATTTCTCTTAGATGGCAATTTATCTCCAACCTTTAAAACCCCTTTAATAATGTCATTCTTTATACATTTATACAAATGTTCATATAAGCTGTCTGACCCTATGTCTACAAATGAATACGTAAGCATCCTATCACATCCTAACTGATCTGACCATTCTGAATATATCTAAATTGATTATTTTAATATGGTCAATAATGATTATAATCAGTACTATAAAGTTTGTAAAGGAGGCTTTTATTAAAAATGGATAATAAAAGATATGGATTAAATAAAGAATTAGCTCAAATGCTAAAAGGTGGAGTTATAATGGACGTTACAACACCTGAACAAGCAAAAATAGCAGAAGAAGCTGGAGCATGTGCTGTTATGGCCCTTGAAAGAATTCCTGCTGATATAAGAGCTGCTGGTGGAGTTTCAAGAATGAGCGACCCTAAAATGATTAAAGGAATTCAAGAAGCTGTTTCAATTCCAGTTATGGCAAAATGTCGTATAGGACACTTTGTAGAAGCACAAATATTAGAAGCTATCGAAATAGATTATATAGATGAAAGTGAAGTATTATCACCTGCTGATGATCTTCATCATATAGATAAAACAAAATTCAATGTTCCATTTGTATGTGGTGCAAAAGATCTTGGAGAAGCTCTTAGAAGAATAAATGAAGGAGCTTCAATGATAAGAACTAAAGGTGAACCTGGTACTGGAGATGTTGTTCAAGCTGTAAGACATATGAGAATGATGAACAAGGAAATTGCAAAAATAACTTCTATGAGAGAAGATGAACTTTTTGAAGAAGCAAAAGAACTTAGAGTACCTTATGAACTTGTAAAATACGTTCATGATAATAAGAAACTTCCAGTTGTAAACTTTGCTGCTGGTGGTGTTGCAACTCCTGCCGATGCTGCTCTTATGATGCAACTTGGAGCTGAAGGTGTATTTGTAGGTTCTGGTATATTTAAATCAGGAAATCCAAAGAAAAGAGCAGAAGCTATTGTAAAAGCAGTAACAAACTATAATGACGCAAAAATGATTGCAGAGCTTTCTGAAGATTTAGGTGAAGCTATGGTTGGAATCAATGAACAAGAAATTGAAATTTTAATGGCTGAAAGGGGCAAATAAAATGAATATTGCAGTACTTGCAGTTCAAGGAGCCTTTATAGAACATGAAAATATCATAAAAAAGCTAGGTCATAATGTAATAGAACTTAGACAAAAAAAAGATTTAGACAATGATTTTGATGGCCTTATACTACCAGGCGGTGAAAGTACAGTTCAAGGTAAGCTTTTAAAAGATCTTGATATGTTTGATATATTAAAAGAAAAAATCGAAAATGGACTACCTGTTTTTGCTACATGTGCCGGCCTTATATTACTTTCTGAAAGTTTATCTAATGATAATAAAAAGCACTTTGCCACTCTTCCAGTAACAGTAAAAAGAAATGCCTATGGAAGACAGCTTGGAAGCTTTCATACAGTTGAAAAGTTTGGAGATATAAAAGACTTTCCAATGGAATTTATAAGAGCTCCTTACATAGAAAAGGTAAATAATGATGATGTAGAAATATTATCAAAAGTAAATGATAATATAGTAGGTGTTAAATATAAAAATCAAATAGGAATTTCATTTCATCCTGAACTTACACAAGATACAAGAATTCATGAACTGTTTTTAGAATTAACAAAAAAAGAATAATTTATTTTTTATATATCATTAGATGAATAATAATTATTATCTAACATTGACTTTTACATAAATTCATGTTTTAATTTATACAGGTTTATAATAATATTGCATTTTTGCCCTTACAATTTATATAAATAATTTTGAAAGGATATTTAGTTATGATCAATAATCTAAATGATGATATAAAAGATAAATTAACTAAGGTATGCGTTTGCAAATCCATAACTAGAAAAAGTATAAAAGATTCCATTAATAATGGAGCAAAAACTGTTGATGAAGTTAAAAATATTACTGGTGCAGGAACTGGTAGTTGTAAAGGATGTAGATGTGTACCTAAAATTAAAGAACTTTTAAAAAAGTAAAGTTTGGTGCTGAAATTTCAACACCAAACTTTTTTATTTCATCCAAGATTTAAGATTCTTTAGTATACTTTCAAGTGCATAATTTATAACTTCAGGACTATATAGATTTGAAAGAAGAAGTTTGATATTTTCCTCAAAATTTTCTGGAAGACTCTTGCACTTTCTTATACAATTTTCTATCATCCTCTTTTCTCCAGGATGAGTTACTTTATTGTATGCAAAAACTAAATCAAAATAACTAGCTAAAAATTCAGTTATCCTATGATTAACACTTACAATATCTCCCCTTTTACCTGCCTTTTTTATTTGTTTTGAGAAAGATGGTATATATCCATCAAGAAGTTCTAAATTCTTTTTTACAATATTATTTTTAAGTTTTTCTGGATAAGGAATATCATATTTCTTTTTTAATTCTGTAAGTTTATTATTTCTATCAAATAAAATCTTACAACTTAGTAAATTATCCCACATACATGTAGTATATCCATTATAAGCATTTCCATCTATTAAAACACTTTTAATTACATCTTCAAATCCTTTTATATCTCTATATATAAATTCTACTACCACACCATTATTTAATATACAGTCATCTTCCGTTTCCCAATAGGTATTATTAATCTCCATGTATTTACAATAATTTTTCAAAATATTATGTCTTATTTCTTTATCTACTTGATTATTGCAGTAAACGTATACATCGTAATCAGATAGTTCATCATTTAAATTTACTGCCCTTGATCCAGCTAATGCTATAGATTCTATTTCACCTATTTTACTCATTTCCTTAATTAAT
>ENA-UOJO01002859-UOJO01002859.1-human-gut-metagenome-genome-assembly--contig:-P57-NODE-2859-length-17157-cov-8.600281_pt1 | contig 17157 bp, 17 predicted proteins | sample MGYA00242351_ERZ723898 | MGnify/ENA metagenome assembly ERZ723898 | reverse complement strand
TTGTCCAAGGTGTTTGTTCATGTTCTCGTTGTTTAATTTACAAGGTGCACTCCGCAGCTCAGCGGGTCTTCATTATATCACAGAACTTTTCAAAAGTCAAGAACTTTTTTAATTTCTGTGAACTTTTCATGAAGTTCGTTCGGTGTTGGACCGGAAGCTCCGTTCGCAGCGAACTCATTTATTCTAGCACAGCTTCATCTGTTTGTCAAGAAGTTTTTTCATCTTTTTTCAAGATCTTCATGACGCGCATCCGCAATGCACGGCACTCTCAAAAGCGCTCCGCTATAATATCAAACCGGATCGCTTTTGTCAAGCATTATTTTAGACTTTTTTCCACCTTTTTTGTGATCTACCACAAGTGGTATAAGCAGAGGTAATAGACCCCAAAATATAGCCGCACCTGCCGCAAAAGCCGCCGTCGGGATACGTCCTGCCCAAAAACTGCCCGCTCCGGCCAGTGCGGCCAGCGCCGCGAGCTGCCACGGCGCGCGTTTCCCGTCGAAGCACGCGCGCGCCGCACAGAGCAGCAGAGACATTGCGCAGAAATATCCCAGTGCAAGTGCTGTCGACGCCAGCGGCTCAAACCGCTCGACCACCGTAAACAGCGACAGCCCCTTCACCATCTCATAAAACGGCGCTTCCTCCATCGCCGCGAGACGCGGCGAGAGGCAGCCCGCTGTCGCGGCGGCAGCCAATGCGGGCGCGAGCAGCAAAAGCACGCCATGCCCCTTTGTGCCGCGCGCTTCCTTTTCCGCGCCGAGGTACCACGCGGCGCATGGCAGCAGCAGGCACGCCACCGGCAGCACCGATCTGCGCCATCCGCCCCAGGGCCGCAGCCATTCCAGCTGCACATCGCCGATCGCCGCGCAGAACAGCAGCGCATACAGTCCTGCCAGCACGAGCGCGATCACGCCCGCACACCGGGCCGCGACGTCCTCGCCCTTCCATGCGGCAAATGCCGCAAGCGACAGCAGGATCAGCCCGACGGCAGCCGAATCCTTTGCCTCCGGGAACGCGCCGTCCGCGCGCTGCGTCAGCCACGCCAGCGCGAATAGGTTCCAGATCGCTGCAAGTACCATAATCATTGTACCGCCAGCCGTTCCGAACGCCTCATTTACGGCATCGCGGAGCGCGAGGCCGCTCTGCCGTGCGCGGCCCTGGATCAGATAGAGTGCGGCGGAGATCGCGCCGCCGAGCAAGGCCCACTGCCAGCCGATCCCGGCGCAGAGGGCCACGGCCGGAACGGTCATTGCAGCCAGCAGCCATGCATCGCGCTGCCGCGCGGTCGGTCTATCCGGCAAGGCGAAGCCCTCCTTCCGTCGTCAGCAGCCGCGGAACCTCCGGCTGCCGGCCATAGAGCAGCGCGGCCCGCGTTCTCTGCAAGGTCAGATTTCCGGGATGCGCCGCCAGAAATTCCACAGCGTCCGCCGCCTCCGGCAGCACCGGCGCGAGATAGAGCTTCGCCGCGGGGCGCAGCTCGTTTGACGCCGCGAGCTGCGGCAGCAGATAGGCCGCGCTCTGCGCGGCGACCACATGCTCCACCGTCCCGAAGAAGACCTGCCCCTTCGCGCCGGCTTGCAGATCATCCATCGCCTCGTCGAGCGTCTTTCCAAACCCGACGCTCCCCTGATCGGTCTCAAGGCGGAGCGTCCCGCCGGACGCCTCGACCAGCAGCAGCTGTGCAGGCAGGAGATCCGCCGCGTCCGTTCCCTGCGCCGGGAACATCCCAAACGCTGCGACCGCCGCCAGCAGTGCCAGCCAAATCCAGATCCGTTTCATATGATACTTCACCTCTGATTCTTCCGGTCGACCGCGCCGAGCGCGGGATCGCGGAATTTTTGCCGGGAAAGCCTGGGCCGGAGCACGGCACGCCAGCCCAGGACGTCGGAGAACGGCGCGAGATACGCCACGCCAAGGCTCGTCAGCCCCGCCAGGTGCACCAGCAGCAGAATCGCGCCCACGGTCAGGCCGAACAGGCCCGCGATGCCGCCGAGGGCCGTGAGCAGAAAGCGCCAGAGCCGCACGGCGTCCGACAGGTCGCGGCTCGGCAGCGTGAAGCCGCAGATGCCCGCCGTGGCCGCGACGATGAGCGCCGCGGGCGAGACGAGATTTGCCTCCACCGCCGCCGTCCCGACGACGAGCCCGCCGATGATGGAGACCGCCGTGCCGATGGCCTGCGGCAGATGCAGCCCGGCCTCCTGCAAAAGCTCGAACGCCGCGAGCAGGCCCAGCACCTCCAGCAGCGTCGGGAACGGGACGTTCTCCTTGCTCTCGATGATGGCGAGCAGCAGCTTCGTCGGCAGCATCTGCTGCTGGAACGTCGCCATCGCGGCATAGAGCGCAGGCAGGAACAGGCTGAGGAACAGCGCCGCATAGCGCAGGATGCGCACGCAGGTCGCCGAGACATAATCGACCGCGCGATCCTCCGGCGAGGCCATCAGAATTCCAAGGTCGACCGGCGCGAGATAGCCGAGCGGCAGCCCGTCGACCAGCAGGCCGACCTGCCCCTCGAGCAGCCCCTGGCAGAACTGATCCGTCCGCTCGGTATATTGCAGCAGCGGAAACGCTGTCCGGCGCGAACCGGTCACATATTCCTCCACCGCCGCCGGGGAGAGCAGCCCGTCGATGTCGATGCGTGAAAGCCGCTTTTCCATCCGCGCCACGAGCTTCGGATCGGTCAGCCCCGCGATGGAGCAGACCGTCACATTCGTCTGCGTCCGCCGCCCGACGGTCTTGCTCGCAAGCCGCAGCTCCGGCGTGCGCAGATGCCGCCGGACAAGGGCCGTGTTGATCCGGATCGTCTCGGTGAACGCATCCTTCGCGCCCTTGACGGTGTTCTCGTTCTCCGGCGCGGAGGGGCCGCGCCGCGTCCCGCTCTTGGCCTCGAAGCAGAGCGCCTTGGCCAGCCCGGGAAAGACCACCACGCAGTACCCATGCGTCAGCTTGTCCGCCGCGGCCTCGGCCGAGTCCGCCTCCTCACATACCGCGCACCAGACCGCGCCGCGCTGCGCCTGCGCATATAATTCCTCCGGCGTTCCGGGCCGGAGGTTTTCCATCAGCGGTCGGACGACAAAGTCGGAAATGTCGCTGCCGGACGTCATGCCGTCGAGAAAGAGCGCATAGAGCACCTGCCCGCCCGCCGTCAGCTCCCGCAGGCAAAAATCGTCCGCCCCGTTGAAGCGCGCCTTCAGCGCCGCAAGCATCCGCATCCCTCCTTTTTTCCTTTGCAGTCAGTTTGGCCGAAACTGGGAAAACTATACCTGTCTGCAAATCATATTATATAGACTGTGTCCCCGCCGCAGCAGACAGGCTCCCCCCTCCGGGGGAGCTGGCGCGAAGCGCCTGAGAGGGGCTTGCAGAGGCCGATGCCCTCATCGGCCCCTACATGGTGCGGCACAGGATTGAGGGAACGGGCGGACAGAGTCGTCCGCCCCTACAAATCCCCCTGCGGCGCCGGTACAAACCGCGCGCCCAGATAGTCACACTCGTCACAGCACCACGCACAGCCGTCCTCTTCCGGACATTTTCTGCGATCCTCGCAATTCTGACAGACCTCCGGCAGCGAGAAACCTCGATGTATTCCATATACACACCCCATTTCTTTAAAATTTGGTATCACCAAATTTAGTATATTTGGTAATAGCAAATATATCAATCATTTTTCTCCATATAATTTTACAGGATGGGGGGTGATGTTCTGAAAACACGAAAGCTGGCGCTCGGCGACCGCAATCTGATCGGCGCGCGGGTGACGCAGCGGCGGTTGGAACTTGGGATGAAGCAGACAGAGCTGCTTGCACAATTACAGCTGGCCGGTGTGGACATGAGCATCCCCGCGCTGTCTCTGCTGGAGGGGCAGAAACGCCCCGTCTCCGACATCGAATTAAACGCCCTTGCAGATATTCTGCACGTCTCTGTCAACTGGCTGCTTGGCCGCATGGAACCATAAAAAACGGAGCTGTCTGACGACAGCTCCGTTTTTGGATTTGCGATGTAGACCCGTCAGCAGCCGCAGCCGTTGTCGCAGCCACAGCCATTGCCATTCCCGTTGCCGTTCCAGAACAGGATGAGGATCAGGATGATGACCCACCACCAGTTGCTGCCGAACGCGCAGAAGCCGGACGAATTGTTATTGCAAGACATAACGAAACCTCCTGAAAAATAACGTAGCGTTTCTTCGCTCGCTCATTCCATGGTATGCCGTCCGGCCAAAATGGTGACTAGGCCGCGTCGAACAGCTCGTCGAGCGTCCCGAAGCGGTAGCCCATGTCCGCCCACTTCGTGAGCAGATCGTCCAGAATTTCCGCGTTCGTGGCGGACGTCGAGTGCAGGAGGACAACAGCCCCGGGATGGATGCGCGGCAGCAGCTTTTCATACGCCTGCTCCGGCGTGGGCTGCGCGTCGCGGTTCCAGTCGACATAGGCGAGGCTCCAGAACACGGTGCGATAGCCGAGACTTTTCGCCATTTTCAGGTTTTCTTCGCTGTAGACGCCCTGCGGCGGCCGGTAATAGGGCAGCATCTCCTCGCCCGTGGCCTCACGATACTGGTCGGCGACGCTTTGCAGTTCGCGCGTGAAGGACTGCAAGTCGGCGATCTGCGACATATTATAATGATGCCACGTGTGGTTGCCGACGATGTGCCCCTCCTCCGCCATCCGCCGCACCAGCTCTGGATTGTTTTCGATGTACGTCCCGACGACGAAGAACGCCGCCTTGACGTCATGCTTTTTCAAAACGTCCAGAATCTGTTCCGTGTATCCGGCTTCATAGCCCGCGTCGAACGTCAGATAAATCACCTTTTCCTCGGTGTCCCCGACGTAGACCGCGTCATACTGGCGCAGCGCGCCCGCCGTCGCGTTGCCGACCGGCGGCTGCCCCTCCGTGCGGAAGCTGAGGCCCCACGACCCGGTCGGCACCGCCGTCGCGGCGAACATCACCGGCAGCACCGCGCAGAACGCCAGCACGGCCCCCAACGCCAGCAGAATCCGCGCATTTTCCCGGCAGAACCGTTTGATCTTTTCCATAACCAAGCACCCCCACCACAGCCTATGCGCCGCCTGCCTTTCCTAGGACGGTTTTTCCGGTGCGCGGCGTTTTGCCGTCGTTTTGCTGAAAATGGAAGTGTTTTGCAAACGAAATCCGCGCATCCTTGCACGTTTTCGCCAAAATATACAAATCCGCAGAAACAGCATTTGCGAAACTGTTGATTTTGTGGTATGATAGGCGCGCTGTATGTTTTAGCATAGTAAAGAGAGAACGAAGCAAAGAGAAAAAGAGAACGGGAAAAGAAAGAGAGGAAAACATGGAAAACAAGCGAAGCTCGTGGGGGAGAAATCTGGGGTTCCTGATGGCGGCAGTCGGTTCGGCGGTCGGCCTCGGCAACATCTGGGGCTTCCCGTACAAGATGGGCCGCTCGGGCGGCTTTACATTTCTGCTGATCTATCTGCTGCTGGCGGTGTTCGTAGGTCTCGTCATTATGGCGAGCGAGCTGGCACTCGGCCGCAAGACCGGCCTCGGCGTCGTGGGCGCGTATCAGGCGGTGTCGAAGAAATTCGGCTGGGTTGGCTGGCTCGGCGTGCTGTCGCCGTTCCTGATCATGAGCTTCTATGCGGTGCTCGGCGGCTACTGCATCCAGTATATGTCGCTGAACATGGCGGAGCTGTCGTTCAACCTGTCGGACATCTTCGGTGCGCCGCTGGCCGGCGGGGCGACATTCGGCGCAATGCTGGACAATCCGTTCGGCTGCGCGGTGTTCACGGCGCTGTTCTTGTTCATCTGCATGATGATCGTCAAGGGCGGCGTGTCCGAGGGCATTGAAAAGTTCAACAAGATCGGTATGCCCGCGCTGTTTGTCATGCTGGTCATCGTCATCATCCGTTCGCTCACGCTGCCGAACGCCGTTGAGGGCCTGAAGTACATGTTCGTGCCGGGCTATGCGGTCGAGGCCGGATTCATCGAGGAGGCGCCGAACGTCATCTCCGTGCTGGCCACGGCGGGCGGTCAGATGTTCTTCTCGCTGTCGCTCGCGATGGGCGCGATGGTGACCTACGGCTCGTATCTGAGCAAGAAGGAAAACATCGTGAAGAACTCCGCCGTCATCGTCATCGCCGACACGATCGTCGCGCTGATGGCGGGTCTCGCGGTCATTCCGGCGGCGGTCGCCAACGGGATTTCGAGCGGCATCCCCGTCAATGAAATCGCCCTCGGCGGGCCGAAGCTCCTGTTTGTGACGCTGCAGGACGTGTTTGCGAACATGGGCGCGCTCGGCCCCGTGTTCGGCGTGCTGTTCTATCTGCTGGTCATCATCGCGGCCATCTCGTCGGCCATCTCGCTGATGGAGGTCGTTGGTGCGTTTGCGATCGACAACGCCGCGAAGAAGGGCAAGCAGGTCGACCGGACGAAGGTTACGCTGATCGTGTCCGGCCTGATTTTGATTGAGGCGCTGCTTGTCGCGGTGGACGGACTCGGCTCGACGGGCATCTTCCGCTGGAAGGCGTCCGCGATGTGGAACGACTGTATGCTCGACTTTATGGACTGCTGGTCCGAGGGCGTGGCCATGCCGGTCGGCGCGATGCTGATGTCGCTGATGATCAGCCTGGAGCTGAAGCCGAAGTTCATCCTCGACGAGATCGGCTCGGCCGGCGGCTTCTTCCGCAAGTTCTACTCCTTCTGCATCACCATCGTCTGCCCGCTCGTGATGGCGCTCGTGACGGCGGGGCAGTTCATCGACTTCTTCGTCGGCGCGGACGACGGCCCGAATGCACAGCTCATCTGCTATGGCGTGACGGCCGTGCTGCTGGTGGTCTTTGCGATCGTCGCAGCGGTCAAGTCCAAACAGAAAGCATCCCTGTAACATCTGTGACCCGCTCATTTGAGCGGGTCACATTTTTATAAAACCTCTTGCAAAATGCGAAAAATGGGATATGATGTAGGGACGACGCAATTTCGAGAGGGGGATCTCCATGGCAAAGACGCTTCGCGGCGAGGCCGATCTGCTGCATGGGCCGGTGCTGCAAAACATGCTGCGCTTCGCACTGCCCATTCTGGCGGGTACGCTCTTGCAGCAGCTCTATTCGATGGTCGACGCGGTCGTCGTCGGACAGTTCGTCGGCAAGACGGCGCTGGCCGCGGTCGGCGGTTCGGCGGTCGCGATCATCAATCTGCTGCTGAATTTCTTCGTGGGACTCTGCTCCGGCGCGGCCATCGTCGTTGCGCAGTATTATGGTGCGCACGACCGCGAGAATGTCAGCCGCGCGGTGCATACGGCAACGCTGCTGGCCGTCTGGGTCGGTGCGATCATGACCGTGATCGGCGTGTGCTTTGCGCCGGGTCTCTTATCCGCGCTCGACACGCCGGAGGATACCATGCAGTATTCCATCGACTATATGCGCTGGTATTTTGCCGGGATGATCCCCACGATGATCTATAATATGGGCAGCAGCATTCTGCGCGCCATGGGCGACAGCAAGCGGCCGCTCTATTTCCTGCTGCTCTGCACGGGCGTCAACACTGTGCTCGACCTGCTGTGCGTCGCGGTGCTGCGGCTGGAGGTCGCGGGCGCGGCCATCGCGACGAGCCTGTCGCAGCTGATCTGCGCGGCGTTCGTCCTCCGCTCACTGATGCGGCGGCAGGACGAGGCGCGGCTCATGCCTGCAAAGCTCCGCCCCACGCCGGCGCTTGTGAAGCGGATGCTCCTGCTCGGGCTGCCCGCGGGATTGCAGAGTGTGCTTTATAACATTACAAATCTCTATGTGCAGAAGGCCGTCAACCTGATGGGCACGGACACGGTCGCCGCGTGGTCGATCTATGCGAAGATCGACGGTGTCTTTTGGCCGATCTCGAATGCCTTCGGCATCGCGATCATGACCTTCGTCGGCCAGAACTACGGCGCGCGCAGCCGCGCCCGGATTCAGGAGTCGATCCGCACCGGCTGGCTGCTGCATCTGGGCATGGCGGTGTTCTTCTCGGCGGTCGCCGTGCTGAGCAGCCCGCTGACGATGCGGCTGTTCAGCTCTGACCCGGCCGTTCTGGCCGAGGCGCGGCAGTTCATCCTGCATATCTCGTCGTGCTACGTCCTGTTTTCAAGCGTGGAGGTCCTGTCCTCCTCGATGCGCGGCGTCGGCAACGCGGTGAAGCCCGCGGTCATCACGTTCTTTGCGGTCTGTGTGCTGCGCATGGCGCTGCTGTTCACGGTGACATTCCCGCACCTGAGCGTCCTGACCATCTCGATCTGCTATCCGGTCACGTGGGCCGCGTCGAGCGTGCTGTTCATCCTCTACTACAAGTTCGGCCGCTGGATGCCCCGCTATCCGGAATCCGCCAAATCTGAATAACAAACGGCCCCGCATCCGAATGGATGCGGGGCCGCTGTGTCTTTTCCGATTACAAGGCCGCGACGGCGGCCTTGATGTCGCCGAGCATGTAGAGCGAGCCGTAGCAGAGGACGACACCGTCCTTTCCCGCGTGCTCCACCGCCAGCTTCACGCCATCCGCGACCGTCTCGCAGGGCGTGACAGGCTTGCCGAACGTGGCGAGGTACTTTGCCAGATCCTTCGCGTCCAGCGCGCGGGGATTGCCCGGCGTGACCGTGATGAATTCCTTGGCAAACGGCGCGACGTTGGCGTACATACAGTGGAAATCCTTGTCGCCGAGGACGCCGGTGAGCACCGTGAGGGGCCGTCCGGCGAGATAATCGTCGATGTTCTTGACGAGGGCCTCGATGCACTGCGGATTGTGTCCGCCGTCGATGATGAACAGCGGGTCTTTGCGCAGCAGCTCGAACCGGCCGGGCCATTTGACGTCCTTCAGGCCCTTGCGGACGGCCTCCTCCGGCAGCTTCCAGCCGCGGGTACGCAGCGCATCAACTGCGGTCAGCACAACGGCGGCGTTGTGCAGCTGGTGGTCGCCGAGGAGCGGCAGCTCCAGCGCCTCATAGCCGTCGCAGTCGAAGACCTGACCCTCCAGCCCGTGCGAGCGGAGGCGGATGGAATCGAAATTGGCCTTGTGCAGCTTCGCGCCGACTTTTTTGCAGCGTTCCTCAAACACGGCCTCCACGGACGGCTGTTCGCGGTAGATGACGGCGTCGCAGCCGGGCTTGATGATGCCGGACTTCGTCGCGGCGATCTTCTCGAGCGTGTCGCCGAGGACCTCGGTATGGTCAAGGCCGATGTTGCAGAGGATGGCTACCTCGGGGGGCAGGATGACGTTCGTCGCGTCGAATTCGCCGCCCATGCCGACCTCGCAGACGACAATGTCGCACTGCTGCCGCGCGAAATATTCAAAGCCGATGGCCGTGACCATTTCAAATTCGGTCGGCTGCTCGAAGATGGACTCCGCGAACGGCTTGACGTATTCGGTCAGGGCACAGATATCGTCGTTTGAGATCATCTGGCCGTTGACCTGAATGCGCTCGCCGAATTCGACGATGTAGGGCGAGGTATAAAGGCCGGTCTTGTAGCCCGCGGCCTGGAAGATCGAGGCCAGCATGGCGCAGGTGGAGCCTTTGCCGTTCGTGCCCGCGACGTGGACAAATTTACATTTGCGTTCGGGGTGGCCCATGGCATCGAGCAGCGCGGTGATGCGCTCGAGTCCAGGGATGCTGCCCTTCCAGCAGACGGCGTGGATATAATGTAAGGCTTCGTCAAGAGTCATCATGGTGGAATTACTTCTTTCTTCTGTTTCCGAATTTATTTCTTTTCGCGCAGCACCGGCGGCCAGAGCTTGGTCGCGGTGAAGACCTTGGAGCGGTAAAGCAGCCAGACGATCAGCGTGTCGAGCACGAACGTGACGGCAAACTGGATCGAACGCGCGGCCAGCTTCGTCAGGAAGAATGCCTCAAACGCGTCGCCGCCGTAGACCTTGGCGAGCGCGAAGCTCTGCCACAGGACGGAGCCGAGCGTAATGGCCGGCAGGAATGCCAGCGCGATGCGCCCGATGTTGACCTTTTTCACCAGCATTGGCCGGAACAGGCCCGCGCTCAGACCGTACAGGATCGGCGGGATGCAGAACATCGGGTTATAGCCGTAGCCCGAGAACAGGCACCCGACAAAGTCGGCCACAAAGCCGACCAGCGCGCCGGGAATCGGCCCGAAGAGCATGCCCGCGATGAAGATCGGCACGGCCTCGAGCGAGAAGCGCGTCGTCTCATTCGGCATCGGGATGATGAGCCGCGCCAGCACGACCGAGATGGCCGCGAGCAGGGCGGACGTGGCAAGGATGCGGACATTTTTCAGACCGGTATGCTGCGCGGCGGGCGCAGCGGCTGCTTGATTTTTGAGCATAAAAAAGCCTCCTAATCTGGAGAAGCCTTTCATGAATCGCCTGCGGCCTTCGGCGGATCTTTTGCCCCAATCCTGCGGTTTGAAAGCCTTGAAATACACAAAGTATTCCGGCGGTTTCAAACCTTGGCTTGTGCCAAAATCTCTCTCCGAATGCTCTTGTCGATTACATGTAAGCCTTCTCTTATAAAAATTGGAGGAGGTTAAAGATATGAACTTTTCTGGAAATCGGAAACTGCATGCTGTACAATTTCTCTTTGCCATAGCGGATGCGAAATGACACCGCGGGGCCAGCCCCTTCGCCCGGCGGCAACCTCCCATCCAACCGGTACTTGACGCGTCATTTCTACTCATGCAACGTTCGGGTACGCACATACTGTTAAATTAGCAGGCTCACATCTTCCTGCCCTTAAAATCGCTCCTGGGACCATTGTACCGTATTTTTGGAAAAACGCAAGTGGTATTTCGATATTTTATGATTGATTTTCCGGCTGCGGGAAAATTTTTCACGCCCTATTGACAAATACGTCCTGCGGTGGTATAACATAACCAACCTACCGGATTGGTAGTAAAGCAAACAGGAAGATGTTATCATGATCATGCCCGGAACACGATGTTGACGCGCAGAGCCGCCCGTCCATCCACAATCAAATCTTTTCTATTCTGAATATTTTGGAGGTATCATCATGTCTCATATCTATACATCCGCAGATCAGCTCATCGGCAAGACGCCGCTTCTGGAGCTTACCCACATTGAAAAGAAATTCGACCTGAAGGCAAAGATTCTCGCCAAGCTCGAATACTTCAATCCCGCCGGTTCGGTCAAGGACCGCGTGGCCCGCGCCATGATCGACGACGCCGAGGCGAAGGGCCTGCTGAAGGAAGGCTCCGTCATCATTGAGCCGACCTCCGGCAACACCGGCATCGGCCTGGCCTCCGTCGCGGCGGCGCGCGGCTACCGCATCATCATTGTCATGCCCGAGACCATGTCCGTCGAGCGGCGGCAGCTGATGAAAGCCTACGGTGCGGAGCTCGTCCTTTCCGACGGCGCGAAGGGCATGAAGGGCGCGATTGCCAAGGCGGACGAGCTGGCAAAGGAGACGCCGAACAGCTTTATCCCCGGCCAGTTCGTGAACCCCGCGAACCCGAAGGCACACTTTGAGACAACCGGCCCCGAAATCTGGGAAGACACCAACGGCAAGGTCGACTATTTCGTCGCGGGCGTCGGCACCGGCGGCACGATCACCGGCGTGGGCGAATTTTTGAAGTCGAAGGATGCTTCGGTCAAGGTCGTGGCCGTCGAGCCGAAGACCTCCGCCGTTCTGTCCACCGGCGTGGCCGGCCCGCACAAGATCCAGGGCATCGGCGCGGGCTTCGTCCCCGATGTGCTGGACACCAAGGTCTATGACGAGATCATCCCGGTCGAGAACGAAGATGCGTTTGCCACCGGCAAGCTCGTCGGCCGGTCCGAGGGCGTCCTCGTCGGCATTTCCTCCGGCGCGGCCCTGCGGGCGGCCATCGAGGTGGCCAAGCGGCCCGAGAACGCGGGCAAGAACATCGTCGTCCTCCTGCCCGATACCGGCGACCGCTATCTGTCCACGCCGCTGTTTGCCGACTGAATCGCAAAATAATCTCAAATTGGTACTGTCATTTGCCGCTATTTGTGTTAAAATAGCGGCAAATGATTTTATATGGAGCAAACCATGGCTTACCAGAGAATTTTGACCATTCAGGATATTTCGTGCGTGGGGCAGTGCTCGCTAACCGTGGCGCTGCCGATCCTGTCCGCCTGCGGGCACGAGACGGCGGCACTGCCGACGGCGGTGCTCTCGACGCACACCGGGCGCTTCCAGGGCTATACGTTCCGCGACCTGACGGACGACATCCCCGGCATCTGCGCGCATTGGGAACGCGAGGGACTGGACTTTTCGGCGGTCTACACCGGCTATCTCGCCTCCGCGCGGCAGATCGCGCTCGTGCGGGACGTGATCCGGTCGCGGCTGCGGCCGGGCGGCGTTTTGATCGTCGACCCGGCGATGGCAGATGATGGAAGGCTTTACAGCGGCTTCGGCACGGACGTCGTCGACGCGATGCGGACGCTCTGCGCCGAGGCGGACTATATTCTTCCAAATGTAACGGAGGCCGCGCTGCTGGCCGGGCTGCCGTACCCCGAGCAGGCCGGCAGCGCATCTGAGCAGATCGACTGCGCATACGCTGAGCGGCTCGCAGCGGGCGCGGCAGCGCATGCCGAACAGACCGTTCTGCTGACAGGCGTGAGCTTCGAGCCGGGAAAAACTGGTGTTTTCCTCTGGAGAGATGGAAAAAGCCGCTATTATGCCCATGAAAAATCGCCCTGCGGCGGCTATGGCACAGGCGACGTCTTTGCGTCGGCTTTTACCGGTACACTACTGAACGGACGCACAGCGGAGCGCGCAGCGCGGCTTGCAGCGGACTATACGGCGCGCTGTGCAGCGCGCACGGCGCAGGACCCGGCGCACTGGTACGGATTGGAATTTGAACCGGAGCTGCCATGGCTCATCCGGAGATTGGAGGATCGGGAATGAAGGTATTGGTCGCGATGAGCGGCGGTGTCGATTCGAGTGTCGCCGCCCAGCTTCTGACCGGGCAGGGCCACACCTGCATCGGCTGCACGATGAAGCTCTACGGCAACGAGGACGCGGGACTCTCGAAGGGGCACACCTGCTGCTCGCTCGACGATGTGGAGGACGCGCGGAGCGTGGCCTACCGGCTCGGGATGCCGTATTATGTGTTCAATTTCGCGGACGATTTCCGCGACAAGGTCATCCGCCGCTTCGCCGAGAGCTATGAGGCCGGGCGGACGCCGAACCCCTGCATCGACTGCAACCGGTTCATGAAATTTGACCGGCTCTATGAGCGGGCGAAGATCCTCGGCTGCGACCATGTCGCGACCGGGCACTATGCGCGGATCGAGGAGCGGGACGGGAAATTCGTTCTGAAAAAGGCACTCGATCCGGCCAAGGATCAGAGCTACGTGCTCTACACAATGACGCAGGAGCAGCTGGCGCATACACTGTTCCCGCTGGGCGGCTATTCGAAGCCGGAAGCGCGGAAGCTCGCGGAGGACGGGGGACTGGTCAACGCGGAAAAGCCCGACAGCCAGGACATCTGCTTCGCGCCAGACGGCGACTATGCCGCCGCCATCGAGCGCTACACCGGCAAAAAGCCGCAGCCGGGCAACTTTGTCGACGCGGACGGCAACGTCCTCGGGCAGCACAAGGGCATCATCCACTACACGATCGGGCAGCACCGGGGCCTCGGCCTCGGGCAGAACGAGCGGGCCTACGTGTGTAAAATTTGTCCGGCGGACAACACGGTCGTCCTCGGGCCGTCGGAGGCGCTGTTCCGCCGGGACGCGGCGGCGGCGGATGTGAACTGGATCTCGGGGCAAGCGCCGGACGGCCCCATCCGCTGCTGCGCGAAGGTGCGCTACCGCCAGACGGAGCAGCCGGCCACGGTCACACCGCGGCCGGACGGCGGCGCGGACATCCTCTTTGACGAGCCGCAGCGCGCCATCACGCCGGGGCAGGCCGCGGTGTTCTACGACGGCGACGTCGTCCTCGGCGGTGGCGTTTTGGAATAATGGCACAAGGGCGGGGCTTTGCCCCGCCTGTTTTCTTTTCGCCCCCAGTCTGCGCGGAGCGCAGACAGCCCCCTCTTGGTAGAGGGGGCCTAAGGGCCAATGAGGGCATCGGCCCCTACGAGGCGCGGCGGTCACGCCGGGTGAGGCCGCGGTAGAGCAGCGTGCAGAGGATGGCCGAGAAGAGCGAACCGGCGGCTGTGGCGAGGCCCATGGGCAACAGCGTCTGCGGGAAGAGGCGCGACATCAGATACGCGCCCGGGACACGGATGAGCACAATGGCGAGGATACTGTGCAGGAACGACAGGCCCGATTTGCCGCACGCGCAGAAATAGCCGCTGAAGCAGAAGTGGACACCGGCGAACATGCAGTCGAAGATATAGCCGCGCAGATAGTTCGCGCCGGCAGCGATCGTCGCCGCGTCGGGCGTGAACAGGCCGACGACACCCGACGCGCAGAACTGGATCGCGATCGCCGCCACGACGCCGAAGCCGAGGGCCAGGGCAATGGAATCCCAGAGGGTCTGCCGCGCCCGCTCCGGCTTGTCCGCGCCGAGATTCTGCGCGGCGAGGGCCGAGACGGTAGACAGCAGCGAGGACGGGACGAGGAAGACGAACGAGATGAACTTCTCCACGATGCCAACCGCCGCCGCGTCGGTCAGGCCGCGCTGGTTGGCGATGATCGTGATGATGAGAAAGCCGATCTGCACAAGGCCGTCCTGCGCGAGCACCGGAAGGCCAATGCGCAGGATCTGCCCCATGACGGCCTTCTGCGGGCGGAGATCCGACTTTTGCAGCGAGATCATGCGGCGTTTGCGGATGGCAAGCAGCGCGATGAGGACGCTGAGCGCCTGCGAGAGCGTCGTGCCGAGGGCAGCCCCGGCGGGGCCCAAGTGCAGCGCGCCCATGAAGAAATAGTCCAGCGCAATATTCGCCGCGCAGGCGACGGCGACGAAGTACAGGGGACTCTTGCTGTCGCCCATGCCGCGGAAGATGGAGCTGAGGATATTATAGGCCGTGATGAACGGGATGCCGCAGAAGCAGATGGTCAGATAGGCGGCCGTGCCGTTGACGGCCTCGGCAGGCGTGGACATGACGGCCGTGATCGGCCGGACGAGCAGGAGCAGCACCGCCGTCAGCGCGAGCGACACGACAGTAAACAGTGTGACGGTATTGCCGGTGGCCTTTGCGGCCTCCGCCCGGTTGCCCGCCCCGACGGCGCGGGCGATGGAGACCGTGGTGCCCATGGCGAGTCCCACGAGCATGACTGTCAGCATGTGCATGACCTGCGAGCCGATGGAGACCGCAGTCGTCGCGGCGACGCCCTCATACTGGCCGACGATGAACAGGTCGGCCATGCCGTAGAGCGTCTGCAGGAAATAGGCAAGCAGATAGGGCAGGGAGAAGCGGACAACGTTGCGGAAAACGCTGCCGGTGGTCAGATTTTGTTCCATGGTAATTCCTCATTTTCGCGTCCGCCCCATCTGCGGCGCGGACTGCGGATTTTCGCCGCGCGGCCGGACGGGTCTATTCTACACCCAATGGCGCGTTTTGTCTTCACTTTTTTCGCTGCACCGGAAAACAGCGGCAGATCGGCACTGTGCATTCTGCCTGTCCAAAAATTTACGCGGCCGGGCCAAATTTTTCTTGCCTTTTTTCGGGGGATTTGGTTTACTGGTTCCAAGAAGTTAGGGCACTTTAACTAATAGTTAGAGAACTCTAACAAATAGAAAGGAGCGACGGATGAGTATTGTCATTCTGGGCGGCAACGAATGTATGGAGCGCCGCTATAAAGATCTGTGTCAGAGCTACCGCTGCCAGTCGAAGGTATTCACAAAGCCCTCCGGCGGTCTGCGCAACAAGCTTGGGAACCCCGATCTTCTGATTTTTTTCACAAACACGATGTCACATAAAATGGTGCAGGGCGCATTATGCGAGATAAAAGGGCAAAATACTATCATCGAGCGCTGCCACACCAGTTCACTTTCCGCGCTGCGCGGCATCCTCAACAAATACGCCGTGGAGGGATAAACGCATGTCCGAAGAACGCCTGATCCGCCAATGCGCGCCGACGCTGGCGGGCATTAAGACCGGGAGTCTGTTCCCATGTCCGTATGAGACGCGCGAGGAGCTGATGGCCGATGTGCGGGCGTTCAACCGCCGGTTTGCCGCGCGCGGACTGTGCTTGCTGCCGCTGCGGCTGGAAAACGGACATGCGCTGCTCTACCTCTACCGCCCGGCGGAGCTGCGGCGCGATCTGCAAAACGGGCTGGCGCGGGAGATTCTATCCTCGGCGGGCTATCGCTGCGGGAGCTGCGAGGGCTGCGTGACCGATCTGGTTCACCGTCTGCGCGGCAGCGCGGAATTTCCGCACGAGATCGGCCTGTTTTTGAGCTATCCGCCGGAGGATGTGCGCGGCTTCATCGAAAACCGCGCGCAGAATTTCAAGCGCGCGGGACTCTGGAAGGTCTACGGCGACGAGGCGCGGGCAGAGGCATTATTCCGAAAATTCAAAAAATGTACGCAGATCTACTGCGAACGCTGGCAGTCCGGGTCAAAGATGGACGAGCTGGCCGTCGCGGTCTGAGATAAGGAGAAATTACTATGAAGAAAACACTTGTGATCTATTGGAGCGGCACGGGCAACACCGAGGCCATGGCAAACGCGGTCGTCGACGGCATGAAGGAAGCCGGAGCGGACGTCACGTGCTGGACAGTCGACGATGTGAAGGCCGACGCAGTCGCGGAATTTGACGCGGTCGCGATGGGCTGCCCGGCGATGGGCGCGGAAGTGCTCGAGGAGACGGAGTTCGACCCGATGTACCAGTCCATCAAGGCCAGCCTGTCCGGCAAGGCCGTGGGTCTGTTCGGCTCCTACGGCTGGGGCGACGGCGAATGGATGCGCGATTGGGAAAACGACGTCAAGGCCGCGGGCGGCGAGCTCGTCCGTGAGGGCGTCATCTGCTGCGAAGCGCCCGACGACGAGGCGATTGAAGCCTGCAAGGCGCTCGGCAAGCTGCTCGCCGAATAAAAGCAAGGACGAAAATACCGCCGCTTCCGGAGGGAATCGGCGGTGTTTTTTTATGGTGTCTGCCCTTTTTATATTGTGCACCGCGCTAAAAGGGAAGCAGGCGACCAATGGCCGCCCCTACGAACACGAGCAAAGTGCAGTGGAAGACGAATGGCCTTAATCCCCTCAGTCTGCGCTTGCGCAGACAAACGCCTGCGGGCGTTCCGGGGCACAGCTCTGACATGCCACCGGC